>Ga0310690_10005080_pt1 | contig 18144 bp, 28 predicted proteins | sample AusTroGonzalo_MG_2_FD_207661 | JGI IMG/M metagenome (GOLD analysis project Ga0310690, IMG submission 207661) | Bovine rumen microbial communities from tropical cattle in Woodstock, Queensland, Australia - Gonzalo_04 (v2) (version 2) | ecosystem: Host-associated > Mammals > Digestive system >...
ATATTTTGCTTATATGGCTCATACATAGCTTCAAAAGCATTTTTTCTTAAAACTCTATCTTTTCCAGCTAAATATTTTGAGTATAAACCATGAGACATCTTTAAGTTTTCTCCCGATTTGTTTTGTACGTCTTCAAATGTAAAATCTGCGGTTGTAAATACTTCATAAGCATTTTCAACTGCTCCAAACACTTCTGAATAACTTGCTAATAACTCTTCTGATTCTTGAGATAATACGTGTTCTTTATCTTTTATAATGCGTTCAAGGCTTCTTTTATACTCTGCCATTTCAGGATTGGATGCCCATTTTTTCAAATTCTCCATCGAATTTGAAATTAACTCTGGCACAGCATAAGAAACGCTTTCTGCATATTTTACACCTAAACTCACAGCATCTTTATATAATTTAGAATTTTCTTGGTCTCCCATATTTTGATGATATTTAAACATTGCATATGCATAAATTCTAATATGCAATTTACAAGCTTCTACCTTAGTTTCATAATACTTTTTAATATTTTCTTGCTTATTTAATTTGCCTTGAAAATTCTTCAAATCCCTGATATATTGATTAAAAGTCTCTATCGCGTTACCTCTTTCTTTTTCATCCACAAAAAGACTTGTTAAATCCCAATCAAATTCTTCTTTCGTTTTATCCATAAGAGCCTCCTCGATTTTTATACGCGTACATTCTATCACATTTTCCGAAATTTTTCAACTAAAAAAGAAAAAGAGGAACGTCCTCTTTTCCTATTAATCACTCTTTTATCCTTTTATTTTTAATTCTACTTTTCCATTTTTCGCAACTAGTTTTGCTTCCCCTCCTATTGGAAATGTTATAATTGGCGTCGTATGTCCAAAATCACAATCTACAACGACTGGAATATTCTCTAATTCCGGTTTCGATTTCATTAGCTTTATCCATTTTTCTCTTGTCATTTCAGAACCTTTTTGGCATCTTCCGATGACAATTCCTTTTACAGTTGCAAAATCTGGTTGTTGTATCAAAGAAACTAGATTTCTATCAAATTCTACAAGAAATAGTTTTCCTGCCATCTCATCATCTTCTAAGAACAAAATAGAATCTCGTATTGATGGCATATATTCTGTTCCTTGTAGTAAGTTTAAGGTACATAGATTTCCGCCCACTATGGTTCCTTCTGCTTCCCCTTCGTTTATAACGAACATTCCAGGGTTTTCTATAAAATTACGATTTTCTTGATCCAAGAACCAAGGTTCATCACTCCATTCTTTAGAGCTTTCTACACTCGTTTCTTCTCCCTCTTCCAATAATATTTTTTTGAAATATTCAAAAGTATAATCAAATCCTTTTTTCATTCCAAAGCTAGAAAAATGTGGACCATAGTATGTGACTAATCCTGTTTTAGCATAAATGGCATCTAGTAAAATGGTAATATCAGAAAAGCCACACAAAATCTTAGGATTATTTTTAATTAATTCAAAATTTAAATATCTTAAAATTTGATTAGAATTAAATCCACCAACTACCGTTAAAATAGCTTTAACATTAGGGTCTGCAAAAGCTTGATTCATATCTTCTGCTCTATCTTTTGCATTAGTGCACATATAATCGGGATCAAAGTCCTCCACATGTTCTGCAAATGTTACTTTCAACCCTAAACTTTCTAATCTTTCAACCGCTAATTTTCTGCAATCTTCTCCTATAATTGCCATACTTCTAGAAGGAGCAATAATTCTTACTTCATCTCCTGGCTTTAATTTTGGTGGTATCATTTTAACATCCTCCCATCTATTATTTTTTCTCTTCTTCTGGTGCCGGAAGTGCCCTTGCTTTATTAAATTTAAAAATGCTAATGATTCTTTGGCAAATCCTCTTCCATAGACTTACCTTTTCCTTTTGTTCTTTTTGGATTTCTTTCTTGACTTCTTGCCATTCCGCATCGCAAACTTCTGGTTTACAATACAAATATGGCGTGTGTGTATTATAGAATTGCTCATCATTTAGCAAGCAATTTTTAGAACCGGAAAATCTTTTGCCTTCTTTTTCTCTTAATTCATAAGCAATATCAAAGTTATACCAATCATCTTTAATCTTCACTTGATTCCAAAGATGATTTTCTTCCTTATCTTTTAAATTGCCTCTAATGACTTTAGATTCAAAACCTAAGGCTTTTAGGCAACTATGCATTGCTAACGCATAATAGTCATAAGAAGCTTTTTTATTGACAAAGATATCTCTTAAATCTGTTTCTTCTTTGACAAATTGAATATGATTTTTAAAATATTGATATAATTCATAAAATCTATCAAAATCCGTTGAATGAGTGGTGATAAATTCACTTTGAATTTTCTCAAATTCTTCTCTTATTTGAATATAATCTTCTATTTTATAACATTGCGTACTGTCTGTTAGTTTTAACGTTTTAGGGCTTTCTAATACATTCACAAATTGCACATCTAAACGCTCTTGTACTGTTTTCGCATCTGCAATATTAAAGTAAGCAATATCATTAATTGCTAAAGTTACTTTTATCTTACTTTTTCTGAATTTCTTCATATATTGCGTCAATTCTGTTTGATGATCTAAAATAATAAATAAATTTGTCAATCGGTAAATGTTAATATTTTCTACAGCCTCTTCTAAATCGCAAGTATTTACCGTTAGAGATGCTTCATCATTTTGAATTTCTAATTTATTTGGAAATTCACATTCTTTACTAGTTTTTAAATCAATATCGATTTTCTTATTGTATTTTCCTCTCATTAGGCTATTGACATTTTCAAAATTAAGTTCATTATGATAAAATTCAAATCTTGTCATCTTCCTATTTTCATAAATAAACTCAAAACTATCAAATGCACAATTTTTTAGATTATCTAAATTAAGATATTTTAAATTCTTAAATTGACTACATACAGAAATTGGTCTTTTTCCAAAATCCACGTTAGTCAAATTTAATGCGACTACTTTTTCTGGATTAGGAATTCTCTTTAAAAAACCAACTAAGTCACTAAAATTAATATTATTTAAAGATATGGTTGACAAATTAGAAAAATTAGAAAATGCCTTGTTCGTTGGTAATTTGACAGATTCTAATATCAAAGTTTCAATACTTTCTGGATTACAAATATTGAAAAAAATTTGATTGACATCTGATCTTAAATCACCTTTAATGGATAGTTGTTTTAAATTCGTACATAAACTAATCAAATTATACAATTTAGCATGAATGTTAATTTCGTCTATCTCTAATTCTTCAATTTTATCTAAATGATAATTCATTAAAGTATCAAAATCATCTAAAGACTTATTATTCAATTGCAATTTTTTTAGTTCTTTCATCTATTTTTCTCCATATCATTTGTGATATGTTTATTATATCATTTCAAACCTCAGTATTCAACGGGCTTATATGAAATTTACTTTACTATTTCATTACTTTTTGGTTACGTTATTAGTTTGCTCTATTTTAAGGATTTTACTCTACTGTAAATGGAAACAAATTTTTTCAAATTTTTGACATTTTTGTAGTTTTACGCTATAATTTAAGTAATGTCTGCTTTGCGGACAGCCCGGGAGACCGGTGAACACACAGTGAGAGGAGCTGTTCTCGTCATGGCAAAAATCTTTTGGGCAATCATTTCCTTTTGCAACTTCATTGGTGGAGTTGTCCGGAATGCCCTCGTCAAAGAGGACCGGATTAACACCCCGACGAAGGTCAAGAAGTACCTTGCTTGCAATGGCATGACTGGTTTCGTGACCGGTCTTGTACTGACCAGCACGGTGCTGAGTGGTTCCCTGCTCTGGACAGGGGCCATCTACGCGTTCGCTTCCATCCAGAAAAGGATGGCCATCCTCTGGGCGGAGACGCTTCATGTTGGCTGGGATGGACTCTCTGGGCTCCGTTTTGGGCTCTTTGAGCACATAAAAGACGAACTGATTGCCGGGAATCGTTTTGCGACATTCTTGAGCAATCTCGCAGAACGCGGCGTAATCGCAAAAGTGTTCCAGATTGGGATCTTGGGGGTATGTCTTATTGCTTTCGTGGCCCTGCTTTGGATATTCCTGCGCAGCCTCGACCACATGGCCTGGGCAATCAGGTCTCTCCTGCAGCAGCGGCAGCAGAAAGAAAACTAAGGTCTCCTCACCAATCTACCCAAAAGTCCCCCTGGCGTCACTCGCCGGGGGGTCCCATTTTTTATTCTCTATTTATTAATCTATTTGAAAATTATACGGAAATATTTCATCCATCGCATATTCTCTTATTATATCTTTATTCACAGAATAAATTTTAAAATCTTTATCTACAAACTCATTCATAAATTGTCTACAATATCCACAAGGTAAATATTCTCCTTCTGGTTTTTCCCCACTTTTTCCACCAACTGTTAGTATATAGGAAAATTCTTTTTCACCTTCTGAAATTGCTTTTGTAAATGCAACTCTTTCTGCACAAATAGATTGAATTCCAGCATTTTCCACATTGCATCCCATATATTTTTTTCCATTTTTACAAACTAAAACACATCCTGCTGTATATTTAGAATACGGAGCATGACTCCTGTTTCTCATCTCTTCTGCCATTTGAATATCTTCTGATAAATCCATTTGTTTCCTCCTAATCAAACACTAGAAAACTTTCTAATGTTTTCTTTTGTTTTTATATAACTAATAACAACATTCCTACTGTTGCAAGTGGAACGGTTAAATTATCTGTTCCTCTAATGGAAATTGCTTCTAATACTACGTCAACAATGGCAATGGAAATTGCTTTAAAAAACCAATTTGGAATCGCACAATAAGCTAAGAAGCCCGAAATAATAATGAATGTTGTTGCTCCCATAGCAGCAGATCCTGCTAAAGTTTTTGTTGTAGTAGAAATTTTATAAGATGGACTTTTCACACTTCTTCCTATAATAGCAGCTAATGCATCTGCATAACCCATAACAGCAACACCAGCTAAGCCTATAATTGGCCCCCATACTGTTTTATATTGTTTTAAAGGGCCAAAAAAGACAATTGACAAAACTAGTAATGTTATCGCATAATAAACCGTACCCATTCCATCACGTTCTGATTCTTCTCTTTCCATTGATTTGATAAGATTAAATTTATAAGAAGCATAGTTAACAAACACAAAAACCATTGGACCTATCATCGCCCAATATGGACTATTGAAAAACACCATTGCAATAATCCACCAATTAGACAATACAATGTGAATATATTTTCTACTAGCTTCTTTTCCTGCCTTTTCAAATAGTTTTGCTGATAAAATAACAATGGCAATAAATACAAATGAAACAATTAATCCAAATATATTTCTCATATGATTCTTTTCTCTTTTCTTCGTTTTCTTTATATAATAGTATCATAATAGCATATTCTTTCAAAAATGTCAATGTAATAGCTAGCCACACAACAACCTATAGCATCAGGTTTTCAATATATTTTTTCCCCTCTTTTTGATCTAAAACCTCCACATTTAGTTTATTATTCTGTAACCTTTTTTGAATTTCAGTAAGATTGTCTTCTTTTTCTAAGTCCACCACAATCATGGTTTGAAGTGGATTTCTTCTTTTCATATTATATAACTCTAAAACAAATTGTTCTATATGCTCTTCTACTTCTTTTGCAAAAATAACAATTTTCATATGGTGATATATTTTCTGATATGTAATCTCTTCACCAATATCTTGCACTAAACTTAATAATCCATAAACAAAAATAACATAACCAATGACTTGTAAAACAAACATGTAAACATCTCCCATACCCATCATAAAAGAAATATTTCTTTTTATCATGTTATGTAAAATTTACAGTATTTGTTACAAAAAAAATAACACTTAAACTTTAAGTGTCATTTTTTTATATTACACAAAACTAAATTAGTTGAAGAACTGCAACATCTGCATTGTCACCACGTCTTGCTTCCATTTTTAAGATACGTGTGTATCCGCCGTTACGACCTTCATATTTAGGAGCAATTTCTGTAAACAATTTATTCATTAAATCAACGCCTTCTACTTTATTTACTTTTGTCATAATCTTTCTTCTAGCACTTAATCTTGAAGGCATATCTTTTTGTCTTTTTTCTGTTGTTTCTTCTTTCACAACTTTTAAATAATCTTTACCATTTTTACTTGTTACTTTTTCAGTAACTTTTCTTCCTTTACTGTCAAGCTTTGCTTTAACAATCTTCACATCCACTTGTTCAAAGTTATCTTTTTCTTTAATCGCTAAACTAATAATAGAATCCACAATTGCCTTTACTTCTTTGGCTCTTGCTTCAGTAGTAACTATTTTTCCATTTAAGATTAAATCTGTTGTTAGACATTTTAACATTGCTAATCTTTGATCAGTTGGTTTTCCAAGCTTTCTTGTGCCTGCCACTTATATCACCTCTTTATTCACATTTTTATCATTAATCTTCGTCAGTTGTAAAACTTAAACCTAATGCGATTAATTTGTTAGTAACTTCATCTAATGATTTCTTTCCTAAGTTTCTAACTTTCATCATATCTTCTTGAGATTTATTTGCTAAATCCTCTACAGTAGCAATTCCTGCTCTCTTTAAGCAGTTATAACTTCTTACTGAAAGTTCAAGTTCTTCAATTGGCATCTCTAATACTTTTTCTTTCTTAGATTCTTCTTTTTCAACCATTACTTGTGTATTTCTAGCAGTTTCTGATAAGTCAATAAATAACTCTAAATGACCTACCATAACTTTGGCTGCTAAACTCAACGCTTCGAATGGTTTTAAACTTCCATCTGTCCAAACTTCAATTGTCAATTTATCATAATCTACCATTTGACCTACTCTAGTATTTTCTACTGTATAATTTACTTTCTTTACAGGAGTAAATATAGAATCAATTGGTAACACATCTATTGGGCTATTATCTTTTTTGTTTTTCTCAGCTACATTATAACCTCTACCACGATTAACTGTCATTTCTAAATGCAAATCTGCTTCATTTGATGCTGTTGCAATATGTAGTTCTTTATTTAGTATTTCAACAGTTCCATCTGTTTCAATATCTGCTGCAGTAATCTCTCCTGCACCTTTATGAACGATTCTAATAATCTTTTCTTCGTTATCTGTTACTTTTAATCTTACATTTTTTAAATTTACAATTAATTCTGGAACATCTTCTACAATCCCCTTCATTGTAGAAAATTCATGTAATACACCATCTAATTTTATACTGGTTATAGCAGCTCCTGGTAATGATGATAATAAAATTCTTCTCAAAGAATTTCCTATTGTCATACCATACCCACGCTCTAATGGTTCGCATATGAATTTTGCATAATTCCTCTTATCGTCTGTCTCAGTACATACAATATTTGGTTTTTCAAATTCAATCATTTTTACCTCCTAAATTTAGAAGTTAGAAGTTAGAGGTTAAAAACTTTACTTCATTCTTATACCTTTTCTTTCTTAACTTCACCTTATACTTTATCTATCTTAAAGTTTTCTATCTTAGGTGCTTAATTTCTTGTCTAACTTCTAATCATTATTTAGAATATAACTCAACAATTAAATGTTCTTCTACTGGAACATCGATTTCTTCTCTAGCTGGTAATCTAACAACTTTTCCAGATAATTTTTTCTCATCTAATTTTAACCACTCTGGTAAAGTTACTTTATTATTTTCAAAATTCGTTTTAATAATTTTATTATCTTTTCTAATTTCTCTTACGGCAACCACATCTCCTGGTTTTACCAAATAAGAAGCAATATCTACTTTCTTTCCGTTTACTTCGATATTTCCATGTGTTACTAATAATCTTGCTTGTGGTCTTGTCGTTCCAAAACCTAATCTAAATACTACATTATCTAATCTACTCTCTAAAATTTGAAGTAGATTCTCACCAGTAATACCTTTTTTACTGTTAGCCATTTCAAAATAGCCTCTAAATTGTCTCTCCAAAACGCCATAAACAAATTTTGCTTTTTGTTTTTCTCTTAATTGAAGACCATATTCGCTAACTTTTCTTCTACTATTATTAGGGTTTTTCTTACTTTTCTTGTTATATCCAAGATAAGTAGGATCAATTCCTAAACTTCTGCATCTCTTCAATACAGGATCTTTATATCTAGCCATTTTTATCTTCCTTTCTATAAAATAATCAATTTTCACTCAAATTTAGATGCTTCATTCTTCTAGTTTCTAGTCTCTAGCATCTAACTTCTAGTACACTATACTCTTCTTCTTTTTGGTGGTCTACAACCATTATGTGGAATTGGAGTAACATCTTTAATCATTGTAATATCTAAACCTGCAGTTTGAAGTGCACGAATTGCAGCTTCTCTTCCTGAACCAGGTCCTTTTACAAATACTTCTACTGTTTTCATTCCATGCTCTATTGCATTCTTAGCTGCTGTTTCAGCTGCTTGACCTGCTGCAAATGGCGTACTTTTTCTTGAACCTTTAAAACCTAATTCTCCTGCGCTAGCCCAAGAAACTACATTTCCTTGCGTATCTGTAATAGACACAATTGTATTATTAAAGCTAGAATGAATATGAGCAGAACCTTTGTCAACATTTTTTCTTTCTCTTCTTCTAACACCTGTTGTTTTTTTGCTATTGCTTGCCTTTGCCATTGAACTTCCTCCTTATAATATTTACAGAAAACTTTTTGTTTTCCTACACTATAATTCAATATGAATTACTTTTTCGTAATCTAATTTTTACTCTGCTTTTTTCGCTTTACTTACTAATTTTCTAGGGCCTTTTCTCGTACGAGCATTAGTTTTTGTTCTTTGTCCTCTTACTGGAAGACCTTTTCTATGTCTAATTCCTCTATAGCAACCAATTTCAGTAAGTCTTTTGATATTTAAAGCAACTTCTCTTCTTAGATCACCTTCTACTTTGTAACCGTCCATAGCTTTTCTAATGGCAGCTACTTCGTCGTCTGTTAAATCTTTTACTCTAGTATCTGGATTTACCCCAGCTTCTTTTAAGATTTTTTGAGAACTTGTTAGACCTATTCCATAAATATAAGTAAGTCCTGCTTCAATTCTCTTTTCTCTAGGTAAATCAACACCTGCTAAACGAGCCATACTTTTTTACACCTCTTCCGTCAAATTTTTTATAAAATGTACTTTATAAAGATCCTTATAATGGATTTCATTTGGCTAGAATGAATCCTTTATAATTTCTCTACAAAGCTTGCCCATTTTTTTGGGCATAAAATATATAAACATAAATATGAAATTAGTCTATCATAAAGACTAACAGCCGCACATATTTATGTTAATATCAAAACTAAATTACCCTTGTCTTTGTTTATGTTTAGGGTTTTCACAAATTACTCTAATGACACCTTTTCTTTTAATAACTTTACACTTGTCACAGATTTTTTTAACTGATGGTCTTACTTTCATTGCCTAAACCTCCTCTTACTTTTTAAAATTTATTTTGCTCTCCATGTGATACGACCTTTAGATAGATCATATGGTGATAACTCTAATTTTACTTTATCTCCTGGTAGAATTTTTATGTAGTTCATTCTAAGCTTTCCAGAAATATGTGCTAATACTTGATGTCCGTTTTCTAATTCGACCTTAAATGTCGTATTTGGTAATGTTTCAACCACCTTACCTTCGACTTCAATAACACCTTCTTTTGCCAAAACCAAAACCTCCTGTATGGAACATTAGATATTAGAAATTAGATATTAGAATTTTCTCAAAAATTTTATGACGCAAAAACAATACTAGAGGCCTTAAGTAGCCTTAAATTCATACTTAAAACCATCTAATATCTAATCTCTAACATCTAATACGCTAGAATAGTATATAACAATTTTAACAAATTGTCAAGATTTTTGGCTCTTTTTCTGTAATTAAAACAGTATTTTCATAATGAGCTGCCATACTTCCATCCTGTGTTGCAATTGTCCATCCATCTTCCAACTCCCAAATGTCTGGTTCTCCCGCAATTACCATAGGTTCTATACAAATTGTCATACCAGGTTCTAACCTTGGTCCACGACCAGCTTTACCATAATTTGGTACACCCGGATCTTCATGCATTTCTTTTCCAATTCCATGGCCTTGAAACTCTCTTACAACATTAAATCCCTGTGATTTCACATATTCTCCAATAGCATAAGAGATATCTCCCACTCTAAACTCTTTTTTGGCAAATTTTAATCCCTCATAAAAAGCTTGTTTTGTAACAGTTACTAATCTTTCAGCTTCTTTTGTTCCTTTCCCTACGATGTAAGTTCTTGCCATATCAGCATTAAATCCATTTTTAAGAGTAACTAAGTCAATAGAAACGATATCTCCTTCTTTTAAAATTTGCTTTTTGGAAGGAATTCCATGAATGACAACATCATTTAAGGAAATACAAGTATTTGCTGGGAAGTCCGGAACGTCTTCTACGCCAGATGGATAGCCTTTTTCTGCAGATTTTGCTCCATATTTTTTCATAACTCCTTCTGCTAAAACATCCAAATCATACGTACTAATTCCAGGTTTAATCGCTTCTTCCATCGCTTTTTGTGTTAAAGCAACAATACGTCCTGCCTCTTTCATTAATTCAATTTCTTGATTTGATTTGATTGTAATCATTTTATTTCCCCTCTATTTTCAAATAGGAAAGACACTTTTTAAATGTTTTGTAACACTTAAAAAGTGCCTTTTATGCATTTAAATTTATTTTTTCAACTCTGCCAAGATTTCTTCTGAAGCTTCTTTTGCTAAGCGATTAATAGAAGTACTAATAAATTCTGTTCTTAGCACGCCTTCTTTTTGATAATACTCGACAAGTGGCATTGTTTTTTCTTCATAAATTTGAAGTCTTTTCTCTATGGCTTTAGGATCCTTATCATCATCTCTTTGTACTAAAGCTGTTCCACAATTATCACAAATTCCTTCTACTTTTGGTGGACATAATTTTGTATTAAAAGTAGCTTTACAATTTGGACATACGCGTCTTGTTACCATTCTATCAATAATTTCTTCTCTAGGAGTTGTTAAATTAATAACTAAATCAACTTTTTTATCTTTTTTGGCTAAAATTTCTTTTAGACTTTCCGCTTGTTCAATGGTTCTTGGAAAACCATCTAGGATTGCTCCATCTTGACAATCTTCTTCCTCTAAACGATTTGCCACCATCGGTACTGTGATAGAATCTGGAACAAGCTCCCCTTTAGAAATATATTTATCTGCTTCTATTCCTAATTCTGTTTGATTTTGAATATTAGCGCGAAAAATATCTCCAGTAGAAATTTGAGGAATTCCTAATCCTGCTACTAGATATCCTGCCATTGTTCCTTTTCCTGTACCCTGTGCTCCTAACATAATTATAATCATTTTTTCATCCTCCTAAAAAGATTTTGTTTTCCTAATTTTCCATGTATATTGTAGCCCAGAATTCGCAAAATGTCAATAAATGTAGACAATTTTTTAATAGCAACCAAAAAAGAAAACGAATATTCCTTGTTACAGGAATATTCGTATATATCATCTATTTCTCTAAAAATCCTTTATAGTGTCTCATTACTAATTGAGATTCTAGTTGTTGAACTGTTTCTAGTGCAACACCAACAATAATTAGGATGGTTGTACCACCAAATGAAATATTTAAACCTGTAAATTTCAATGCCATTGGTAAAATAGCAATCAAACCTAAGAATATAGAACCAAACCATGTTAACTTCATCAAAACAGATGTTAAATAGTCTGTCGTTGGTTTTCCGGCTCTAATACCTGGAATAAATCCACCGTTTTGTTTAATATTTTGTGATACTTCTGCTGGATTAAACGTTGCTAATGTATAGAAGAATGTAAATCCTACGATTAACAATAAATATACAATTGCATTTGCTAATACATAGCCCCATCCAACACTTGAAGATGATGTCGCAATAGAAAATTTATAAAGTCCTGCTAAGAATCCTGTTCCTCCAATTTTATTAGAAGCAAAAATACTGATTAACATTGCAGGGAATGTTAAGAATGATGAAGCAAAGATAATTGGCATAACACCTGCCATTGCTAATTTCATTGGAATATGTGTGTTTTGTCCACCATACATTTTTCTTCCTACAACTTTTTTAGCATATTGTACTGGAATTCTTCTTTCAGCACTTTGTACCCATACAACACCTGCAACTAAAACAACAGCTCCTATTAATAAAGCAATTGCTTTGGCTAAACCTGCAGTTTGGAATGCTCCCTTTACTATAATTAATCCATACAACATTGTTACAAATGATGGGAATCCTGCAATAATACCTACAAAGATAATCATTGAGATACCATTTCCAATTCCTTTATTTGTAATTTGTTCTCCTAACCACATTAGAATTGCTGTACCAGCCATCAAACTGATAACTACTAATGCTCCTGTAAAGAATCCTGGATTAATAAATATATTAGAATAACTTCTACTATATGAAATATAAATTCCTAAGGCTTCTACTAAGGCCAAAACAAGTGTTAATATTTTTGTATATCGATTAATTTTTTGTTTTGCAACCTCTCCACCTTCCTTCATCATTTTTTGAAGAGATGGAATAATGAAACCTAACAATTGAATAACAATTGAAGATGTAATATATGGAGTTATACTCATTGCAAATACAGATAATCTAGAGAAAGAACCTCCAGAGATTGTATCTACTAACCCGATAAAGCTATTAGATGTAATAGCTTTCATTTGTTCAGCTAGTGCTATTGCATTAACTCCAGGTGCTGTTATGTAACAGCCAAATCTAAATATTACGATAAGTAATAATGTATACCATAATCTTTTTCTAATTTCTGGTGTTTTTATTGCATTTTTTATCGTTTGAAACAACTAAATCACCTCAATCTTTCCGCCTAAAGCTTGGATTTTTTCTGAAGCAGTTGCTGTAAATCTAGTAGCTTTTACGTTTAATTTTTTCTCTAATTTTCCAGAGCCTAAAATCACAACGCCATCATTTATTCTACCGATAATTCCTTCTGCTAATAGAGTTTCAGGAGTAACATCTGTTGCTTGAGATTTATTTAGCATACTTAAAGTTACTTCTGTATATGTTTTGCTATTTATATTCTTGAAACCTCTTTTTGGTAATCTTCTATATAATGGTGTTTGACCACCTTCAAATCCACGCCTTACTCCTCCGCCAGTTCTAGCTTTTTGGCCTTTTTGTCCTCTAGCAGATGTTTTTCCTAATCCAGAACCAATACCACGGCCAACTCTTTTTCTAGCCTTTTTCTCTCTTGATGCTGGCAAATTGCTTAAATCCATTCGTGTAGCACCTCCTTCTATGATAAAAGTTTTGCTTGACTTTTACTTTTTTCATTATATTTTTTTGTTGAAATATTGTCAATACCTAATTATAATATCTCTTCAACTTTCTTTCCTCTTTTTCTAGCAACATCCTCAATCGTTGACATTGATTTTAAAGCGTTTAATGTAGCATAAACAACATTTCTTGGATTATTTGTTCCAATGATTTTTGTTTTAATATCTCTATATCCAGCTAATTCTAGTACTGGTCTTACGCTACCACCAGCAATAACTCCTGATCCTTCAGGTCCTGGTTTTAACATTACGCTAGCACTTCCAAATCTTCCAACATATTCGTGAGGAATTGTTGTTCCTTTAATTGGAACTTCTATTAAATTCTTTTTTGCTTCTTCAATAGCTTTTCTGATTGCATCTGGAACTTCAGCTGCTTTTCCGTTTCCAACACCTACGTGTCCAGCTTCGTCTCCTACTACAACAACAGCACTAAATCTAAAAGTTCTACCACCTTTAACAACTTTAGCAACTCTATTGATAGCAACAACTTTCTCTTTTAATTCAACTGCTTTGTTTTCTTCCATTTGGATCTAATACCCTCCTTCTATTAAAATTCTAATCCTGCTTCTCTTGCAGCTTCCGCTAATTCTTTCACAACTCCATGATAAATATATCCGCCTCTATCATAAACGACCGTCTTTATTTTCTTTTCTAAGGCTTTTTTGGCAATTAAAGTTCCTACTTCTTTAGCAGCTTCTTTATTTGCTTTCTTTATTTTTATTTCTTTATTTCTTGTTGAAACATAAACTAAAGTTTCACCCTTAGTGTCATCTATAATCTGTGCAATAATACTCTTATTGCTTTTATAAACTGCAAGTCTTGGGCATTCAGCAGTTCCACTAATCTTTGTACGAACTCTGACATGACGTCTTTGACGCTCAACTTTTCTATCTACTTTAGAAATCATTTTTCTTCTCCCTTCTTTTATTCTAGCTTCTAGTCTCTAGTTTCTAACTTCTAGCTTCTAACTTACTTCTTACCAGCTTTACCTTCTTTACGTCTAATAGTTTCTTCAACATATTTAATACCTTTGCCTTTATAAACCTCAGGTGGTCTTTTTGTTCTAATAATTGCAGCCGTTTGACCAACTAGTTCTTTATCGATACCTTTGATTGTAAGTTCATTTTGACTAGGTACTTCGAATGTAATTCCGGCTGGAGCTGCTACTTCAACTGGATGAGAATATCCAAGAATAAGAACGATTCCTGTTCCTTTCTTTTGAACCCTATATCCAATTCCGTTTATCTCTAATTTTCTCTCAAATTCTTTTACTGTTCCTTGCACCATATTATTAATTAAAGATCTTGTTAAGCCATGTAAACTTCTATTGATTGGTTCATCATTTGGTCTTGCTACTTTGATTTCGCCATCTTTTACTTCTACTTTGATTGGTTCTGTAACAGTTCTTTCTAATGTTCCTTTTGGTCCTTTTACAGTAATTTTTTGTCCTTCTACTGTAACTGTAACTCCCTCTGGAACTTTAATTGGTTTGTTTCCAATTCTTGACATTTCTATATCCTCCTCTGGTTAATTATAATTATTCACTACATTCCTAAATAACGTAGTCAATTAATTTTTTCGCCTAATTATTCTAGAGATTTTCTAATCTCTAACCTCTAATTTCTAATCTCTAGCTTACCACACATAAGCTTTTTAATCGAGCGATTTTTCTATCGAAAAATCTCACGATTGTTTAGCTTCTGTGTTACCACACATAAGCTAAAACTTCTCCGCCTACGCCTAGGCTTCTTGCTTTTTTATCTGTCATAATTCCCTTTGATGTAGAGATTAATGCCGTTCCTAATCCATTTAATACTTTAGGAAGTTCATCTTTTTGAGCATATATTCTTAATCCTGGTTTACTAATTCTTCTTAATCCAGTAATTACTTTATTTCCTTTTTCATCATATTTTAAAGCAATTCTCAAAATTCCTTGTATTCCATCATCTATTTCTTCAAAAGCTTTAATATATCCTTCTTCAAGTAATACATCAGCAATTGCTTTTTTCATTTTTGATGCTGGAATATCAACAGTTTTAAATTTAGCATTGTTAGCATTTCTAATTCTTGTTAACATATCTGCTATTGGATCTGTTATATTCACTGTTTATATCCTCCTTTACAAATTTTCTCACGAACTCTACCAACTAGCTTTTTTAACTCCTGGAATTTCACCTTTATGAGCTAATTCTCTGAAGCATACACGGCAGATTCCATATTTTCTTATATAAGCATGTGGTCTTCCACAAATTTTGCATCTATTATATTCTCTCGTCGCATACTTTTGTGGTTTTGTTTGTTTTACTTTTAATGATTTCTTTGCCATAATTTCTCCTTTCTTAACTTCTAAAAGGCATTCCTAATAAAGTAAGCAATTCTTTTGCTTCTTCATCAGATTTTGCTGTTGTTACGAATATAATATCCATACCTCTTAATTTATCTACTTTATCATATTCTATCTCAGGGAAAATCAATTGTTCTTTTACTCCCATTGAATAATTTCCTCTACCATCAAATGAGTTTGCAGAAACTCCTCTAAAATCTCTTACTCTAGGTAATGCTACATTAAATAATTTATAAGCAAAATCATACATTTTACCTTGTCTTAATGTCACTTTGCATCCAACTTTTACACCTTCTCTTAATTTAAAAGCTGCAATAGATTTCTTTGCTTTTGTTACGACTGGTTGTTGACCTGTAATAAGACTTAAATCATTCATTGCATTATCTAATGATTTAGGATTATCTTTAATATCTCCTAGTCCAATATTAATCACAATTTTCTCTAACTTTGGAACTTCCATAATGGAAGAATAATTAAATTTTTTCATTAATGCTGGAACAACTTGTTTTTGATATTGTTCTCTAAGTACTTCCATGATACCTTGCGTGCCTCCTTTCTTAAAATCTATTTAATCTTCGCACCGCATTTTTTACATACACGAACTTTTTCATTGTTTTCTACGATATATCCAACTTTAACTGCTTTTTTGCATTTTGGACATACTACATTTACTTTGCTACTATAAATAGCACATTCAGCTGGAATAATTCCGCCTTCTTCACCTTGTTTCTTAGGTTTTATATGCTTTTTTCTAACATTAACACCTTTTACGATGACTTTATCTTTTTTAGGGATTACTTCTAGAACTTCTCCTCTTTTCCCTCTATCATTTCCAGATAAAACCTCAACAGTGTCTCCTTTTTTTATTTTCATTTCTATTTTTCACCTCTTTCGATTTAGACTAATCTCTATTAAAGCACCTCTGGAGCTAAAGATAAAATTTTCATATAATTTTTCTCTCTTAATTCTCTAGCTACTGGACCGAATATACGAGTTCCTTTTGGCGTTCCATCTTCACGAATAATAACAGCCGCATTTTCATCAAATTTTACATAAGAACCATCTGGACGTCTAGCACCCTTTTTTGTTCTTACAACAACTGCTTTAACAACTTCACCTTTTTTAACAATTCCGCCAGGTGTTGCATCTTTAACAGAAGCCATTATCACATCACCTATTTCAGCATATTTTCTATAAGATCCACCTAAGCATCTAATACACATAATCTCTTTAGCACCTGTATTATCAGCTACTTTTAACTTTGTTTGTTGTTGTACCATGACTGCCCTACCTACCTTTCTTCTAATTTCTAATCTCTAATCTCTATTTAACAACTGCTTTTTCAACAATTTCAACAAGTCTCCATCTTTTATCTTTAGATAAAGGTCTTGTTTCCATAACTTTAACAATATCTCCTACTTTACAGCTATTTTCTTCATCATGAGCTTTTAATTTATATGTTCTTTTTACTGTTTTCTTATAAATAGGATGTTTTACTCTTGTTTCAATAGCTACAACAATTGTTTTATCCATCTTATCAGATACAACTGTTCCAACCATTGTTTTACGAAGATTTCTTTCTTCAGCCATTTAGCCTACCTTCCTTTCTTCTATTCTCTAGCTTCTAGTCTCTCATTATTTTTCAGACAACTCACGTTGTCTTAAAATTGTTTTTGCTCTAGCTATATTTTTCTTAACTTCTCTCACCTTTATTTTATTGTCAGCTCCACCAGTAACTCCATTAAATCTTAATTTAAAAAGTTCTGATTTTAACTCTACTAACTCTTTCTCTAAATCAGGTGAAGACATATCGTTCAATCTTTTACTATTCTTCAACTTGATCACCACCTTCTTCAGTTTCTCTTCTAACAAATTTTGCTTGAACAGGTAACTTTTGAGCTGCTAATCTCATAGCTTCTTTTGCAACATCTTCTGTTACGCCTTCAATTTCAAACATAACTCTTCCTGGTTTTACAACTGCTACCCAATACTCTGGAGCTCCTTTACCTTTACCCATACGAGTTTCAGCTGGTTTTTTAGTAATTGGTTTGTCTGGAAATATTTTAATCCAAACTTTACCACCTCTTTTAATATATCTTGTTAATGCAACTCTGGCAGCTTCGATTTGATTAGATTTAATCCACCCAGCAGTTGTTGCTTGAAGTCCGAATTCGCCTTCATTTACTTTAGTTCCACGAGTAGCATATCCTCTATTTCTACCTTTTTGCATTTTTCTATATTTGGTTCTTTTTGGCATTACTGGCATTATTCGTTACCTCCTTTTGCTTCTTTTCTAGCAGGTAACACCTCTCCTTTATAAATCCAAACTTTTACACCAACTTTTCCATAAGTTGTGTCAGCTTCATAGAAACCATAATCTATATCCGCTCTAATAGTTTGTAATGGAATTGTTCCTTCTTTATAGAATTCTGTTCTCGCCATATCAGCTCCACCAAGACGTCCTGATACAGCAGTTTTAATTCCACGTGCTCCTGCTTTTAT
>Ga0310690_10005081_pt1 | contig 18142 bp, 15 predicted proteins | sample AusTroGonzalo_MG_2_FD_207661 | JGI IMG/M metagenome (GOLD analysis project Ga0310690, IMG submission 207661) | Bovine rumen microbial communities from tropical cattle in Woodstock, Queensland, Australia - Gonzalo_04 (v2) (version 2) | ecosystem: Host-associated > Mammals > Digestive system >...
CTCCTTGTTGGTCATATTCTTGGCAAAGTCAAAGAACTCGTAAGGTATCTGCACACCGAGATGGGTGCGTTCCATAATCTCGATGGTGTTGTAACCGCCCCAGCTGTTGAAACCGACAGATACGATGGGGATGTCGATGTCGAAGATAAGGTCATTGCCGTCCTTGTCGAATCCCTTCAGGGCCTCATCGGCGCTGATGCCCGGATGCAGGAAGGTAGCCGTCTTCTTGGCTTTAGGATACTGCGGGTTGCCGTAGTAGGGGTTCTTGAACAGTACGTCGCCGACGCCGAACGAGCCTTGCAGCTTGACGTTGAGGTTACCCAGAACGGGGATAGCGATGTAGGTCTGATCGTTACCATAGGCGGCGTTCATGTCGTGGCGATACTTGAAGTCGTCGGTGAAGTAGGCCGAGTTCAGTTCCTGCGCCATCATGGTTCCAGCCGATGCCGTAAGTGCTGCGGCCAGTATATATTTTCTAAATGATGTTTTCATATTCTGTGAAGTCTTTTAGTGTTTAACCAATATATTCTGTTTGCACTACGGTTTAGTTATCGAGATTGATAGTGATCTTACCGTTCAGGGTAGCCTTCATATTCTTGATCTGGATGGTGTGCTTGCGGCCATTCAGCGGAGTGAGGTTACCGTTCGACTTGGCATAGACTGTATATTTGATACCGTCGAGCTTCTTCAGACCGTCGCCAGTGGTCGTAACCACCATTGTGATCTTGCTTGAAGAGTTGGGGCTGACGCTCACCTTCTCCATATTCACCTTGACGATGCTGCTGATGTCGGTACCGCCAACACCGGTAGGAGTGGGCTTTTCGATCTCCAGCACCAGCGGGGTGTTGTTGATCATCTCACCCTCGATGGTCATCGTGGTGTTGCCGTCCAGGTCGATATCATTGTCGTTCAGGTCCTTGTTCCAGTCGTCGGTGCTGTCGTCATAGACAATGCACGAGCCACTGTTCAGCGACAGGGGAGCCTCGATGAAATAGGTGGGCTTGATGCTGTAGTTCCTGTTCAGATAAACGGTATAGACGTTGGCAGAGTCGGCCTTGGCGTCGCATTCGAACTCAATCTCGTCGGGGATGTTGGTCAGCAGCTTGCCGATATCGCCAGAGCCGTCGGTATCGCCGTTCCAGTGATAGTCTGTGTAGCCGGGCTTCGAGGCGCGGTCGTCCTTGCGGCTGATGAGCACCTTCGAGTTAGTGTTCTTGCCAATCTTGATGTTCTTCACGTTGATGTCAGCCTTCTTAGACTTCTTGATCATAGGAGTCATCTTCACATCCACGGTGCCGGGCAACGGCATGGTGCTGTTGACACCCAGCTCCAGGAACAGGTCGGCGAGGTCGATGGTAACGCCGTCCTTCGTCAGGAAGTCGGGGATATCCTTAATCTTCACGGGGTCGATGTTCAGGTCGATATCGGGGAAGAAACGGCCGCTTACATCGCGGAACTCCATCTTAGGCTTGTAGCCCTGACCGATGGTGAACACGCTGCTGATATAGTAGTCCTCGTCGGTCTTGCCGATAATCTGCGTAGCAATATCGGGAGCCAGTTCATTATCGTCGTACTTAACATCGATGAATACCAGACCCTTGATAATCACCTTGGCCAGGTCCTGCTTGAAATTAGAAGAGGCGTTGAACTTCAGTTCCTGAACGTCGGTGCCGAAGGTCTTCTTAGCCTTGGTGAAGTCCATCGACACGATGTTACCGGTGATAATCAGGTTAGAACTGGTCATGACGTTCTCGATATGGAGCTTACCATTGTTGACGGGATAGCTCACTTCTCCTTCACCGTTCATCTTGACGCGAACCTGATTGTTCTCGAAGCCGAAGAAGTCGGGCAGCTCCAGGTCCAGGTCAGAGAACTTACCCAGGGCGTTGGCCAGTGCCACAGAGAACTGCTCGGTCAGCGTGAAGGGCACGGGGTCGATCTCGGCGGTCTTCAGTTCGCGGATGGCACCGGTCAGTTTCTCCTCCGTGAAGTCGAAGGTGGTAATCGTCTTCTCAAATTTGTGGGAAGCTCTTCTCATATTATACTCACGGGCGTTGTGGGTCGTGGCGATAGGCACCACAAACTTATAGGTCTGGATCTTGTTGGCATCCAGGTCAACGCTCACGGGGTCGATCTTCACGTCAGTAGCGTCGATACCGTCATCGTTCTTAAAGAAGCGATAGTTACCACCGTTGATGGTGTCGATACAGTCGCTGTCGTTAATCTTGAAGAGGTTGATCAACTCAATGGGGTCCGAGCCGCCACCGGGGATGGTGAAGCCATTGGTACCCACACCTAACAAAGTGTCCACTTCACCAACATCGATATTGTCGTCGGTGGAGCATCCTGCCATCATCAAGCCGCCTGCAACAAAGAAGCAGCACGAAAGCACTTTCGTCATTTTTGTCTTCATACTTTTAGGTTTTAAATATTATTTTGTACGTTTGTTTGCCGCATTTTATATTAGCCATGCAAATTTAAACAAAATTAATCAAACAGCCAAGAAAAATCACAATTATTTAACGAATTGCCCTAAAAAACAGCCTCGGTGCCTGTTTTTCCCCCCTAATTGCTGATCTCCGTCACGGCTTGAAGCCTTTCTGACCGACGGCTTCACATAGTGCTTGCCATCGTTACACCTATCTTTTTAAAAGTAAAACAACTTGTTTTACCTTCGTTCCGATAGGACTTTAGGGTGTAAGAAGGCATCTCTTTCAAGGTAAAACAAGTTGTTTTACTGTTTCACTAGCGATTTTTTGTTAATCTTCAAAAAATCCCTTCGTATTTCTCTCGATTTTTCGTAACTTTGCACCCCATAATATTAATAAGGAGAAAACAGAGTATGGAATCGAAATTGGTTATCTACAATACGCTGACGCGCCAGAAAGAGCGCTTCGAGCCGTTGCATGCACCCAATGTGGGCATGTATGTCTGCGGCCCCACCGTCTATGGCGACCCCCATCTGGGTCATGCCCGCCCCGCCATCACCTTCGATCTGGTGTTTCGCTATCTGAAGCACTTAGGTTATAAAGTAAGGTATGTGAGAAACATCACCGACGTGGGCCATCTGGAGCATGATGCCGACGAGGGCGAGGACAAGATAGCCAAGAAGGCTCGTCTGGAGCAGTTGGAGCCCATGGAGATTGCCCAGTACTACACCAACCGCTACCATCAGTATATGGATGCGCTCAACGTGCTGCGCCCCTCTATCGAGCCTCACGCCACGGGCCATATCATTGAGCAGCAGCAGCTGGTTCAGCAGATTATCGACAATGGCTTTGCCTATGAGTCAAACGGCTCTATCTATTTCGATATCGAGGCCTACAACAAGAAGTTCAAGTACGGCATCCTCTCTGGTCGAAGCCTTGAGAACATCAAGGACGAGAGCCGCGAGCTGGCTGGAGTAGGGGAGAAGCGCAATCAGGCTGACTTCGCCCTGTGGAAGAAGGCGCAGCCCGAGCATATCATGCGCTGGCCCTCACCCTGGAGCGACGGTTTCCCCGGCTGGCATTGCGAATGCACCGCGATGGGCCGTAAGTACCTTGGCGAGGAGTTCGACATTCACGGCGGCGGCATGGACCTCGTCTTCCCCCACCACGAGTGTGAGATAGCACAGGCACAGGCCTCTATGGGACATCCTGCCGTGAAGTATTGGATGCACAACAACATGCTGACCATCAACGGTCAGAAGATGGGTAAGTCCTATAATAACTTCATCACCCTTGAGCAGTTCTTCACGGGCAATCATCCTTTGCTCGAAAAGGCCTACTCGCCCATGACGATCCGCTTCTTCGTGCTCTCTGCCCACTATCGCGGCACCGTGGACTTCTCTAACGAGGCCCTGCAGGCTGCCGAGAAGGGTTACGAGAAACTGATGAACGCCATCGCCGACATGGAGCGCATCGCAGTTTCGCCGCAATGTGATGCAGAAACCGAGAAGATGGTGAAGAGCCTGCGCCAGAAGTGCTACGACGCCATGAACGACGACCTGGCCACGCCGCTGGTGCTGAGCAACCTCTTCGAGGCTTGCACCACCATCAACAAGCTCGTTGACCACAAGGCCACCATCTGCGCCGATTGCCTGGCCGAGCTGAAGGAGGTGATGCACCTCTTCACCTTCGACATCTTGGGACTGCAAACCTCAAACCTTAATTCTCAAACCTCAAAGAATCGTGAGGATGCCTTCGGCAAGGTGGTCGATATGGTGCTCGAGCTGCGTGCCAAGGCCAAGGCCAACAAGGACTGGGCCACCAGCGACAAGATTCGTGACGAGCTGGCTGCTGCCGGCTTCGAGGTCAAGGACACCAAGGACGGCGTCACTTGGAAGCTCAATAAATAAGATCTTTGTTCAGGAAGACGGCTATTGTCTTCTTCAGGAAATATCCGTATGAGAGGTATATCAGTCCTCCATACGGATTTTTTGTGCCCCACGAGTTCTTCATGATGAAGTACCGATCGCCCTCATCGTCGTGGGCCAGTCCCACAATAGCCATACAATGATTGTCAGAGGTGCTGCCGTTCCATAGCGACGTCACGGCATAGCCCTCCTCCCAGTTGAAGCCCCATTCGCTGATGTCGCCCTCCCAAGCCACACCATGACCCGTACTGATGGCCCTTTCGGTGATGCTCAGCAGCGAGTCCATCGGCAGGTTCATACACTCGCCTTTGTCCCAGTTGTCTGGCACGTCGAGTAGCGTCATCTCGCCGTAGGGCGCCTCGTCCGTCGAGGTCAGCCCGATGTATTCGCCTGGTGCACAGACACTTCTGGCAAACTCGCCCAGCGTGTATTCGCAGCCCAGCATATAAGCATGGTGAGGCGGCAGATACTCGGTGGTGGGCATCGACTGATAGGGCACAGCACCATATTTCTGCAGCAGTCGCAAGGCCGTGAGACAAGTGCCCCGACCCGTTGCCGGCGCCTCCGTCTCGTTCGCCATCATCCTTTCTATAAAGGCCACCGACAGGTTCACCGAGTCGCCCCGCATGATATGCTCTGTCTCGATGGCGGCCAGCATGGCATAGGCCCAGCACAGCTGCGACGAGTCCTGGTTCTTCACTGGCGTGAAGCCCAGCACCACATCGTCGGTAAAGTGCGGCGGTTGCTGTGTGCAACTGCCCATTAGCACCCCCGCCATCATCATTGCCATCACTAGTCTCTTCATCGTTCTTTCCTTTTCGCCCTGCAAAGATACAAAACAATCATGCAGCTACAAAGCTTTTTTAAATTTTCTTTCCTGTTTTTGCCTTTTTCTCATGGTTATTATGTACCTTTGCACAAAATAACATGTAATAAAACAAGAGTACTACGACAGTCGCAGATCAAAACATACAGAGATTACGTGAGGCAGTGGAATCGGTTGCCGGCAGACGGATGCTGACACCCAAAGATTTCGAGTTCCTGCGTAACAGCATCTATGAAGAATGTCATGAGATGGTGAGTATCTCCACGTTGAAAAGGCTGTGGGGATACAACAGGTATGATAATACGCCCCGATTATCGTCACTCAACCCCATTGCCCGCTATGTCGGGTTTCGCGACTGGGATGACTTCCTCCAGCATCAATCCAATGATGAAGGGCAGGAAACACCGGAAGCAGCGCCATCATCCACACCGAAGAAGGGTCATCGGCCCATCCAGATCTATGTCCTTACAGCCCTCCTTATTATTATAATAGGTGTAATAGGTGGCGTGTTATGGCTGAAACACACTCCGTCGGAAAGTCAGGATGATACTTCGGCTCAGGTAATGGCTATTGCCCCGTCAGGAAAGCGTGTATTGCGAAAGGGGCAAGACTGTTTCCGAAAGATTGAAGACTATCTGGAACTGTTTGGAATAGAGGCCACCGACACGGCCTACTTCCGACCGCTGCCTGGCCATAAGGAGGTGTATGTATGGGGACCGGAGTATCTGCATCCCGTTTGGCATAACGAGGGAGACTCGGCCCTGCTCATGCCCACGATTACCGAATACTGGACACCATTGCCTGGGGAGCAGGACTTTCAAAACAAGGAATATGTGAGACTGGCCAATGAGAAACTCTACTATGAACGGTTGGAGAAAGACGAGCTGCGCCTCACCTTCATGAAGAATATCGTTGATGGCTTTTATGTCTTCCTGGGTATCTACCGCATGGACAAAGAGAACTCTTCCATAGAGAAAACAGTATGGAAGCGTGTGACTGACCAATGCGATTTGGGCAACCTTGATAAAGTGGAACTGTTGAGGAACGACTGACAACACCCCCAAAGTGCCTGACTACTGAAAAACACACCATTTGAATCTGTTTGAACTCATTTGAACTGGCAAAAGAACTAAGGAGAATGCATCGTCAATAATGCATTTTTCGTATCTTTGCGACAGTATTCACATTATTAATTATGGAGAACATGAACATGGATTATTACAAGTACTGGGAAGATTTTGTGGCACAGTGGTACAAAGATACCGACAATGCCATCATGGGATGGACGAACCCCGACAAGGAGCCGGCTCCTTTATGTAACACTCATGGTGGGAAGAAGTCGTCACTTTATATTCCGGAGCCTTGGTGGGGCAACGACGGTAAACAGCCCCTGCACTCGGTAGTCATCAATTTCAACCCTGGTGGAGGTGGCGAACAACAGGAGCGTGAGAGCATTCGTAAAAGGTCTCTTTATGGCGGTTCGTATGCCGACGGCATTGTTAACCTTGCTGGTGAGACTGGTAAGAAGGATGATGTTTGGCCAAAGAATACGGTATGGTGGCATTTTACGTTGCGAGCAAAACCTGTGCAAAGTGTCTTAGGACTCGAGCCTTCGTTGAAGAGTCACCTGAGTGTTGAGTTGATACCTTGGCACACCAAGGATGTGAAAAATGTAAACTATGATGTCTATTTGGAGCATAACATCAAGGCTGTTTATGAGCATGCCATCTGTTTTGCCGCCAACGAGTCGCGTCGTATAGTTAATGACCATCTGAAAAATGTGGTGTTGCTGAAAACAAGTGGAGGCTTCACGAAGCATCTGTTGCAGAAACTGGAAGAAGCTCATTGCTGTGGATACAAGATTATAGCAGAAACAAATGGTGGGAAAGGCGATTATCTGGAGTTCTCGCTTGACACATGGCCCGGTGTCCGCTTTATCAGCATCTGGAGCCGATATGCTCAGAACCGTTTCCCAGTATCACAACTGAAACAGATATTCACAGATTTAAAGATCATAAAATAGAATACCTTGAAGATTAGTAACATAGAAAAGGACTGGGAGAAATACATTGAGGAAGAGAAGGACATCGTAGTGACTGAACTGAAGGGTGAGGGCTTTGAGGTGGCAGAAGAAGGGATGTTCATCTCCGGCTTTTGGAACGTCATCTTAAAACGGGGCGATGAGCGGGTGGAACTGTCTTGTTCTGCCATAGAACAGGATGAGGTTGATAATGATACCATCGCTCCTGAGGATGCCGAATGGTGGGTGCAACTCGTTGTCGTTTGGGATGAGAAAGACAGGGAGGGAACTGTGCGGTCTTACCCCGAGGAATAAAAAAGTTGGCGTTTTTTTTGAATTTTTCCAGCAATGTGTCTATATTAGTGTCATAAACAACAAAACGGAATGATATGGCAACAGATAACAAGAAACTTGACGAACTGCTCAAAGAGACGGGTCGTGCACCATTGTTAAGTGTAGAGGAAGAGCTGGCACTGATGAGGGCTATTCAGGAAAAGGGCCCCGAGTGCAGCGAAATGAAAAGGCTGATAGAGTCCCACAAACGGCTTGTCGTCAGTGTGGCTGCCCAGTATCAGGACAAGGGCTGCTCACTTGAAGAAATGATAGAGGTCGGAACAGAAGGGCTGAGGAAGGCCGCAGAGACACATGACCTCAATGGCGAGACGAAGTTCATAACCTATGCCGTCTGGTGCATTCGCCAACAAATTATGCAGGCTATGATGGATACAAGAATAGAATCGCTGATAAAGACACTGGAGCGGAATCATCACCGCTGGAACGAGACTTTCAAGGACGAGGATACGGGTGAAGAGGTGACGGTGAATCGCGATGAACTTATCTCCACCGATACGACGGAAGAGGAGCGAAACCTCATGGAGAGCGTTGCTGCCGATGCTGCTAAGATAAGCACAGAAGACTTGCGCACCTTCGTTGACAAGACAAGGGCCTTCTGGCCTCGTCCACTCGACGAGGTGTACATGGAATTGGTTCGACGTGGTGACGAAAGTTGGGCTTGCGTCATCGACAGCCCTATGATGTTACAGGAGCTCTGCGACAAAGGTATCAAGGAGGCCGCCGAACAGCTCTACCAGAAATACCGTTATGGGGATGAGAAGAACGGTATCTTCATCGATAAGAAGAAGGCCAAGACCTATTATGACCTAGCTGGCGATGCAGTCTATGAGCAATATACCACCGAAGATTATCCTGGTGAGGAAGGACCTGAGACGTTTCATTACACACTCACCGGCAATGCCACTTCACTTGATGGCGTGGAAACGCTCATCAAGAGTCTCTGCCAACAGCTCGGTATGCCTAACAACGAATGTGGTCTTTTCGTTCCACAGCAGATGTTGATGAAGGTGCTCGTCGGCAGCGATTCGGAATACTATCGTGGCAATGTCCTCATTATGGAAAGGGAAGCCTCTGACCGTCTTGCCATCACTACCGAGGCCGACAACGGTGAGCCGCTGCTCTATGCCTTGCGTCAATGCTTTGAGAATCTGGAGATAACCATGAAGTAAGCTATATTATATAAATAGGTATGATAAACCGGATACAAGCGGGATTTCGTCAGGTCGACCTGGAAAAACACTCGTCCATGAACTGGGAGCTTATAAAAAAGGGCCCACAATGCGGCTGCTACTACTGTGCCCAAGTGTTCCCCTCTTCAGCAGTCAGGGATTATGAGGAGAACGAGAATGGTGAGAAAGGAGCCCTCTGTCCCAATTGCGGACGGAAAACGTTGGTGACGCCAGACATGATAGTAGCTGGCACGCCTTTTACGGCGGAAGCCATGCGAGGCATCCGTGAGGCTATTTGCGAACTTGAGGTAAGGCATACCCGCTTGAGCGACATGCTCAAGAAAGACAAGTGGGCCTATGATCATTGGCATGACTATATCATTGAGTTCTGGGTGGAAGAGGCGCTGAAACCTATTAGTCAATATGTTGAGCTGTGTGTGGAAAGAAAGCTTGTTCCTGCTGAAGCATTCTCTGCCGAGGCGCTTAAAACCATTGCAAGCGAAGTGGCTGACAGGCATCTGCAACAGTATGTGGCGGAAGGTTCGGACAATAGTTTTGTCCCCCTGATGCATGCAGATATCCAGCGTGCCATTCTTCGCAAAGCCCTGGATTATCAAGAATAAAAAACAAGAACCAGTCGTGGAAAGCCCCATAGGTCACACTTCTTATGGAGCCGGAGGCTGGCAGGCATCCTTCTTATCCTGTAGAAGAAAGGTCTTGGGATGCCATTTATTTTGGGAAAAATATTCTTATTATACATATTAATTTCCAAGATTATTCGTATCTTTGCACCAAGAAAACGATTGAGAGTATGAGAATAGGAATTATTGTAGCAATGGACAAGGAGCTGCTACAGCTGCAGCAAGTGTTTAAAGACAGTGATGTCATTGTAGAGAAATGCGGCATCGGCAAGGTGAACGCTGCGCTGGGTGCACAGCGGATGATTAACACCTACAATCCGGACTGCATCATCAGTAGCGGATGTGCAGGTGGCAATGGCGACGACATCAACATTCAGGACATTATCGTCAGCTCGGAGCTGTGCTACCACGACGTGTATTGCGGCAGAGCCATCGACGACACGACTGTCTATGGACAGGTTCAGGGCCTTCCCGCCCGCTATCAGGCTGACCCGTATCTGATGAGTAAAGCAGAGCAATTGAAGGAAAAGACAGTCTCGAGTGATTTCAAGATACACAAAGGACTGATTGTGACGGGCGACTGGTTTGTGGATTCAAAGGAGAAGATGCGCGAGATTGTAGGCCACTTCCCCGAGGCAAAGGCCATAGACATGGAGTCGTGTGCCATTGCTCAGACTTGTTATATTAATAAGGTGCCGTTTATCTCGTTCCGTGTTATCAGCGATATCCCACTACGCGACACGGATGCTTCGCAGTATCATAACTTCTGGGATACGGTGGCTGCCAACTCGTTTATGACCACCAAGGCCTTCGTGGAGTCGCTCTAACGTGTCCCTTTTTACCTTTTTTCTTTTTTACATTTAAATCATGGAAGTAATACAGAGCTTTACAATAGACCACACCCACCTGAAGCCCGGCATCTACGTGTCAAGAGAGGACAAGGGATTCACGACCTTTGACCTGAGAATAACGGAGCCAAACAAGGAGCCGGCAGTGGCACCAGCGGCGATGCACAGCTTGGAGCACCTGATGGCTACATGGTTCAGAAACAGTGAGGCGAAGGACGATGTGGTGTATGTGGGACCGATGGGCTGTCTCACTGGAATGTATATCATCATGACCGGAGAGTACAGCGTGGAAGATATGCGACAGCTGGCCATCAGATGTCTGGAGTGGATACTGACACAGACGGAGGTACCGGCCACCCGTCCTGAGGCCTGCGGCAACTACCTGCTGCACGACCTGCCGATGTGCCTCTGGGAGAGTCGCCGCTATCTTGAGCGGTTGAAGAACGATTTTCACTGTGAGTACACGAAACTGCAGGTGACGCTGGAGGACGGCAAAGTCTTCGCTGATGCGTAAGTATTAGGAAAGAATTAAAAAAAGGCGAACAAGTTAGTTCTTGTTCGCCTTTTTACGTTGATCGTGGTCGAGGATGACCTTTCGCATTCTCATGGATTTCGGTGTGACCTCGACGAGTTCGTCTTCCTTGATATACTCAAGACACTCTTCAAGACTCATCACCACCTTAGGGATGATGCGGGCTTTCTCGTCGGTACCGGAGGCTCGAACGTTGGTGAGCTGCTTGGCCTTGCAGACGTTGATGACAAGGTCGTTGTCGTGAACATGCTCGCCGACCACCTGACCCATATAGACATCTTCGCCCGGATCGATGAAGAACTTACCACGGTCCTGCAACTTGTCAATGGCATAGGCAAAGGCGTTGCCCGTCTCGAGGGCAATCATAGAGCCGTTGACACGACGCTCAATCTCACCCTTATAGGGCTGATACTCCTTGAAACGGTGGGCCATGATGGCTTCGCCCTGAGAGGCGGTGAGCACATTTGTACGCAGACCGATGATGCCACGTGAAGGGATGTCGAACTCAATATTGGTGCGCTCGCCCTGAGACTCCATCGATGTCATCTCGCCCTTGCGGCGGGTTACCATATCAATCATCTTTGAGGCAAACTCCTCGGGCACATTGATAGTCAGCTCCTCGATAGGCTCGCACTTCACACCATCAACCTGCTTGTAGATAACCTGCGGCTGACCCACCTGCAGCTCGTAGCCCTCACGACGCATGGTCTCGATGAGCACAGAGAGATGGAGCACGCCACGACCTGAGACGATCCACTTATCGGTAGAGTCCTCGAAAGGCTCCACACGCAGGGCGAGGTTCTTCTCAAGTTCCTTCTCCAGGCGGTCGTTGATATGGCGTGAGGTGACGAACTTACCCTCCTTGCCGAAGAAGGGCGAGTCGTTGATGGTAAACAGCATAGACATCGTGGGCTCGTCGATGGCGATAGGCGTCATAGGCTCGGGGTTCTCAAGGTCGCAGATGGTGTCGCCAATCTCGAACTTATCCAGACCGATGACGGCACAGATGTCGCCACAGTCAACAGAGTCGGTGCGTACATGGCCCATACCCTCGAAAGTGTGGAGCTCCTTGATCTTGGTCTTCTCTAAAGAGCCGTCGCGATGGCTGATGGTGACCTGCATGCCATCCTTGAGTTGTCCGCGGTGAACACGTCCCACGGCGATACGTCCCTGATAGCTGCTATAGTCGAGTGAGGTAATGAGCATCTGGGGTGTGCCCTCAATCTGCTGCGGCGCAGGAATCACCTCTATAATCTTATCTAATAAATAGGTAATGTCGGTGGTGGGGTTGTTATAGTCCTCACCCATCCAGCCGTTCTTGGCAGAGCCATAGACCACAGGGAAGTCCAGCTGATCCTCGGTGGCGTTGAGCGAGAACATCAGGTCGAACACCATCTCATAGACCTCCTCAGGACGGCAGTTAGGCTTATCCACCTTGTTGACCACGACGATAGGCTTCAAGCCTATCTGCAGGGCCTTCTGCAGCACAAAGCGCGTCTGGGGCATGGGACCCTCGAAGGCATCGACAAGCAACAGACAGCCGTCGGCCATGTTGAGCACACGCTCTACCTCGCCGCCGAAGTCAGAGTGACCCGGAGTGTCGATGATATTGATTTTGACGCCCTTCCAGTTGATACTGACGTTCTTGGAAAGGATGGTGATGCCACGCTCACGCTCCAAATCGTTGGCGTCGAGCACTTGGTCACTGAGATTCTGTCCCTCACGGAAAAGATGTCCTGCCAGCATCATCTTGTCAACCAACGTCGTCTTGCCGTGGTCTACATGTGCTATGATGGCAATGTTTCTAATGTCTTGCATATTACTAATACCTTAAAAAAAAGTGCCGAGAAAACATCCCTCGGCACAATCCTGCATTTCGTTATAAGTAGCGGGAGCCGGGATTGAACCGGCGACCTCATGATTATGAATCATGCGCTCTAACCAGCTGAGCTATCCCGCCATCTGCTCGTAAGCGGGTGCAAAGGTACTGCTTTTTTGGTGAAAACTGAAAAGAGGAAAGTGAAAAGTTTTGTGGCTTAACGTTTTTTATGAATTGGGGCGTTTTTTTTCTTTCTTTTGAGCGGTGTTTTGCAACCTTTTTTGTACCTTTGTAGCCGAAATAACATAATTCCCTAATGGCGAATGACTAACTTGAACATTATGCATAAACAACGATTAAGCTTGGAATATCCTCTTTCAGCCCGCAAGCCGGACATTCTGTGGCAGCTGTTGAGCACTGACCACGGACTGGAGCGATGGTTGGCCGACCGCGTTGTTGAGGACAACGGCGTGATGAATCTCACATGGGGCAACCCTTACGGAGAGCACCACACACTGAAGGCCAACATAGTGGAACGACAGAAAAACAGTCATATACGTCTCAGATGGGTGGACGAAGAACAGGACGATGCCTTCTGGGAGATGCGGATAGGGCGCAGCGAGCTAACCGATGAGCTATGCCTCTTTGTGGTGGACTATGCACCTGCCGAGGATATCGACGACCTGCACGAGTTGTGGGATGGCAATCTGGACCGCCTGCACCAGTCGAGTGGGTTTTAAGATTTGAGGTTTGAGGTTTGAGATTTCTTGCGTCCCCTCGGTAGCAAGTGTCCTTCGGCCGAGCGGAGGTTTGATATGTGTTAAAAAATAACAAGGTACACGATAAATCTCAAATCTCAAACCTTAAACCTCAAAAAAAAGTACTACCTTTGCAGCCTGTTAGCATGTTTAGAATAAAAAAGTTAGACATTTTTATTACCAAGCAGTTCGGGCTGCTGTTCTTGGGAACCTTCTTCATCTGTCTGTTTGTACTGATGATGCAGTTCCTGTGGCGCTATGTGGACGAGATGATTGGCAAGGGTCTCTCGATGGAGGTGCTGGCGCAGTTCTTCTGGTACATGGGCCTGGGACTGATGCCACAGGCTTTCCCGCTGGCCATCCTGCTGTCGTCGCTGATAACCTATGGCAACCTAGGTGAGAGCTCGGAGCTGACAGCCATCAAAGCCGCCGGCATCTCGCTGATGCAATCGATGCGCTCGCTGATTGTCTTTGTCACCCTGATAGCGTGTATCTCCTTCTTCTTCCAGAATATCGTGGTGCCTCATGCTAACAGGCAATTTGCACAGCTGCTGATATCAATGAAGCAGAAGAGTCCGGAACTGGAGATACCAGAGGGTATCTTCTATGACGGCATTCCCAACTCAAACCTCTACGTAGAGAAGAAAGACCTGAAAACGGGTAAACTCTACGGCATCATGATTTACAGACAGTCGCATACCTACGAAGACCAGACCATCATCCTGGCAGACTCAGGCATGCTGCAGTCGACAGAGGAGAAGATGCACCTGTTGCTGACACTATGGAGTGGAGAGTGGTTTGAGAACATGCGGTCGCAGGATGTGGGAGGTACCGCCGAGGTTCCCTACCGCCGTGAGACCTTTGCACATAAGACCATCGTACTGGACTTTGACGGTGGATTCAACCTAACCGACATTGCGGGCATAGCCGGTGACGCCACCTCGAAGAACGTGGTGCAAATACTGACTGACCTGGATTCTATCCGTCTGGCACATGACTCGATAGGCAGGGCCTTCTATCATGAGGCATGCAACTACACGCTGTTTGCGGCACAGTTGCCTGCCGAAGACTCGGTGAAGCTGAAGGCCACACCAGTGGAGGAGATGCCGGACATCGACACCCTCTATGCCCATCTGAACAAAGACCAGCAGCGCGACGTGACTCGAATTGCCGCACGACAGGCTCAGAATGCCGCCAACGACCTGGATATGAAGAGCGACTATGCGAAATACTTTAACCGCAATGAACGCATTCACATGATTGAGGCCATCGGCAAGTTCACCCTGGCACTGTCGTGTATCATCTTCTTCTTTATCGGTGCACCGTTGGGAGCCATCATCCGAAAGGGTGGTCTGGGTGTGCCTGTTATTATCTCGGTGCTGGTGTTCATCGTCTATTACATCTTTGAGAACTCCGGCATGCGTATGGCTCGTGATGACAACTGGACGGTGTGGTTCGGCAAGAGCATCTCGACCATGGTGCTGGCGCCCTTGGCAGTTTTCTTCACTTATAAGGCCAACAGCGACTCCACCGTATTTAATATAGATGCCTATAAGATGCTGATGATGAGGATGCTGGGACTGCGTATGAAACGTAACATTGCTTGGAAGGAGGTCATCATTAACGAACCGAAGTATCGTATGGATGCTATTATGCTGCAGACCATCAACGAGGATATCGCTATTTATTCCGAGAGTCATAAGCTGCTACGATGGCCAAACCCCATCAACGTGTTCTTCAAGGCTGGTGACGACCACGAGATAGAACATATCAACGAGGTGCTGGAGACAGCTATCGACGATTTGGGATACACACGAAACAAACGAGTGTTGCATGAGTTGAACAACTACCCCATATTGGCTACTCATGCCCATACCAGACCCTTCGGCCGTAAGTCGCTGAACATCATCAGTGGACTGTTCCTGCCGCTGGGTATCTTCTTCTATTTCCGCATGCTGCGCTTCCGTTTCAGGCTCTATCGTGACCTGAAAGAGATTAACAACACCAGCAACCGACTGATGCCCATATTACAGGAGTTGTCCGAAAAGCAGAAGGATACGATGGTAGAAGATGTATATAAAGATTATGCAAAACTAGAAATACAACAAAGCGATGGAGACATTCAAACTGAACAAGATAACTGAGGCCGTAGAGGACTTCCGCAACGGCAAGTTTGTGATTGTCGTTGACGATGAGGATCGTGAGAACGAAGGCGACCTGATTTGTGCCGCCGAGAAAATCACCCCTGACATGGTGAACTTCATGCTGAAATATGCACGAGGCGTACTCTGTGCACCCATCACGCTGAGCCGCAGCGAGGAGCTGGACCTGCCCAGGCAGGTCAGCGAGAACACCTCGGTGCTGGGTACTCCCTTCACCGTTACTGTTGACAAACTGGAGGGATGCACCACAGGCGTCTCGGCACACGACCGCGCTGCCACCATACAGGCACTGGCCGACCCGACATCGAAACCAGAGACTTTCGGACGTCCGGGACATATCAACCCGCTCTATGCCCAGGACAATGGTGTGCTGCGCCGTAGCGGACATACCGAAGCTGCTATAGACCTCTGTAAGCTGGCTGGCCTCTATCCTGCCGGAGCGCTGATGGAGATTATGAACGATGACGGCAGCATGGCTCGCATGCCCGAGCTGATGGCTTTCGCACAAGAGCACCAGTTGAAGATTATAACTATCAAAGACCTGATAGCCTACCGTCTGGAGCGTGAGTCGCTCATTGAGGTGGGTGTTGAGGCTGATATGCCTACGGAATACGGCCACTTCCGTATCATCCCCTTCCGTCAGAAGAGTAATGGACAGGAGCACTTTGCATTGATCAAGGGTGAATGGAAGGAAGACGAGCCTATCCTCGTACGTGTTCATTCTTCTTGTATGACTGGCGATATCCTCGGCTCTCGTCGCTGTGACTGTGGCGAGCAGCTGCACAAGGCCATGCAGAAGATAGAGCAGGAGGGCAAGGGCGTCATCGTCTATATGCAGCAGGAGGGCCGTGGCATCGGTCTGATGAACAAGCTGGCAGCCTATAAGTTGCAGGAGGAAGGCTACGACACCGTGGATGCTAACCTCTGTCTAGGATTCAAGGCCGACGAACGTGACTATGGCTGTGGAGCACAGATGCTGCGCCACCTGGGAGTGCATAAGATGAAGCTGATGACCAATAACCCCGTGAAGCGTGTGGGCTTGGAGGCCTATGGGCTGGAGATAGTGGAGAACGTGCCCATCGAGGTGGCTCCCAACCAGTATAATCTGCGCTATCTGAAAACAAAACAGGAGCGTATGGGCCACACGCTGCATCTGAAATGAGAGGAGAGAGGATAGTGGAAGGTGGAAAGAGAAAAAAGGTAAAAAAGTAAAAAGGAAATAATAAAATGACGCAAAAGTTCGTTTAGAAACAATAAAATGATTACTTTTGCAGGCTGAAAGAAACATTCTGAACAAATATGGCACAATTATCCAACCGTTTGCAACGACTTGCACCCTCGGCCACACTGGCTATGTCGCAAAAAAGCTCTGAGATGAAGGCTCAGGGCATCGACGTGATTAATCTGAGTGTCGGAGAGCCCGACTTCAACACGCCCGACCATATTAAGGAAGCTGCCAAACGCGCCGTTGACGAGAACTACTCACGCTACTCGCCCGTTCCTGGCTATCCTGAACTGAGAAAGGCTATCGTGGAGAAGTTGAAACGTGAGAACGGACTGGAATATACCACCAATGAGATACTGGTGAGCAACGGTGCCAAGCAGAGCGTATGCAACACCGTGATGGCTCTGGTGAACCCTGGTGAGGAGGTTATTATCCCTGCTCCCTACTGGGTGAGCTACCCCCAGATGGCACTGCTGGCAGGCGGTACACCTGTCTATGTGGAGGCCACCTTCGAGCAGAACTTCAAGATGACTCCCGAACAGCTCGAGGCTGCCATCACCCCCAAGACCCGTCTGCTCATCCTCTGCTCGCCCAGCAACCCTACGGGCTCCGTATATAATAAAGAGGAATTGCGCGCACTTGCAAACATTATTTTAAAACACGATGACCTGTTTGTGCTGGCCGATGAGATCTACGAGCACATCAACTATGTGGGACATCACGAGTCAATCGCCCAGTTCCCTGGCATGAAGGAACGCACCATCATCGTCAATGGCGTCAGCAAGGCTTACGCTATGACGGGCTGGCGCATCGGCTATATCGCAGCACCTGAATGGATTGTGAAGGGCTGCAACAAACTGCAGGGACAATATACCAGCGGACCATGCTCGGTGAGTCAGAAGGCTGCCGAGTTTGCTTATACACAGAGTCAGCAGTGCGTGGAGGATATGCGTCAGGCCTTTGAGCGCCGTCGTGACCTCATCGTGGAACTGGCACGACAGATTCCAGGACTGGGTGTGAACGTGCCAGAGGGTGCCTTCTACCTGTTCCCCAAATGTAGCAGTTTCTATGGTAAGCAGACACCTGACGGCAAGACCATCGCCAACAGCACCGACCTGGCGATGTATCTGCTGGAGACAGGTCATGTGGCTACCGTCGGAGGCGATGCTTTCGGCGACCCTGACTGCTTCCGTATGAGCTATGCAACAAGCGATGATAACATCCGTGAAGCCATGCAACGGATTGCGAAGGCGCTAAAATCTTTAAAATAAGCGTTAAATGTAGTTAAACATTAGGGAAGTAAACGTTTTTTTGCTACCTTTGCGAGGTGAAAGTGCCGTTTGGCTTTTAGCCTTTGGTGGCTCTATTGGGAAACTTTGCGTTAAATCGAAACATATACAAGTCATTCATTTAATAACTTAAAAACAAAAA
>Ga0310690_10005082_pt1 | contig 18137 bp, 15 predicted proteins | sample AusTroGonzalo_MG_2_FD_207661 | JGI IMG/M metagenome (GOLD analysis project Ga0310690, IMG submission 207661) | Bovine rumen microbial communities from tropical cattle in Woodstock, Queensland, Australia - Gonzalo_04 (v2) (version 2) | ecosystem: Host-associated > Mammals > Digestive system >...
TCCCTGTATCTCAGGAATGTACGTGGCAGTATCTCTTCACCCTCATAGAGTGACGAATACTGGTAGTAGTCATTAATCTCTTTCAAAGTCATTGCCCCCTTTCGCTCCAAGAGGTTAATGAGGTATAGGCATTTCTTCAGTTTTGACATACGCATTCATTTTTGTGGCAAAGATAGTGATTATTTCTATAAACGCAAAGGATCATGCTCATCTTTTTCATACTAAACAACTTTTTATTTGCATATCAGAACCACTCTTGTATTTAGATCTTTGGCGATTCTCTGTAACTGCTCTCGATTCTTCTCAACAAAATCATTGTCACATTTAATAATCAGCCAATCCTTCTTAAACTCTTCAAAGTCCAAGATGACTGTTGCTGTTATCGATTTAATGCTACCTGAATTAAAATCATAAAAACGATAGTCACCTTTTATTATCCTCTCAAGATCACCCCTTGACCATCTCTTTTTTAGTACTTTTATAACTGCATTGCTACTGAAATTAGGTATAAACCAGACACTGGACTGTTTGAGTTCAAGTGTGATGTACCTCCAAAGTTTCATCCAATTTGTAGAACTTGGCAATTCATGGATATCCCCAGGTTGAATGAACTGAAGCCAGAAGAACTGGCTAATCGGTTCTTTGTTAGGGTGTGGAAATATACTCATTATCATCTAACCTTTGCTTTAAGTTTCTGGCTGCAAAGATAGAAAGAGAGGCTGACATTTTGTGTCCGAGTCAAAGAAATAATCTTGAAACTTTGGTTGTTTCATGGAAAAGCGCTATCTTTGCAAACAGTTTAAGTATTATGTCTGAATGACGATGGAAATACAACCAGCAGTAAGGCAACGCAGAAAGGAAATTAGAGATGAGGCAAAAAGCATCCTGCTGGAAAGGTCGTTGTATCATCCATACTTTCCACACGACATCTATATAAATGTATCAGGTATCAAAGAGTGGCTGAATCAGCCCCACAAACATTATGCAGAGAAGAACGAGGCTCTGTTGCAACTACCAGAACTACTCTTGAGTTCTGAATATCTAGGAGCGAAGCCCGACCCCAAAGGACGTGACTATATCAGGAATGGTCACATTTTCAAAACGACTATTGCGGAGGAGGCCAGTTGGATTATAGTTAGTGAGACCATTTGGGGAGAGTGCTTGGTACATAGCGTTTCGGACGATTACCCCTATATTAACGAGAAGCAGGATTTCTGAACCCTTCCCTCCGGAACTGCAATCCGACGCGGTATTCAGGAATCCTACTGTGTGAAATAAACAGGACCTCTGAACCCTTCCCTCCGGATCTGCAATCCGACGCGGTATTCTGAAGCCCTGTTGTTTTCTGCTGCAAAGATAAACAATATTTTGATAAGTTCCAAATATTTGGGGAGTTTTTTACGTTTTCACCCCGAAGTTCTTTTCTTGGTCTTTAGTTTTGACATATTGATAATCAGTTAAACTAATAATCCTATTACAATAGAAGCGACAGATACTACTCCAGCAATAACGGCGACTATTTTATATGTCTTTACTTGATGTTCTAATTTGCTTATAATAGTTGTTTGGTCTATTATAAACTGTTTGTGCAAGTCTGTAAGTCCTTGATATTTTTCGTCCAAAGTTTTTTTGATGTCTTTTTTGAACCATTCTTGCCCCTCTCTCATCAATTTTAATTCTTTTTCAGTTGCCTCGTCTTTTTTGCCCAGACGCTCTTCAATATCAGAACGGAATGTTTGGCTATTCTTTTGTAATTCTTCTAATGCAGTTTGATGCTTATTTTCAAACTCCGTAATGGCTGTTCTCGACATCTCTTCAAGAGCAAGGCCTTTGTCACTTAATTCTTTCGCCACTATTGAGAATTGCTCTTTTATTTCGTCGGATTGCTGTTGAATACTCCTCTCTTTCTCAGCGATTACTGCATAGTACGAAGCAACTTTTTTCTCTAATTCAACCTCATCCTCATCAAGGGAATGCTTTATAGTTTCTATTCGCTCTATCTCTTTATTTGCACTTGATGACAAAAGGTCGAAACGTTTTTGCAACTCTTTTTGTCTCTCGAAAAAATGATTGTCTATATCATACTTTCTTTCCTCTGCTGATGCTTTTAAAGAAAGTAGAGCAGAGTCTGTTGCTTCTTGTATCTTCGCCTGATAGTCAGAATAATGAGATCGCAGTTCTCTTATTTGCTCGTTATTCTTATCTATCTTCTCGTAAAAGTCTTTACGAAGATCATTAATCCTGTCTCTAAGTGTATAAGCACGTTGGAAAGAAGATTCCAGCAGTTTGTCTACTTCTTTGTCATGGATGCCATGCTTCTGACACCATTCCTTGATAAGAATGCGCAGTTCATTGCTTTGGATTGTCTGGTCGTCCATCAGATGATACAAGTCTACCTCTGCCTCAGTCAACAGTTTTATCAATTTCAAGACATTGGATGTATTCACATTTGAAGCCCGAATAGCATCACCACATATAGAGATATATCTTGTCAGAGAAGAATAAACGTTTGAAATGGCAGTTTCCACACTGTTCCTTTTCACAATTCCGAGAATAGAATCAATATGGATTGATGAGTCTAGATTCTCTATCTCATCAAGACACTCCTCCAATGCTTCATTGTCTTTATCAATTTTGGTGCTGATTTGCTTCAGTCTATTTGTCACTTGCAAACTGACAGGAATAACTGTAGCACCACTCTTTTGGGGGAGTGTGACACTATTAGTATTGGCGCTTTCGTGATTCTCCATTGGTGACAAATATGACTTGCTATCATCCAAAGCATCCATAACAACTTTCCACAAGTCATTATAGGTTTGACGTGGCGGATTATTGTTAGGCAAGGTGATACTCAACTCACGCTCTAGAAAAGGTTTTAACCTTCTGTATCTTTTTTCAGAGACGGTAGTACCAATGTCTTTATAACCTAAGCATTGAGCAATAAGATCAAGAAAATCCTTAAAATTCATCATCAATCAGATATTTGTTAGACAGATTTTTAACTATTTCGTTTTGCTTATCCTGCTTCCGTGATTCATCCTCAATCTGATTGTTAAGGTCTTCTGCGTCAACCTGCTGTTGGATAATATCGGATCGAGTTTCTACAATATCAGAGAAAGCATTCCCAACGAACTGATATGTATCGCGCATCATCATATCCGTTTTAAGAGTAGAAAGGGAAATACGGGCAGAATCTATTGCAAGCACTCTCGCATTCATTGGTATCAACTCTTTATAAGGAGAGTCTTTGAACATCTCTTCCTTCACACTATCAAAAGCCATCAGGACTAAAGCAGACAAGATGCTGCTCACCAAACCAGAAATAACAGCAGATATGTCTCCAGATACAGGTGCTATGAATGGAATGTTAGTTGAAATGGCTTTATCAAGTAATTCATTCAAAAGAGTCCCTGACGCAAGAGCTATTCCTGCAGAAACAACCTTCAGGGCTTCAAACAATCTTTCCTGCCAAGGACGTGAAGAATCCAATATAATCTTAACCGCCTTAATTATTGACCCAATCATGCAACGGATAAGTTTGAAGATATTCTTGACTGTCGAAAAGAAGTAGTTAACTATTAGGTTTACTATCTCTGAGAGCGCATTGCTTGCAGCAAATTGAGCCACTTTATTCCATAAGTTTGATAATTCTCTTTTAGCCCGTTCCATTATTCTTTGGATAAGACGCTTAGCTCTTTCCATAAGGCTTTCATCGGAAGAATTCTTTGTAAACTCCAAATATGTTTCGTTTACAACGATTTTTATTGACTCTCCAACCAACATCTTTCCTGTTGCAGCCAGAGTGGATTTCCCAACACCCACGGCAAGGTCTTTTCCTTTTTCTTGCCATGCATTTTTCAGAAGTTGTATGTTCTTAGCCTTGTCTGCTCTGCCTTGACATTCCTTTACTCGTTCTGGATCCCATTCTAAATCTGGGTTGTTCTTGGCTTGTTCAACAGCATCCTTATCTTGTATTACTTTATTGCCATGTTCATCACATGCTGCAAGATTATTTGGATTGTTGATTATTGTTTTCATGTCTTGTTCTACACCATCTTTGTCAGCAGAAGAATATAGGGCGACTTTGTCGTCTTTGTAAACACTGCCAACAGCATTCTGATGGTTTATATTAATCGTACTTCTGGTATCTCGTGTCATATCACCACTTGAATCTGGCTGGTTATATGTACGAGGATCGCTTTGTTCAAAAAGCGAATTGCCATTATACGCATTCTCGTATGAACCGTCTGCTCGTTTAATGCTTTTCTTAAAAGTGTCTCTAACGCCAGTTCCTGCTCGGTCGAAATCTGGTTTAATAACTCGCTCTCTGAATTCCGTAGCAGATTCTTTTGTTCCATTAACGCGCTCCTGCCATAGTTCAAATCGCTTCTTGTCATTCTCAGTAGCCACGACACCCTTTCTGAAATTCAACGGGGTGGTAACCACAGCGCCTTCGTCCGGCCGCCAGTCTCCTCTGTCGTCCAAGCCGATAATCTGCTCTACGGAATCAATCGCGGCTTGCTTTATGGTTTCCCACACTTTTGGCCCCAGTTTCTCTTTGGTTCCATTTTGCAACAACTCATCTATTTCCTTCAACTCTTCTTGTTCTTGTTGACTTAACTCTAGCTCCAAGTCATCCAAGTTTTGATAATTATTAATATTCATAACTTATTAAGTTTTTAGTTATATACAAAAAGCACGGTCTCCTTCACCGTGGTATCTATGGCACCGCCAAGCGCCTTGCCCCTACAGCTACAGTAGTCCGTGCCTATGTACACGGACACTGGCTGTCTTATCTCGGGGCTTTGATTTTTGGCGGTTTCAGATACCCAACAGACGACCAATGTCTTCTTTTCCAGTAATGTTCTGTATCCCACATGCCGGGAAATACGCCACAAAGATACAACATATTTTTGAAAACTGTACATAAAGCACGGACTTTTTTTCAGATTCTTCCGCCGTCATCTTCTTTTTCCTTTTTCCAAAGTGTCAATGAAAGTGGCTTGATTTCTATGGGTTCTATTAACCCAGCTCGAATTGCTTCGTTGTAAAATGCTAACACTGTTGTTGCGGCACTGATAATTGTGATAATTCTTTTCATAATTTTCTTCTTATTGGTTTCTTAATCTTCTATACTGCCACGAGTCCTTCCAACGGTCTATCTCGTAGGCTCGTTCACACATCTGAGGATGGCTATTGAAAGCGATACGGCAGTTCTGCTGGATGCGGTTCCACCAAGAGTCGTTCTCAAAACGATGATATTCGCGGGCTTGCTCTACTAATTGATAGGGGCTACCCTGAATAGTGGACATTCCGCATGTTAGTTTCAGCATAGCCGTTTGGAATGTTCGTTCACCGACTACTGCCGCAGCACAGCGGTCTGCAGAGAGTTCGCTCTTTCGACTCCAATACTGCATAGCCATTAATATAGGGCCAAGGGCAGCGCAGGAAATTAGCTGCAGCAAAGTACCTAATTCCTCGATAGTACGAAGCAACGTATTATATAAGGTATGTTGGCAGAGAATGTGGCCACACTCATGGGCCAGGATGGAGCGCACTTCATCCATCGTCAGCTTCTCAATTAGTGAGTTGCTAACAGCAACAAAGGTGTTGGTTTCACCGTATGTGTAGGCATTCATTACTGGATCGTTGTAGATATATAGTTCTGGTTCGCGGATGCCCACACGTTTCACAACACCTTTGAATGCCTGATAGAGTTCTGGGAAGTTCCTACTGTTGACTTTAACCATGAAGCCCATGTTTTCACCACGAAACACTTGTTCGTAGCCATATTCCATCGAGGCGCGAATCAATTCGTCGAAGCCCTTTATCTTTCGGAGCATCTGAAGTGCTTTGGCATCTTCCGGATGCATGATGTCACTTGCCTTTATCATTTTATATCTTTTGGGGTAATAGTGCTGTCTGACGGAAGCGCATAGAGGCCACCATAATAACAGCGGGAATCATCACTCGATAAGCTGGAGAGGCAATGTCGCTGAGAGTCCAGCCTGCCAAGATAGTCCATCCTACAGGGCCAGCTGCCATTCCTAGGTATCGGCTGACAGCACTCATGCCCATCATGCCGATCCAGCGACCTAACAGCATACTGGCAATTCGTGACGTAACATAATAGATCATCTCTGTCAGCAAATAAGTGTTTCTGCGAATAGCGAACAAGATGGCAGTTACAAGCATCTGATGGTTCAAACTCTTGTGGGGAATACCTGCCTTGTCGGCCAGCTTTCTCAGTTCTTCGTCAGACAGTTTACTGGTAGTCTGTTCGCAGATCGTAGTCAGCAGTTCACGCTCCATAGTTAGGGTATTATCGCAGTCATTTACCTTAACGCCCATCCTTTTACACACTCGTCGTACAATGGTCGCATAACTGTCAGCTTCACCTTTACGACAGATAGTCCTGACCGTATTACTGCCAAACTTTCGCAACTCCTCTGCAATCTCTGTTGTCATCATGTTCATCCTGTCTGGATAACAGTTGAGATAGGTATCTGTATCTGTCAGTTGTTCACTCAGCCTTATCTCACCTTTATTATTATAGGTGAGGATGTCGCACAATGTGCGCAGGTCGTCGTTTTGGCAATTGGCCAAGAACATTAAATCTTTGTCTTGTTTCATATCTTTACCTTCTATTTTAAGTTTCTGGGTGCAAAGATATGGGAAGGAACGGACATAATGTGTCCGACTTCAATAATTTTATCCAATACTCAGAGTATTGATATTTATCCATTTATTCCATAAACAATATTTCTCCGCTATACGGTGTAAGTGGCTGACTGCCAGGATTATCATGGCGGAGAAATTTCTGGTGGATGGGATTTGGAATATGGAGGACGGGAATGAGGTGGGATTGTGACGGGATGAGGAACAGCAATCTGGTTGAGAGAGGGCAGTAAAAGGATGGAGAGAAGGCAGTAAACGTAACTGCGACTTAAGTTGGAAGCTGTTAGAACTTAAGTCGCAATATACTGCGACTTAAGTGGTAGATAGAAGGAACTTAAGTGGCAGGTTTGTTTAGTGGGGGCTTAGGGGTCGTTTAGTGGGCACAGGGCATGAGTAAAAACGGCATGAAAAAATGGTGAAGGTTCGGAGTGAAGAGTGAGAGAGGAAAGTTTCAAAAAGTGAGAGACAAGGAAATTGCTCCGCCATGAATTAGCTGAGAGTCAGGAATTTATAGCTGATGGCGGAGCAATTTTGTCAATTGTTTATTCTTAAGAATCACGGTTCCAGACAATATATTAGTAGCATATACACGTAAAAAAATGTTCGAAAGTCTTGCACTTCCGACTTTTTTTTGTATCTTTGCACCATCGCTTGTAATACAATTCATTATGAAAAACTTTAAAAACATTGGCCTGCTGACTGTTGCAATGGCCGCCCTGATTGGTTTGTCGTCGTGCGCAAAGGATTTTGAGAGCGACATTAACGACCTGAACACTAAGTACACTAACATCGAACAACGCGTGACTAACTTGGAGACGCAGGAGAAGCAGCTGAACACTGACCTTTCTGCCCTATCAAAACTGGCGACTGCCGTGGAGAGCGGTTTCTATGTTACCGCTGTGAAAACTACCGATGAAGGCTATGAGCTGACATTGAACAATGGCCACAAGATTGTGTTGCAGAATGGTCCTGACAAGACCTTGAGCTTTGCCCCCTACATCAGTATGACAGTCATCAACAATGTGCACTATTGGACTGTGAACGGCATGCTCGTTACCGACCAGAACGGAATGCCGATTCCTGCAACAGGGAAGACCCCTGTTGTGCGCTACAACACCACTATCAACCAATGGACCATCTCGGTCGACGGCGGTATGACGTTCCAGAATCTGAACGTCTTTGCCTCTATCGTCATCAACGACGAGGTGCTGCTACAGGTCATCAACAACTACATCAGCCAGCACAGTACAACCCTGATCAGCCAGGAGATGCTGTTCCAGATTATAACGACCTATATCCAGCAGAACTATAGCAAGTTGTTCAATATGACCGTACTGAACAATGTCATTGTGAACTATCTGAACCAGCACTACACCACCATATTTAATTATGATATGCTGGTGAAGCTCTTTAACCAGTATAACTTCGAGTATGCTGCGAAGAACATTGACGTGGATATCATCACCAATATCCTGATTAATTTTATCAGGGAGCACAACGAGATATTCATCAACAACGAGATACTCTTCGAAATTATCCAGAACTACATCGAGATCAACAAGACTGACATATTCAGTATTGATATCATTGCCCAGGTCATCAACAACTACATTGAGAATAACACCAACTTCATCAATGTGGAGCTGCTGACGCAGATTGTCAACAACTATATTGACCTGCACCAGGACGTGATATTCAACAACCAGACTTTTATTACCATCCTTCAGGAGTATGTGCAGGAGAACTACATGCTGATATTCAGCCAGGATATTCTCTATCAGGTGGTCAACAACTATATCATACAGAACAAGACGACCATCTTTAACGAGACCCTCATCATGGAGATTGTCAACAACTATGTGCAGAACAACTACACGACGATTTTCTCGAATGAGATGCTCTACCAGATTATCAACAACTACATCACGCTGAATAAGACTACCTTCATCAACGAGACCATCCTCTTTGAAGTAATCTCCAACTACTTCAAGGTGAACTACAACCTCTTTATCGATGAGACGTTCATCCAGCAGATCATCAACAATTACATCACGGAGCACCAAACCACCATTATTGACATCGACATTGTGCGTACGGTGGTTAACAACTACGTGAAGCAGAACATCACTACCATCTTCGACGTTGACATTCTCAACCAGCTGATTGTTAACTACTTTGAACAGAATACGACCATCATCCAGCAGGTTGTCGGCCAGTACTCGGGCATCATCAAGGAGGTTGGCGTTAAAGACGACTGCTGTTATATCACGCTGAACAACGGACAAATCATCTATCTTCCCGTCTATGATACTTACGCCCTTATCCGTGACCGTGTGCAGAGCATTGTTGTGGTGCCCAATGCCAAGGGACACGTCAGCTACACCTATGGCTTTAAATTCATTCAGCTTACATATATGGTCACGCCTGTAGAAATGGCTGCCATCATAGCAGACAAATATACTCGTAAAGAGCTGGATGTTCAGTTCCTGGAGCTTGATGAAAAGAACAATATCTATTTCAAGGACCTTTATGAAACTCCAAAGAACATTACGGCTACCAAGGACGGGATGCTCACAGTATTCGCTCCGATCGATGCTGCGGAAAATATCAAGTCCATTGCCCTGCGAGTGAAGGATAAAGCATACGGTGGAACAGACTACACAACTTCGTTTACTCCGATTGACCAGTAAATAAAATGATTATCCCTATGAAACAGATACATCACATTGCGCTTTGGCTGGCTGTTTATGTCGTGTCGGCGTTCTTGGCTTCCTGCGGCAAGGACTTCCAGGACGATATCGACAAGCTGAACAGCAAGCATACCAGCATAGAACAGCGCGTTACTACCTTAGAGACTCAGGTGACTGGTCTGAACACCCAGATCAGCCAGCTCTCCGTACTGGCTACAGCCGTGGAGCAGAACTTCTATATCACCCAAGTGAATACCACAGACGATGGTTACGAGCTGACGCTGAGCAATGGTCGCAAGATAGTGTTGCAGAAAATGCCCGACGGCACCATCTCACCCATGCCCGCCATCAGTATGATACAGATGAACGGCTTGTTCTACTGGACTATTAATGGCCAGCTCTATACCGACAGCGACGGGAAGCCAATCCGTTCGACGGAGCGAGTACCCGTGGTGAAGTATGACTTTACGTTGCAGCAATGGTTCATCTCGATAGATGGTGGCGTCACCTTCCAAAACATCAACACCTATATCTCTGTCCTGATCAATGACCAGGTGCTGATGCAGGTTATCAACAGCTACATCAGTCAGCACACCACCACCATCTTCAGCAAGCAGATGCTCTACCAGGTGATCTCTACCTATATCCAGCAGAACTACAAGCAGCTGTTTGACATCAGGATTCTCGACGAGGTTGTGGTTAACTATGTGGATGAGCACTATACTCGTCTGTTCAGCTATGAACTGTTGGAAAAGATATTCAAGCAGTATAACTTCGAGTATATCACCACGAACATCAGGGTCGACGAGTTGGTCAATGTCATTATCAACTTCATTAAGGAGCACAACGAGATATTCGAAAACAACGAAGTGCTCTACGAAATCATCTCCTCGTACATCGAGTTGAACAAGACGACCATCTTCTCTGAGGAGCTACTGTTAGAAGTCATCAACAACTTCATTGCGAATAACCAGAACTACATCGATGTGGAGCTGCTCACGCAGATTGTCACTAACTACATCGACGTGCATCGCGATGTCGTGTTCAATACAGAGACCGTCAAGACGCTGCACATGGAGTACCTCAAGAAGTACTATGTCCAGGTGTTTAGTCAGAGTATTCTGATACAGGCGCTCAATACCTATGTGATGCAGAACAAGACTACCATCTTCAATGAGACGCTCATTCAAGAAATCATCAACAACTACGTAAAGAACAACTACACGACTATATTCAAGCAGGATGTCTTCGTTGAAATCATCAACAACTACATGCGCTTGAACGGCAGTACCGTGTTCAATCACGACGTGCTTGTTGAGGTGGTCACTAACTATTTCTCAAAGAACTACAACCTCATCATCGACCAGACGGTGATTTCGAAAGCCGTCAACGACTATATTACAAAGCATAAGGATACGATTATCTCTGTCGAGGTAATAGAGCAGATTATCTACAACTACCTTGAGCAGAACTATAAGACGGTGTTTTCTGTTGATATAATCAGCCAGCTCATTGTCAACTACTTTGATCAGAACACCGAGGTCATCAAGCAGTATGTAGGCTCTGCGGTCGATATCATACAGAATATAATAGTCGATAACGAACTGTGTAACATCACCTTGAGAAATGGCCAGACCGTCCAGCTTGTTGTCTACGATGCCATGACCCGTCTCCGTGACCGTGTACAGAGTATCGTGGTCATGCCCGACAATGAGGGATACATCAGCTATACTGGTAGTACTGCTAACATTGAGTATTACGTCTCACCTAATTATGCGGCCGATAACATTGTGGACCTGTTCAAGAAACGTGAGATTACCATGGAGTTGAAAGTTACCGACGGCAACTATATGGTCTCTTCCGTTCCTATAAGTGAGACGCCTGTCAGCACTTACAACACCCTTCAGGTTAGTGTGAAAAATATTCCTCTCAGCGCTAAAGCCGCTGCCCTCTATATTAAGGAGAAGAAAATAGGCGGTAGCGATATCATGACAGAATTCACCCTCATGAGGCAAGTGAAGGACGAGCCTGAAAAGCCCAAAGCTTACAAGCAATGTCCCGACGATCATCATCCTCACATGATTGACCTCGGTCTGCCTTCCGGCACCCTCTGGTCTTGCTGTAATGTAGGGGCTTATACTCCAGAAGCTATTGGCAATTATTTTGCATGGGGCGAAACGGAACCAAAATCTTCATACGGAATTAAAACCTACAAGTATGTAAAGATTCAGAATATTAGGAGTTATATTCATATCGGTAATGATATTGCTGGCACCCAATACGATGTCGCTAAGGTTAAATGGGGTAATTCATGGCGGATGCCTACCCGTGTGCAGTGTCAGGAGTTGGTGGACAAATGTTCATGCAAGGAAGTGAATAGTAAATACTATTATTATCTTCTCACAGGCCCCAATGGTGGCTCAATTAAACTACCTATCGGCGGATGTCTAACCGAATATGGGAATTGGAACGAACATAATGCATTCTACTGGACATCTACATTGTCGGATGTACGTGGTGATGAAGGATGGTGCGCCTTTGGAATGGATTGGTTCGAAGAAAAAGGAACGTTTAAAGGAGAGATTGATGGAAGAGGTGACAATAAATTCCGCGAGATTGGTCGTCTCGTCCGTCCTATTGCGGCACCATAGTGTTGACCTGCGTGCAGGTGAGAGAAAACTGAAAGGAATGTGCGCCTGACAGGACTCGCGCTCGGCTTTGCCGCTTTCACAAAGCGAAGCGACTGAAAGAACCTGCGTGCAGGTGAGAAAAACTGGAAGGAGTGTGCGCCTGACAGGACTCGCGCTCGGCTTTGCCGCTTTCACAAAGCGAAGCGACTGAAAGAACCTGCGTGCAGGTGAGAAAAACTGGAAGGAGTGTGCGCCTGACAGGACTCGAACCTGCACGCCGTGAAACATTAGATCCTAAGTCTAACGCGTCTACCAATTCCGCCACAGGCGCATAATAAACATAGCTAAAAAGACCGCTTCTGTTGAATTCGGCTGCAAAGGTACACATTATTTGTGAACTGTGCAAATTTCAGGTAGGAAAGTTTTACCGCAAAAGCTTGCGGGCATACTCAATGATGGTGTCTTCGCCACGTAGGACATCCTCAAATTGGAGTTCAACAGGGTAGTCGGGCACAATGCCGAATTCCGTTGACTGATGGAGAGCGTCGTACATGGGTACGGCCGAGAAACGCACCACCCAGCCGTTGGGCAGCGATGAGCTGAAGGGCATGCCTGCACCGCCACCAGTACGGTCGCCGACAATCTTGACGTTAGGCATGGCTTTCATATACAGAGTGAACTCGTTGGCGGCAGAGAAGACGTGACGGTTGGTGAGCACGCAGACGGGTTTCTGCCATCGTAGGGCAGCTGCGGGCTCGATGTAACGGGGCTCCTTTTCTGAAAAGTCATGATGGCCAGGGCCTGTTTTGTGCTGTATGTATCCCACCAATGTCTTTTCGTTGGTGAAGCGTGCGGCAAACTTCTCGGCGTTGGTCAGGTCGCCGCCGCCATTGTTGCGAATGTCGATAATCAGTCCTCGGCAGAGAAGCAGATAGTTGAGCACCTCGGTCAGGTTGCCGCTACCGATGCCGTCGGAAAAGGATTCATAGCGTATATAGCCGATATTGTCGTCGAGTACCTTATAGCGCAGTCCGGAGGCTATGCGGTAGTCGGTGCCTAAGTAGCGTCGTTCGAGCGAGTCGCTAAAGTTGGCAGGGTAGTTCTCGAACCATTGCCAGTAGCGGGCAAAATCGTGGGCGGCACTGAGGTTGACGTGTCCGTCGCGCAGTTCGCTCAGCATGTTTCCTAAAACCTCAAAGAGCTGTTCGTTGTTAATGTTACCGGTTACCTGCTGGCGGTATTTCTGATGTACCTGCTGCCAGTCGAGTCCGTATTCTTGTTGCTTGTAGTCCAGAAAGCAGTAGTGCTCGTCGATAATCTTCCACAGCGCATCAAGGTTGCCCTGCGGTGAGTTGTCAAACTCTTCTTCGTTGACGCACCCCATTAGCCCTATAAGTCCTATGAGCCCCATAAGCCCCATTATAACAAACTTTTTCATGGGCGTTTAATGATTGAGAAGTTACGCACAAAGCCCAGCATGATGCGATGGTGATAGATGTGCGACTTCAGGTTATTGACATTCGCCTGCTGATAGTTGCCGAGATAGCCAATGCTCAGGGTCGTTGAACGGCTGAGCGTGCAGGACAGAGTGAACTGCTGTCGGAAGTTGGGTGCCGAAACGAAGGTGGTAGGCACCAGGTTATGGTCGTAGTTGCCCCGTGAGAATATTTCGTAGTAGGACTGTCCGTAATTAGGACTGAACATCAGTCCCACGAGCGGCAGCTCCACCTCGTAGCGTGCGGCCCACAGCTTTTTCAGCAGCGGAAAACGGTAGGTGGCAATAGCCATCGGCATGGCGTTGAGCGACAGCCTTCCCTGTGCAGGGTTGTTGGAATTGCTGGTGTTGTAGATGAAACCGAGGTTAAGGGCTCCTACGGCACCAGCCTGGAGGGTAAGGCGTGAGAACTGCAACTTCATATATCGGCCATAGAAGAACGTGTAGTCGCCTTGTAGTTCACTCACGGTACCCACCCTGTCTTCTGTCGAACTGAAATTCAGCTCGTGTTGCACCATAGTTGCCCATAGCTTATCTGGCTTTTGACGCTCACTACTGGCGAGGAATGTCAGTCCTGGTCCGCCGAATTTCTCTTGCGACAGGTAGGTGTCCAGAATCCTCGTTACGCCGCCACCAATCTGGTAGCGACTCGTAACATCTGTCTGGCCGTTGGTATGTATGGCAACAGCTAACAGCCCTAAAGCAACCGCCCATATACGTTTAGAAGTCATCATCAGAGAACAGGCTTGGCTCCACGTTTTTTCCATTGGTAATATGCGGTTCATTGTTCGTGATCTCTGGAACCTCCGGACTTTCTGGAGTTTCCGGATCTTCCTGGATCTCCGGAGCTTCTGGAGTTTCAGGATTATCAGGGCTTTCTGGCTCCTCTGGGCTTTCAGGCTCCTCGGGGAAGTGTGTGGGTTCCAGTTCGGTGATGCTCTCTATCTGATAGGTGGTCAGTCGCTTGCCCTTGGCCTTGAAGCCTTTGACGGCAATGAATTCTTCCACTTCAATCTCTTCGCTGCCGCGGAACTCGTCGACACCTCCATAGGTTATCTGGATGCGGGGATACACCTGATCGCTGAGCAGCACAAGTTTCGACAGCGGGTTCTCACCTAAGAAGTTCTGCTTGCGTTTGGCAGCCTCCATGAGGAACCGTTTCAGGTAGGGGTAGCCCTGGTTGTCGGCATCCCAGAGTACTGCGCTCCATACCTTGTCGGCCTGGAACTTCTCAATGCGCAGGATGTTGGCTTCGTAGTGGTTGTTGAGGTCGAAGTTCGACAGGTAGAAGTCACCGTTCTGCAGTATCACGAGTATTTGGTCTTCATCAAAGAACTCACCTAACAACTGACCATGCTCGTCGTAGTTCAGACGGTTCACATCGGGGTCGTACCACACCTTTCTTCCGCCTAAAGTGGAGTGGCCGTGGCTCTTCAGACCGATACGATGGACGGGGAATTTGGTCAGCAGGTTGCCTTTTGAGGCGCGTCCCTTGATAATGATTTCCGAGAAGTCCTTGTCGACGAATATCTTCTTGAGCTTCGGATTGGGGTCGAGCGTTACTTTGATAATCTCCGCCTCACCGTTGGGGTTGGCGGTGAAGTACATAATCTTTGAGCCTGGCGTGCCCTGCGTCAGATCGTATTCTTTATCGCGCGTCATCGACGTTACGTTGAAACGCTTGATGAAGCAGGGACCTTTCTTGCCGTCGCGGTATACTACATTATATATGGTACGCGAGTCATTCTTCTTGAAGACTTGCAGATAGAGCACGTTCTTGCCGACGAACAGCTTCTCGGCCACACGCACCACCTTGTACTTTCCGTCGCGGTAGAAGAGAATGATGTCGTCGATGTCGGAACAGTTGCACACGTACTCGTCTTTCTTCAAGCCGGTGCCGATGAAACCGTCCGTGCGGTTGATGTAAAGCTTTTGGTTGGCCTCGGCCACCTTGGTGGCTTCGATGGTGTCGAAGTTGCGAATCTCTGTCAGTCGCGGATGCTGTGAGCCATACTTGTCTTTGAGGAACTGGAACCAAGAAGCGGTCACCTCCACAAGGTTCTTGAGGTCGCGGTCTATCTCGTCAATCTCAGCCTTGATACGTGCCATCAGCTCGTCGGCCTTGTCCTTATTGAACTTCAGGATGCGCTGCATCTTGATTTCCAAAAGTTTCAGGATGTCATCCTTCGTGACTTCGCGGACGAGGGTGGGGTAGTAGGGCGTCAAACGATCGTCGATATGTTCACAGACAGCATCGACGTTGGGTGCCTGCTCAAACTTCTTATCTTTGTAGATACGTTCCTCAATGAAAATCTTTTCCAATGAGCAGAAATGGAATTGTTCTAACAGCTCACCCTTGCGTATCTCCAACTCCTGACGTATCAGGTCTTTCGTGCGGTCGACGCTGTGGCGTAGCACGTCGCTAACCGTCAAGAACTGAGGTTTCTGGTCGCTGATGACGCAGCAGTTAGGCGAGATGTTGATTTCACAATCGGTAAAGGCGTAGAGGGCGTCGAGTGTCTTGTCCGAACTGACACCGGGTGCCAAGTGAACCAGTATCTCGACGTTGGCCGAGGTGAGGTCGTCCACGCGCTTGGCTTTGATTTTTCCCTTCTCAATGGCTTTGGTGATGCTTTCGCAAAGAGTCGTCACGGTCTTCGAGAACGGCAATTCGCGGATGACCAGTGTCTTCTGGTCCAATTTCTCGATCTTTGCCCGCACTTTCAGCACGCCGCCACGCTGACCGTCGTTATATTTCGACACGTCAATCGAACCGCCCGTCTGGAAGTCGGGATACAGCTGGAACTCCTCGCCATGCAGGTAATGGATGGCGGCGTCGCAGATCTCACAGAAGTTGTGGGGCAGAATCTTCGTTGACAAGCCCACGGCGATACCCTCGGCACCCTGTGCCAACAGCAGAGGATATTTTACGGGGAGCGTGATGGGCTCCTTGTTGCGGCCGTCGTAGGAGAGCTGCCAGTCGGTGGTCTTGGGGTTGAAAACCGTGTCTAAGGCAAACTTCGACAGGCGGGCCTCGATGTAACGCGGGGCAGCAGCACGGTCGCCCGTCAATATGTTGCCCCAGTTTCCCTGGGTGTCGACAAGCAGGTTCTTCTGTCCCAACTGTACCAGGGCGTCGCCAATCGAGGCATCGCCGTGAGGGTGGAATTGCATCGTGTGACCCACAATGTTCGCCACCTTATTGTATCGTCCGTCGTCCATGCGCTTCATAGAGTGCATGATACGTCGTTGAACGGGTTTGAAGCCGTCCTCAATGTGGGGGATGGCGCGGTCGAGAATGGAGTAGCTGGCGTAGTCGAGGAACCAATTCTGGTACATGCCACTGAGGTGATGAACCGCCGCGGCGTCGAATCGGTTGACTGGTTTGTAGTCAGAATGGCCCTCCGCCATTCCCTCGGATTCACCACTTTCCATGTTCTCCTCTAAAAGCTCGTCGTCCCTTATTTCGTCGTCCATATTCCGTTTTTAGTTATTTCTTTGTGCAAATTTACGAAAAATATTTGTTAAACCTTACATTTTTACGAAATTTTGTGTAATTTTGCTGCCGAAAATGACAAATCATCAACAAACACAAATAAGAGTATGAAGAAAATCAGAGCAGCCGTCGTAGGTTACGGCAATATCGGACAGTATGCTCTTCAGGCTTTGGAGGCAGCACCCGATTTTGAAGTGGCAGGTATCGTACGTCGTAATGGTGCAGAAAACAAACCAGCCGAGTTAGAACAATATGATGTGGTAAAGGATATCCGTGAGCTGAAGGATGTCGATGTGGCTATTTTGGCAACTCCCACCCGTTCGTGTGAGGAGTATGCTCGCCAGATCCTGCCTTTGGGCATCAACACCGTCGATTCCTTTGACATCCATACCTCCATCGTTGACTATCGTCGTGCTCTGATGCCTATCAATAAGGAGACGAAGACTGTCAGCGTCATTGCTGCCGGATGGGATCCGGGTAGCGACTCTATCGTCCGCTCACTTATGCAGAGCCTTGCTCCGAAGGGTCTTAGCTATACCAACTTCGGTCCTGGTATGTCAATGGGACATTCTGTTTGCGTGCGTTCAAAGGCTGGTGTCAAAAACGCTCTGTCGATGACTATTCCTCTTGGTGAGGGTATCCACCGCCGCATGGTTTATGTTGAGTTGGAAGACGGTGCAAAGCTCGACGAGGTGACGGCTGCTATCAAGGCTGACCCTTATTTTGCTAATGACGAGACGCATGTGTTCCAGGTTGAGTCGGTCGACGATGTCCGCGACATGGGACATGGCGTTAATCTCGTACGTAAGGGTGTCAGCGGTAAGACGCAGAACCAGCGTTTAGAGTTCAATATGAGTATCAACAACCCTGCCCTCACTGGTCAGGTGCTTGTCAACGTCGCCCGTGCTTCCATGCGTCTCCAGCCTGGTTGCTACACGATGATTGAGATTCCTGTCATTGACATGCTTCCCGGCGACCCCGAGGAACTCATCAGACATTTGGTATAGAAGTATTCGAAATAGAAGTCCTTTCCAACAGTCTGCGGACATCGTTCTGCAGACGTTGGAAAGGTTCTGAAGTAATATAGCCGTTATTTTTCTTGAGCATAACCTTCACATCCTGAAGGGAATTCTCATAGCATGTCATCT
>Ga0310690_10005083_pt1 | contig 18131 bp, 13 predicted proteins | sample AusTroGonzalo_MG_2_FD_207661 | JGI IMG/M metagenome (GOLD analysis project Ga0310690, IMG submission 207661) | Bovine rumen microbial communities from tropical cattle in Woodstock, Queensland, Australia - Gonzalo_04 (v2) (version 2) | ecosystem: Host-associated > Mammals > Digestive system >...
GGAGCGTATCGATGACCACTATATGGCTATGTTCAAGGATGTCAAGCCGGTGGCTGACGCCAAGCTAAACACCGAGACGCCGGCGTGGGCGGTCGACCGCCTGTCGATACTGGCGCTCAAGATATAACACTTCGCCATCGAGGCGGGTAGGGGAGATGCCGAGCACCGCGCCAAGTGTCAGGCCAAGCTCGACACGCTGCTCACCCAGCGTGCCGACCTCACCACCGCCATCGACCAGCTGCTGGAGGACCTCGCCGCTGGCCGCCGCGTGATGAAGCTCTACCGCCAGATGAAGATGTACAACGACCCCAGCTTAAACCCTATGCTGTATGGGGAACGCGACCGTATGGGAGCGAACCCATATAAATAACAAGAAGTGAAGCACGTTCTGGTCATACGGCTGTCGGCCTTGGGCGATGTGGCCATCATGGCGCCCGTGGTAAAGGCCTATGCCGATGCCAACCCCGACGTGCGTTTCACCGTCGCCGGGCCGCCGATGCTGCAGCCGCTCTTTGCGGATATGCCCAACATTGAGTTTCTCGGACTGAAGAAGAAACAGAGTTTTATTAAGATATACCGTGTGCTGAATGCCGTTGACGCCGATACGGTTATTGATTTGCACAAGGTGAACCGCGTGGGCTTCGCCATCATCACCTTGCGTCTGCGCCACCTGCTCAATCCCCACTTCCGCATCTTCGCCCTGCGCAAGGGCAAGCTCTCTCGCTGGCTTTTCCTGCATCACTGGCGCCGCACGCCGCGCAAGCCGCAGTGGCAACGCTACGATGACGTCTTCCGCCGCGCGGGTATGTCGTGTGAACATTGCACTATCACTCAAACAATCAGGCAATCAAACAATCAAGCAATCACCATCGGCGTTGCGCCTTTTTCGCAACACGAGGGCAAGATATGGCCGCTGGACAGAACCGAGGCGCTGGTGCGCATGCTCAGCGAGCGCGGACACGATGTGGTGCTCTTCGGCAGCAAGAGCGAGGCACCGGTGCTTGAGAAATGGGCGCGCCATTATGCCCGGGTTATCTCTGTGGCCGGACGGCTGCCTTTCGCCGAGGAACTGGAGATTATACAAGGCCTCGCAGTGATGGTCAGTATGGACAGCGCCAACATGCACTTCGCCAGCGCCGTGGGCACTCCTGTGATCAGCGTTTGGGGCGCCACGCATCCCGACTTCGGCTTCTACGGCATCGGTCAGGACCGTGACAATGCCTTCTGTGCCAACCTCCATTGCCAGCCTTGCTCCGCCTATGGCAACAAGCCCTGCCGCTACGGCGACTATCGCTGCCTCAAGGCCATCACGCCCGAGATGGTGATGAAAAAAATAGAGACTTTAATCTCAGCGGCACAATAAAACGTCTCTTTTGGCGTTACCAAGTAATAGAATAAATATTAACAAAATACGTAACATAATGAAAACCACACCGTACACCGACTTGCACATCAAACTTGGTGCAAAGATGGCCGAATTCGCCGGCTACAACATGCCTATCCAGTACACCACCCTCATCGAGGAGCACAACAACGTGCGCAACAACGTGGGCGTGTTCGACGTGAGCCACATGGGCGAGTTCCGCGCCAAAGGCCCCATCGCCAAGCACTTCATGCAGTATGTCACCACCAACAACGTCGAGGATCTCTTCGACGGCAAGGTACAGTACACCTGCCTCCCCAACGGTCAGGGTGGCGTCGTGGACGACATGCTCGTCTACCGCGTCCATGACGATGAGTACTTCATGGTGCCCAACGCCGCCAACATCGACAAGGACTGGAACTGGATGAGCCAGATTGCCGACAAGATGGGCATGGAGCTCGGTAAGGACTTCGTCAACGAGAGCGAGCAGTGGGCTCAGCTCGCTGTCCAGGGCCCCAACGCCCTCAAGGCCATGCAGAAGCTGACCAATGAGAATATCGTTGATATGGAGTACTACACCTTCAAGATTCTCACCTTCGCCGGTATCCCCAACATCATCCTCTCCACCACCGGTTACACCGGCGCTGGCGGATGCGAGATTTACATCCCGAAGGAGAAGGCTCTCGAGGTGTGGGATAAGGTCTTCGAGGCTGGCAAGGAGTTCGGCATCATGCCTGCAGGTCTGGGTTGCCGCGACACCCTGCGTCTGGAGAAGGGCTTCGCCCTCTACGGTCACGAGATGGACGACACCGTCAGCCCCCTCGAGGCTCCTCTGGCCTTCATCGTCAAGCTGAAAGCCGAGAACAACAACTTCATCAACAAGGAGCTCCTCCTCGCCCAGAAAGCCGCCGGCTTCAAGCGCAAAGTGGCCGGCTTCGAGATGGTCGACCGCGGCATCGCCCGCAACGGCTACGAGGTCTGCAACGCCGAAGGCAAGAAGATTGGTGAGGTGCGCTCGGGTAGCCCCAGCCCCAGCACCGGCAAGAACATCGGCACCGCCCTTATCGAGGCCGCCTATGCCAAGACCGGCACCGAGATCTACATCAAGATCCGCGAGAAGCTTCTCAAGGCCGTCACCGTCAAGATGCCCTTCTACGAAGGTTAATCTTTACGCATAACGAAAAACAAAGGCTTGAGTCCAATGACCCAAGCCTTTCTTTTTCGACATTTTTCTGATATAGAAAAATAATATTTCCTCATGTCGTAAAAAGTGCGTATCTTTGCAAATGCTATGGAAAAGGATAATTCTGTATCAAGTTCACGTATTCACTGGGCGATAGCGCTGGTACCGCTGGCGGTGCTGATTGCGCTGCAGGTGCTTGTGATTCAAAAGTTCGGCTCCGACGCACTCGACGGGGCGAGCCAGACGGTATTGCTCATTGCAGCAGCCGTGGCGGTGGCTATGGGGATGATTTTTTTCAAGATACCGTGGAAAGGCATCGAGCACTCCATCTCGGACAACGTAAAGACCATCAGCGGCGCCATCCTTATCCTCTTCCTTATTGGTGCAGTGTCGGGCAGCTGGATGCTGAGCGGCGTGGTGCCAACGATGATATACTATGGCATGCAGGTGGTCAGTCCCGCGGTGTTCCTCTCCATCGCCTGCCTCATCAGCGCGCTGGTATCGCTGGTAACGGGTAGCTCGTGGACCACCATCGCCACCATCGGCATCGCCCTCATGGGCATCGGTACGGCACTCGGCTACGATGTGGGATGGACGGCCGGCGCAATCATCTCAGGCGCCTACTTTGGCGACAAGATATCACCCCTCTCCGACACCACAGTTCTGGCCTCGTCCGTGGGCGAAGTGCCGCTGTTCAAGCACATCAAGTACATGCTCATCACAACGGTGCCGTCGTTCACCATCGCCCTTGTGGTGTTCCTCGTAACGAGCCTGATGCATGCCGACACGTCAGCTGTACAGTCGGCACAGTTTGCTGAAGGGCTACGGAGTGTATTCAATATCAACCCATGGCTGTTCCTGGTACCTGTGGCTACGGGTGTGCTTATTGCCCTACGGCTACCGGCAGCTATCGTGCTGTTCCTCTCGGCAGCGATGGCTGGCATAGCGATGCTCATTGCGCAACCCGACATCGTACATCAAATCGGCGAAGGCAACACTTTCAAAGGCTTGATGCTTTCCTATTATGGGGGCACCTCGCTAGATACCGGCAACGAAGTCTTATCTAACCTCGTACAGACCCGTGGCATGCGAGGCATGCTCAGCACAGTGTTCCTTATATTCTGCGCCGCCGCCTTTGGTGGTGCTATGACGGGTACAGGTATGCTACAGAGTCTCACCGCCGCGCTGGCTCGTGGCACCAGCGGCCGCCGCTCGCTGGTGGCCTCCACCGTCGGTACCGGCCTTGCTGCCAACATGATGACCGGCGACCAGTACCTCAGCATCGTCCTCACGGGAAACATTTTCAAAAAGCTTTATAAGGAAAAAGGCTACGAAGGCCGCCTGCTGAGCCGCTCGACCGAGGACTCCGCCACCGTCACCTCGGTCCTCGTCCCGTGGAACACCTGTGGCATGACCCAATCGTTGGTACTGCATGTACCCACACTCACCTACCTACCTTACTGCTTCTTCAACCTTATCTCGCCCTTGATGTCCATCACCGTGGCCATGATTGGCTACAAGATTTTCCGCACGGAAGAAAAATAATTTGTCCACATTAAATTTAATGTGTATCTTTGCAGTCTCAAATTAACGTATAAATCAACAATAAAAAAACACAAATATGAGCGTTATCAAACCTTTTAAAGGATTCCGCCCCCCGGTGGACATCGTCGAGAAACTGGCTTCGCGTCCTTACGACGTGCTGAACTCCGAAGAGGCCCGCGTGGAGTGCGAGGGTAACCCCTACAGCCTGCTGCACGTGACCAAGGCTGAGATAGACCTGCCCAAGGGCACCGACGAGCACTCGCCCGAAGTGTATCTCCAGGTCGTCAAGAACTACAATCTGTTCAAGGACCTCGGTTGGCTGGTGAAGGATGAGGAGGAGAAACTCTACATCTACGCCCAGAGCATGAACCCCAAGGACGCCAACGCCAAGTGGCAGTACGGCATCGTGGCTTGCGCTTACAGCGAGGACTACGTGAACAAGGTCATCAAGAAACACGAGCTGACCCGCAAGGACAAAGAAGAGGACCGCATGAAACACGTCCGCATCACCAACGCCAACGTGGAGCCGGTGTTCTTCGCCTATCCTGCCATTGCCCGCATCGACGAGATCGTGGCCGGCATCACCGCCAAGAAGCCTATCTATGACTTCATCGCTAAGGAAGACGGCTTCGGCCACCGTTTCTGGGTCATCGACGACAAGGCCACCATCGCCGAGCTCGTTGACATCTTCGACAAGCAGGTTCCCGCTATGTACATCGCCGACGGCCACCACCGCAGCGCCGCCGCCGCCCTCGTGGGACAGGAGAAGAAGGAGCAGAACCCCCACCACACCGGCAAGGAGGAGTACAACTACTTCATGACCGTCATCTTCCCCGACAACCAGCTGAACGTCATCGACTACAACCGTGTTGTGAAGGACCTCAACGGTCTCACTAAGGAGCAGTTCATCGCCGCCGTTGGCGAGAGTTACGAGCTCACCGATATGGGCACCGATATCTACAAGCCCGCCAAACTGCATGAGCACAGCATGTACCTCGACGGCCACTGGTACAAGATGACCGCCAAGCCCGGCACCTACAACGACAACGACCCCATCGGAGTGCTCGACGTCACCATCCTCAGCAACCTCGTGCTCGACAAGGTGCTTGGCATCAAGGATCTCCGCACCGACAAGCGCATCGACTTCGTCGGTGGTATCCGCGGCCTCGGCGAGCTGAAGCGTCGCGTCGATAACGGCGAGATGAAGGTTGCCTTCGCCCTCTATCCCGTCAGCATGAAGCAGATCATCGACATTGCCGACACCGGCAACATCATGCCCCCGAAGACTACCTGGTTCGAGCCGAAACTGCGCTCCGGCCTCGTGATCCACGAGCTCTGCTAGCGGGTCCTCCCGCCGAGGGAATTATATGTATATAAAAGCAGGCCGCTACGGTAACGTGGCGGCCTGCTTTTATTGCATCAAACAGGTTCTTTTGACAGCACTTTATACACCTATAGGTTTTGCTCCCCTTTTGCTTATCTTTTGTTTCCCTTTTGCCTCGGTATATGGTACCGCTATGGTTCCGATAGTGTTCCTATAGGGTACCCATACCAATAATAAACCATGCACATGAGTGCATGGTTTATTATTGGTAGAGGGTATAGGTGTTACCTTATCACAACGACCTTGCGGGCGGGGTAGCTACCGATTTTGACAAGATAAACTCCAGAGGGAATGTTGTTGTTGGCTATTTGTCGGCCTTCCATGTCGAATACATGCAATATCAGTCCGTCGGCTCCCTCAACTTTGATTTGCCCGTCCTTTGTCCATACGCGTATACCGTCGTCCTCCGTGTCGTCGATGCCGTCGCAGTCCTCGGTGATGCGGCTGAAGGCGTTCCAGTAGTCGCTCAGTTGGTATCGGTAGGCGGCTCCGCAGGGAACGATGATGTCGGCATAGTTTGGTACACCTTCAAATGTATGTTCATCACAAATGGGGGGATATTCTGCATGGCTACGTATTGTTGTGAGGTGGGTGCAACCACGGAATGCATCGCTTAATTCTTCTACAGACTCCCCTATGGTGACGCTTGTTAGACCTGTACAACTAACAAAAGAGCTATGAATTGTTTTTACTGATGATGGAATGGTGACATTTGTTAAACCAATGCAATATGGAAAAGAGAAATCAATAATTTTCACCGTATTGGGAATAATCACACTGAGAATATCCTGACAACGGGAAAAGGCACCATATCTTATTCTTACCACTGGTATTCTTGGCGCAAGGTCTATCCAAGCTTGATCAAACCCGCCGGGATAGTTTTCCCATCCTGTTGTGTCGCACCACCACCATGGTTGCGGCAAACTTTCAGGGATACTCAGATGGCCACTTGGCTTTTGATGATTGGATGGCCAATCGTAACCTCCACCACCCGGATCTGGAGATGATATTATTGCATAGTTTGAGTCGTTCTCATTCTGCGCATAATGGCATTGATACCACAATGTGTCACCATTGCCCAATGAATAACAAAACACTTCGTTTTGTGCTTGCGCATTTCCGCCCAACAGGAAAAGTAGGAAAGCAAAAAATAATGTTTTCTTCATCTTTTTTCGGTTTTGTTATTCTTCATTTATTGTCATTGACTTCATTTTGTCGACAAATATTCGATGCTCCATTACAAGGCAGACCCATGTTCCTCCATTGGGTGTCGGTTCCGATGCAGAATACTCCACCTGTTTAATACGGCCTTGCAATTCTTTTCCGTCATTCAAATTGACGGTTGCCCATTTGCCTTCCCAGCCCTTTGCCTCGCTTTCCGAAGCGTGAAGCAACTGGGTTTCATTGTATGTTTTCTTTTGCATAAAGCAGTCCTTAATACGTGTCGGGCGCAACTTTTTTTGTCCCGACCCTCCAACGGAACGTTAATCCAGAACAATAAGAAAGGCATGAGGTTATGTGCTCTTGCCATTTATACCGGGGTGTCGCCAAACACCTGTCAAGGAATGGTTCTCAAGGGGAATAACTCTCACGCCAATCAATATGCAGAAGACGTGAGAACGCCCATGTGCATACAAATTAAGCGAAGAGCATCTGCTCTCTCCTCCTTGACGAATTTTGGCGATATTTCGGTATAAGGACAATCGCAATGCTTTTCTTGCTTACTGCTTTCTAACTATCGAAAGCGAGTGCAAAAATACGAATATTATTCAAACCGGCAAAATAATTAACGGAAATTCACGGTCATTTACGGTAATTCGCGTTGAAAGGAAACGACCACGAATCGGACGAATCCAACGAATTATTCGTGCTATTCGTGCCATTCGTGTTCAGAAAAAAGATGGTGTGGATATCCCTGTCTCACCAGCCCCGCAATAGGCCTTCAAAAGGTCTTCAAAAGGCCCTCGGCATACCCCCTGACGGGAGCCAATGGAACACCGGTGCCGGTCCACTGTAGCGCCAGCGGCGCTACGTCGTCGCTCCGTACCCGCTCCGACTGTTCACCGGTTGTTTAACGGTTTTTTGTCGGAGAGGGGTCGGAGGGGAGTCGGATGGGGGGCGGAGGGGGTTCATTGTGTGTGTTTTTTAAACAAATCTTTACGGTGTCGGCAAAAAGTGGTATCTTTGCAGCCGGTTTTTTGTAGACAACTTTGTAGATAAGACTGTGATTAGTGGTGTTATGAAGCGTTATCTATACATAGTGCTTGGCCTGGTGGCCGTGGGGCTGGGGGCACTTGGCGTGGTGGTGCCGGGATTGCCGACGCCGCCGTTCCTGCTACTGGCGTCGTGGCTGTTCTACCGCTCGTCGCCGCGGCTGCAGCAGTGGCTTCTGGCCTCGTGGCTGGGCAAGTATATACGTGGCTACCAGCGTCGCGGCGGCATGACGGCTACGCAGAATGCCGGTGCCGTGGGCGTGATGACGGTCATGGTGCTGCTCTCCACCTTCGTGTTCATCCCCGAGGGTTCGGTGGCCCGCATCATAGTGCCAGTGGCCGGAGCTGTGGGTGCGCTGACGGTGGTGCTCTTTGTTCCTAACGCTAAAAACGACGATATATGATGTTTGCTATTCTGTTCGTTATAATTGCCTTGTCTGGCTATGTGGGGTGGCATCTGTGGATGCTGCCGCCGGTGCTGTGGCTGCGGTGGACGCTGGTGGGTGTGGAGGCCGCCTGCGTGGCTATGGCTGTGCTGTCGCTGACGCGCTACCTCGACCGCATGCCTTACGGGCTTTCTGTGGCTGTCTATAATGTCGGCAACAAAGGCTTGATAATACTCCTGTACCTCTTCATGACGTTCCTGCTGGCCGACCTGCTGCGTCTGGTGCACGTGCTGCCCACGGCATGGCTGCGCGACAACTGGTGGACCTGCGGCGTGCTGCTGGTGGCGATGGCGGCCCTGTTCATATATGGCAGCCTGAACTACGAGCACAAGCGGCGTGTGGAGCTGACCGTCGACACCCACGGCAGGGTGGACCACCCCGTGAAGGTGCTGGCCGTGAGCGACCTGCATCTGGGCTACCACAACCGCCGTGCCGACCTCGACAGCTGGGTGGCGATGCTCAACCGCGAGGGCGGCGACATGCTGCTCATGGCCGGCGACCTTGTGGACCGCTCGCTGCGCCCCTTGCTGCATGAGGAGATGGCCGATGGGCTGCGAAAGCTGCAGATGCCCGTCTATGCCTGTCTGGGCAACCACGAATACTATGCCGACTACTACACCCCTGGCGAGGCGGAGCGCTTCTACCGCGACGCCAACATCACCCTGCTGCGCGACTCGGTGGCCAAAGTCGGCAACATCGCCGTCATCGGCCGCGACGACCGCACCAACTGCCACCGCAGGAGCGTCAATGCCTTGGCGCATTTCCACACCGGCGCATTCACCATCCTCCTCGACCACCAGCCCTACCACTTGGAGAAGGCCGAGCGCGCGGGCATAGGGCTGCAGGTGAGCGGTCACACCCACCGCGGGCAGGTGTGGCCGTTGTCGTGGATTACCGATGCAATGTACGAGTGCTCGTGGGGCACGTTGAAGAAAGGGGAGACCACCGTCTGCGTCACCTCCGGCCTCGGCATCTGGGGCGCCAAATACCGCATAGGGACACAATCAGAATACCTTGTAATCAACTTAATACCGTGAAGATTATGCATACAATGAAGATGGCTGCCGTTTTGGGGCTGGCTTTTTGCTTTGTCGCTTGTGCGCCGAAAGGCGATGTCGTTCCGGCAGAACCGGACTACAGTGACACTGCACAATGGTACTTCGCCGACCGCGGTGCGGCGGTGGATGTGTTCTATATCGTATCCACCGAGTGCGACGATTACACGCTGGGCGGCATGCCTATGCATTATGCCGACACCCGCAACGACAGTATCCGCGCGCTGCTGTACGGCGAGATGGTGGGTGTGGACCAGCTGCTGGCCGGTGGGCTCAACTATTACTCGCCCTACTACCGTCAGGTGACCATGGAGACATACACCAGCGACAGCCTTGTCGATGCCCGTATGCCGCTGGCTTATGGCGACGTGCGCAAGGCTTTCGACTATTATCTGGAGCACTATAACAATGGCAGGCCTTTCATCCTTGCAGGCTTCAGTCAGGGTGCTATGGCTGTTGCTGATTTGCTTAATACGATGGACGACAGCACCTACAGCCGCTTGGTGGCCGCCTATGTCCTCGGCTATAAGGTGACCGACACCAATGCCCATATCAGCCCGGCGCAGGACAGCGCCGACCTGGGTGTGACCGTCTGCTATAACTCGGTGCGCGACAACAGCTGTGCCATTCCATTCCTCAGCGACGGCAACCTCATGGCTATCAATCCTGTCAACTGGAGCACCGATGCCACGCCGGCAATGCTTGTAGACCCACGCTATGGTGACACCCTCACCGTCACGCTAGACACCACGAGTCTGCTGCTGCATATCGGTGGCTACACGCGCAACGACTACATGCTGCCCCTCGTCGGTTGCGAGGGAAACTATCACTGTCTTGAAATATCGCTCTTCTGCGACTGCCTGCGGCGCAACATCGCCCTCCGTGCCAGCCGGGCGTCAGCCCAGTAGCTTGGCGAGTTGCTTGTCTGAGGCTTGCGGAAGCAAAGTATGAAGGTGGGCGTAAAGGCGCGAATAGCTCTCCTCAGGTGTGCGCTGACATGCGCTGGCATCGTGTCCGAAGAGACGCTCCGGGGTGGTCAGCAGAGCCCAGCCCCAGCCATAGCGGTTGCCGTGCTTGTCGGTGGGGTAGACAAAGTCCTCCGTCACCACGCGGCAGGCCATCTGCAGGCGCGTGACATAGCCGTCGAAGCGGCTGCGCATCTTGGCTCCGTCAAAGCCGCAGGCCGACCGCAAATCCCTCGTTATCATACTGCTGTTCACGCGCAGTATCTCCAGTATTGTTCCTTCGATGCTGTCCTCCGCAGGCTCGGGGTGCTTGCTACGGCGGTAGTTGCAGAGGTCGGGCCACCACTCCATGGTGACGAAGCCAGCCTTCCCGCCGAAGAACTTGCCATAGGCGTAATGCCCCTCGGTGACCATCGGCCCTTTCCAGTCCCACAGCGGCCAGTCCCAACCGTCGTCAGTCATCACATAGCGGCACTCCGGCGCCACCATCTCATCGGCCGAGAAGCCGCGTATCCCACTGTCCAGCAGCGGCACGAGGCCTATCTCCTGTATGGCCTCCATCAGCTCCGGGCACGATGTTACATCCATCTTTTTCATGCTGCAAAGATACAAACTTTATCCGGTTTGCAGAAAAAATACTATCTTTGCATATACATTTATAATAAAGCAATACTCATGAAACACTGTAAAAGAGCACTTTTGGCTATCTTGGCCATGTTTGCCGTCTCTATGGCGACAGCGCAGAACATCAACTTCGTCCAGGGTGAGAGCGGCAACAGCGTCGCCTATCAACCTACGAAGATACTCCTCGACAAAGCCGACGCCGAAGGTATGTACTATTCCGTCGAGCCCGACCTCAACGTCTTCAGCAAGGTGAAGGGCATCATGGTGCGCGAGGTCAACAGGGAGTACAAGGAGTCTAAATGTGTAAAGATAGACAAGACTAAGGCCTACGGCATCATGCACGCCCAGCGCGACGGCAACAGTATGCATGTCATCGTCAGCTCTGTCGAGAAGAAGGCTGTCATCATCCGTCACGTCACCGTCAACCTCTCCTCCTTCACCGTCGAGAGTGACAAGGAGATACTCAACCGTGAGATTGGCAAGAAGGAGTTCTTCTACCACTGGACCGCCTGCTCTGCAAACGGCAACTTCGGCCTCGTCTACGCCGTAGTGAACGAAAAGGACAACACCGCTGACGTGCAGGGCATGCTCTTCGACCGCTCCATGAAGACCATTTGGGCTCATAGCCTCAACATCGGCTCCATTGCGCAGATACTCGTCACCGACGACGGCCGCATTGTCACTGGCGGCTTCAGCAATGGTGAAGGTAATACCGACGGCGCCGCCCTCGTCTTCGCCATCGCCGACGGCCTCGGCACCCATGGTGGCCATTGCACCTCCGTTTCCAAAGTCGGCGAGCTGGCCCTCCTCAATGTCTTCGGCGACAAGGTCCTCGCCACAGCCCTTGAGACCTCCACGGGCACCGGCTGGGCCGGCACGTTCACCGCCGGCAGAGTCTTTACCAGCGGCACCATCTATACTGGCTGCACGGCCTACCTCTTCGATGTCGCCGCCGGTCAGGTGGTCAACACCGACCGCCACCCCTTCAGCAAGGCCGACGCTCGCGTGTTCTACAACGCCTCCGTGGTGTCCGATATCACCTCGCCCGACGTCAACTTCCTCAGCCTCCGTGCTAAAGTCACCACCCCCACTGGCGGCGCCGCCCTCTATGGCCGCACATGGATGGAGACGGTGACGCAGACCCGCAACGGCGTTTCCACGGGCATGTCTTCCTCTGTCTACTATTACAAGGGCATGATGCTCGTCAAGGCCGACTCCACCGGCCATATCGTATGGATGAAGCCCCTGATGCACGATAACGGCAACAACGGCGACTTTGCCGAGAACACCGAGACCGACCTCGTGGCCGAGGGCGACGACATCTACCTCATCACCAACGAGTCGCCCAAGGACGGCGACACCTATGACCCCAACAATGCCGCTCGCCGTGTCGTGATGGTGGTGCACGGCGCCATCTCCGCTTACCACTTCTCGCCCGAAGGCTCTGTCTCCAAGCAGAAGCTCACCGCCGACGGCATCAACCTCATCATGACTCCGCTTCGCCGTCAGGCCCCCGGCGTCTACACCTTTATCAGCGGCCAGCGTAAAGGCTGTGTCACAGAAATCAAGATTGCCAAATAATCAATTGCCATAATATGATACTTTTAGACGACAAAACCCCTTCGCTGATGGCTGTTGCTGCAGCGCAGAAGAACGGCGGCACTCCGCCGCCACCGCCGCAGGACGAGTTCGGCCAGATGGTACAAGCCCACGACAGCATCTCCAGCGCCATCAAGGACAGCCTCAAAAGCATGGATATCTCCGACCTCAAGGCCGTAGTAACAGGTGAGAACACCATCGTGCAGGATGGCCTGCGCGCCCTCACCGAGCTCACCGTCCAGTTCGTGCCCAAGCTGCTGGCGGCCGTTCTCGTGCTGTGGTTGGGCCTCAAGGTTGCCAACCTCCTGCGCAAAGCCATAATCAAAGCCCTCGACAAACGCGACGCCGAGCCATCGCTCAAGTCCTTCCTCGGCTCGCTGGTCAACCTGCTGCTAAAGGCCATGGTCATCTTTATGGCTATGGATATCATCGGCATCAAGGCCACCTCCTTCATCGCCCTCCTCGGCGCCATGGGCCTGGCCATCGGTATGGCTCTGCAGGGCACCCTGCAGAACTTCGCCGGCGGCGTCATCCTCCTGCTCATGAAGCCCTTCAAGGTTGACGACTACATCGAGTGCGGCCAGTACAAGGGCTACATCAAGGAGATACGCATCTTCCACACCTTCATGCGCCCCTTCAACGGCCGCACCATCATCATTCCCAACAGCGAGCTCGCCACCAAGAGCCTCATCAACCACACCAAGGAGCCGCTGATACGCCTCGACATCGTCGCCTCGGTGGCCTACGGCACCGACCTCGCCAAGGCCAAGGCCGTGCTGTGGGATGTCATCAAGGCCGAGCCCCTCATACAGTGGGAGCCCAAGGAACCCAGCGTGGCCGTCAGCGAACTTAACAACAGCTCCGTCGACCTCACGCTCTGGCTCTGGGTCAAGGTCGAGGACTACTGGACCGTATGGAAGGAAATCCGCGAGGATATCTACATAGCCTTCAACAACGCCGGCGTCGAGATACCCTTCCCGCAGGTCACCGTGCACCAGGGCAAGGAAGGCGCCCCCATACACATGGAGCCCCGTGCCCCCGAAGGCCACCTGCCCACCACCGAGCACGAGGCCATGGGCACCGGCGCCTAAAATTCGAGTAATTCGCCGTTATAAAAAAGAAAAACCAGCGTAGCCCATAATTCGAGTAATTCGCTAGTAATTGACCTACGTAGCTTCGTTAAATTCGAGTAATTCGCCGTAAAAAAAGAACAATGATGAAGAAGATATTGCTGATGGTGGTGATGGCTTTCGCCTTTCACCTCTCACCTCTCACCTTGACGGCTCAGCCGTTGAGCGACGCCGCTACGGCCTCCGTGCTCACCTGCGACCCCGGCAACGACTTCTACACCACCTTCGGTCACAGCGCCATCCGCATCACCGACACTGCCAGCGGCATCGACCTGGTCTACAACTACGGCACCTTCGACTTCGACACGCCCAACTTCTACTGGGTCTTCACCCGCGGCCGCCTCGACTACCAGCTCAGCCGCACCACCTTCGAGGATTTCATGTACGAATACTCCTACGAAGGCCGCGAGGTGCGCGAGCAGCCCCTCACCTTCGAGGCCGGTCAAGTGCAGAACCTCTTTATCCTCTTGGAGACCAACTACCTGCCGCAGTACCGCCACTATCGCTACGACATCCTGCGCGACAACTGCGCCACGCGTGTGCGCGACGTGGTCTACAGCGCATGGGCTAACGACACCCTACTGCAGCGCGCCGCCGAGCCCATGAGCTACCGCCGCCTGCTGGCCGCCCGCATGAAGGGCGACCTCGAGTGGTGGCACCTCGGCGTCGACCTTGTCCTCGGCCTCAACGCCGACCACCGCTGCACGGCTCCCGAGCGCATGTTCCTCCCCGCCGAGATGGAGGCCGAGCTGGCGCAGTGCGCCACCTCGGGCGTGTGGACAGCCCCCTTCATCGTCGAGCCCTCGCGTCAGCTGCTGCCCTCGCAGCGCACACCGTTGAAAGCTAGCTTCCCGCCGGTGGTTGTCTTCTCCCTCCTGTTTGCCGTAATAGCACTGTTGACTGTCAGCGCGAAGCGTTTTCACCTTTCACCTTTCACCTTTCACCTTGTAGACAGGGCTCTCTTCATCATTGCTGGCCTCTGCGGACTCTTCCTGCTCTTCATGTGGTTCGGCACCGACCATTGGTGCACCAACTGGAACCTCAACATCCTGTGGCTTTCGCCGCTGCTCTTGCTGATAGCCATCCGCCTCGAGCGCAGTCCCCGCTGGGCCCTCTGGCTGCAGGAAGCCATGTTCGCCGCCGCCGCCATCTACGTCCTCCTCTGCGGCCTCTCGGTAGCCATCATCCCCCTGATACTCATCCTGATGCTCCGCGTCGGCGTCCTCCTCAAGCGCCAATAGACTTCTTTAGGCAGTCTCTCCGACTCCTGTCCGACTCCTGTCTGACTCCTGTCTGACCTCTCTCCGACCCAAAACCGTTAAACAACCGTAGAACAGTCGGAGCGGGTACGGAGAGGCTACGTAGCGGCACCGGTGTTCCATTGGCTCCCGTCAGGGGGTATGCCGAGGGCCTTTGGAAGACCTTTTGAAGGCCTATGGATGAGGCTGGTGAGACAGAGGTATCCACATCATCTTTTTCTGAACACGAATGGCACGAATAGCGCGAATAATTCGTTGGATTCGTAAGATTCGTGGTCTTTTTTTCAACAGGAATTACCACAAATGACCGTGAATTTTCATGAATTATTTTGCCATATGGAAAAATGTTTGTATCTTTGCAGTCGTATTTGAGAGCGAAAGCTGTAAACAGGAAAAGCATTGCAATAGTTGCATATAACATCATCCCTTTTCTTATTTGGTTCATATTAACATTGAAGCAATCAATAAAAAAACCAATATTATGAAACAAACCCTTACCATTTTCGCCAGTTTGCTGCTGGCTTTGGCCATCCCGCAAAGCGTAAAAGCCTATGATTTCGAGTACACCTACCAGGGGAAGACATTGTATTACAACATTGTCGACGGCAATGCGCAGGTGACGAGGCAAATTGAATCATATCCAAATTATAATACCTATTCAACAGGCGATATAGTTATTCCATCGAGTGTGACGAATGGAGACAGTACATACAATGTGACCAGCATCGGCAGCTACGCCTTCTCTAATGTACGCCAATATGAGTACTATGATAGCCTGATTGCCACCATGCCTTTTGCACAGACAAAAATGAGTGCCAATGTCTGTGGCCTCGTCAAGGAAGCCACTACGCAGGTCGTCAAGATCCCCAGCGTTGACTACAAGGCTTCTATCTTCGCTTCCGCCCCTGCCGGCACCAAGAGCTTTGGCACGGAGGTTGGCGACACACTCACCGAAGGCTTCTGGGATTTCACCGACACCGTAGGTATGGTCTTTGGCGATAGAGGTAAAGTTGCCGGCCGCGCTCCCTACGTGATGATGATGAACCCCGACAGCAACTACCGATGGGTTCGTGTAGACATGCATCCCCAGAGCCTTAGTGCCTACTCCAACTATTTCCAGTTCATTGCTGACTCCAACGACCTGAGATCTCACGCTGATGATTACACCAGCAGCCGTGGTTGGTCTATCGACGGTCTTATCCGTAGCATCTTGGACCGCATGAACACCTCCTACATGATGATCTACCCCATCGCAACCACCGTCAACCCCCTGAAGCGCCACAATGCCTATGTGCAGTTCCCCGCTATCGATAACCCCGAGGTTGGCAACATGTACGAGATTCGTTTCAACCAGAACTATCGTAAGTACTACGACCGCACCTACATCGACTTCAAGGTTGGTACCGAGTGGTACGCCCGCGAAATCAATATTGACGGTATCGATGCCGACATCAACGCCTGGGCCGATGGCTACAAAGCTTATGTCATGCCTGTCGAGTTCGGCCAGCAGGAGCAGCTCGAAATCCGCTTCCGCCTTTACAATCCTCCCACCGACGGTAACAACGGTATCCGCGGTGACTCCTACGGTTATCTCTGGGCCTTTGACGATGTCGCCATCGTTAAGGTCGCCAGTGGTAGCCCCTTAGGGTATACAGAAGGTGATTTTGTGTATTCGGATAGCACAAAAACCAATCTGCTTGCTTATATCGGCACTGGCGGCAACGTGACAATTCCCAATTCCGTTACATCCATTGCTACAATGGCCTTCTCTGGTTGCATCGGCCTGACCTCCGTCACCATACCCAATTCGGTGACCAGCATCGGTGATTATGCCTTCTCTGGTTGCATCGGCCTGACCTCCGTCACCATTTCCAACTCGGTGACCAGCATCGGCAATTATGCTTTCAAAGATTGCAGCGGCTTGACCTCCGTCAACATCCCCAACTCGGTGACCAGCATCGGTGGAGGGGCCTTCAGTGATTGCAGCGGCCTGACCTCCGCCACCATCCCCAACTCGGTGACCAGCATCGGCGGCTCTGCCTTCTATGGTTGCAGCAGCCTGACCTCTATTACAATCCCCAACTTGGTGACCGCTATCCGTAGCTATGCCTTCTATAATTGCAGCAGCCTGACCTCCGTTACCATCCCCAACTCGGTGACCTCTATCCGTGGCGAAGCCTTCGAGAATTGCAGCGGCCTAACCTCCATCAACATCCCCAACTCGGTGACCAGCATCGGCTTCCGTGCCTTCTATAATTGCATCAGCCTGACCTCCGTCACCATCCCCAACTCGGTGACCAGCATCGACAACTACGCCTTCGCTTATTGCAGCGGTCTGACGGAAATCACTTCACTCGCTCCAACAGCCCCGACGTTAGGGAGTAGCACTTTTAGTGGAGTGTCGAGCACAATACCTGTTTATATACCCTGTGGCAACTTGGCTTCGTATCAAACCACTTGGAGTTATTTCTCAAACATCTCTGAAATAGCTCCATATAGTATAAGTGTCGGTGTTACGAATTCCACATTTGGAGTCTCAAATGTCACAGAAGGCCCCACCTGTGATTCCATGGCGGTTATTGAAGCCGTAGCCAACTACGGTTATCATTTTACACAATGGAACGATGGCAACACCGATAACCCGCGTACCATCACGCTGACGCAAGATACGCATATTGTCGCTATATTCGCTAAGAACATATACACGTTGGATTTCCAGAGTGACAATAGTAGCATTGGTGTGGTAGACACCACAAGCATAAGCGGGGAATACTTAGACACCTCCATACTGGTTCATGCAACGGCAATACCTCACCACCACTTTGTGCGTTGGAATGACAATAACACTGAAAATCCGCGGCACTTTGTGTTTGACGACAACCACACCTATACGGCTTATTTCGCCATAGATACTCACACCGTGAGCGTCCAGTCAAACGATATTGCACGAGGTATGGTAGAGGCTACTGGTACAGAGTTCGTTTATGGTACACCATGTACGGTGACGGCGACTGCATATTCTGGATATACATTTGCCGGATGGAGCAACGGCATGACGGCCAATCCATATACTTTTGCGGTGATGAGTGATGTAGAGCTTACAGCCTTGTTTATTTCGGAAGATGAGCAGATATACACTATCACGGTAGAGAGTGCCGACCTTACGATGGGCACTGTGAGCGGTGGCGGACAGGCATTGTATGGCGGCGAAGTGTCCATTCGCGCCACAGCCAACGACGGCTACCGCTTTGTGCGGTGGAATGACAACGACACGCATGCCGTCCGCACAGTTACAGTAACTGCTAATGCCACATATACTGCATACTTTGAGAGCACGACGCAAGGAATAACGGATGTTGTTGAAA
>Ga0310690_10005084_pt1 | contig 18131 bp, 13 predicted proteins | sample AusTroGonzalo_MG_2_FD_207661 | JGI IMG/M metagenome (GOLD analysis project Ga0310690, IMG submission 207661) | Bovine rumen microbial communities from tropical cattle in Woodstock, Queensland, Australia - Gonzalo_04 (v2) (version 2) | ecosystem: Host-associated > Mammals > Digestive system >...
GCATCAACATCAGAAATCCGCAGGTTTCCATTTTTACGACATACGGCCTTGAAAAAGACAAAGAAAATGAGATTAACCGCAAAAAGGTGGAGTTTTATTTTGATTGGTTTGAGGGTTTTTTAGAGCGTTTTAATTCAAGCGATCAAATGTATTCCGAAAGCTATATCAACGAAATTGTCATTCAAGATGCGAGCATTGAGTTTCACGAGGTTGATTTGGGGCGAAAGTGGCAGCTTTCAAATGTTGACTTGAAATTTAATCGCAATTTGACGAGTTTGAATTTGGCCGCGGCGGGCGTGGTTGATTTGGGCGAGAAAATGGCGACGATTCAAACAGGTTTGGAATATGCACCTTTGTCTAAAATGATTCATCTGCGTGCTTCGTTTGCCGATGTGGTTGTGTCAGACTTTATCGGGCAAATCGGCAAAGATGTTTCGTCCGTTGATGTGCCGATTGAGGGCGAGATAAGAGCTGCGATTCGTTTCGACGAAGTTTTAAAACATAAAACGGATTTGGTTCAAAGTATTGATTCGGCGCTTGAAAAAATAGAATTTCAGATTGCCGGTTCATCAGGGACGGTTCATTTCGGAGACGATGAGAAATTTGACTATCCTATCGGTTCGTTTTCATTTGAGGGAAAAATCAGCGGCGGGCTTGATCGCATTGATTTAAAAAATGCAGAACTCATTACCGATGACAAAAAAGTGAGCTTAAATTTTGCGCTTTCGGGTTATCAAAAATATTTCTTTGAAAAATCACTTAAAGATTTGAAAATCAATTTTGCGGCGAAAGTTGATTATCTGGATATGAACGACTTGTCAAAGTTTTGGCCGCGATATTTCGGTGAGCCGGCGTGGGAATGGTGCAAAGACGGTTTGTATGGCGGAAAATATCAAAATGCCGATTTTAAGTTTGCGTGGCAATATGACGACAAAGAAAAACATATGATTCTCTCTTCTCTTGAGGGAACACTTGATATTGAAAACGGAACGGTTTTTTATCTGGATGGTATGCCTGTTGTTTCGGGGGTTTACGGCAAGGCAAACTTTAAAAAAGGGGAAATCGACATTGTGCTCGACAAAGGCATATCCGAGGCCATAATGGTTGATGCCGGCAGAGTTAGGCTTTATGATTTAGACAAGGACCAAAACTTTATAGACATACAAATTAAAGGTGATTCAAGCATTCAGGACGCGTTGAAATATATTGACCATCCGCCGCTGGAGCTGACCAAAGAACTTAAGCTTAAAACAGAGCAAATCGAAGGTGATGTCAGTATTGATTTGGGTCTTAATTTCGAACTTTATCAAGACTTAAAGCCCGAAGACATAAAGGTTGATGTTGATGCGGTTTTAACAAATGTGAATGTTGCTAAGCTTTTTGATGAAAAAGATTTGACGGCGCAACAAATTGATTTGAAACTTGAAAACAAAGTGTTGACGGCAGCAGGCGAGGCAAAATTGGACGATGTGCCCGTTCGGTTTACTTTTAAGCAAAATTTCGGCAAGTCGGCATATCTGGGCAAAGGTGTGTTTAATTTTCGCTTTGATGATGTGTTCAAATCAAGGTTTAATTTGAAAAGCGCATTTTTGGGTGAGCCTTATGTTTTGGGATTTGCCGATGTGTCTGCCGATGTTTTGATTGTTGATGAACAAAAAACGGAAATAGCTTTAGATGCCGATTTGGAAAACATGAACATCGATTATGCGTTTTTCGGTTTTGTAAAACCCGAAGGGCAAAAAGGTGCGGCAAAAGCAAAACTGATTTTAAAAGGTGGAAAGTTGCAAAGTGTGCCGTTCTTTGGCATAACATACCCTGATTTTTCAATGACAGGAAAGGCAACATTAAATGCGGCCGGAGCGTTAAAAAGCATTGATATTGAAAGCATTAAAGCCCCAAAAACTTCGGCAGCTCTGAAAATAGATTTTGCTCCAACGAGCGAAGAAACCCATAAAATCAATATCAGCGGCAACAGTTATGATTTAACCGAACTGTTTTCAAGACGCGAAAAAAAGCAAAAAGAAAAAGCAAAAGATAATCCTCTGCTGGAGGCCGATGAAGATTTGGCTTCCGTGCCGAATGTTGATGTTTTTATGAATGTGAACAGCTTGTGGACCAATGAAAAAACGCCGATTAAAAACTTTATCGGAAATGTGATTCTAAAACACGGAATTGGTATTCAAGAAGTTCATCTTTTAGGCAATCACGGTTCGGATAAGTCTATCAAATTGGCGCTTGATTATGTGCCCAAAAAAAACGGTGAACATGTTTTAAATGTTGACAGCAACAATGCCGGCAGCACGCTTCGGGTTTTGAGGTTGTATGACAACATGAGCGGCGGCATTTTGAAAATTGAGGCCAAAAGAGGCACAGATAAAAAAATTATCGGGCACGCCAAAATCAGAGATTTTACAATTCAAAACACGCCGTTGATGGCCAAGTTTTTGACGGTTGCTTCTTTTAGCGGAATGCTTGATTTGCTTAAAGGGGACGGACTTGTTTTTTCGCATTTTGACGCGCCGTTTTCCTATAAAAACAAAACACTTCACATCAATGAAGCCAAGATGTTTGGCAACGTTATCGGGTTTACGGCATCGGGCAAGGTTAATCGCTTAACGGAAAACATCAACATCAAGGGCATTGTTTCGCCGGCATACGGGCTTAATTCAATGGTCGGTAAAATTCCGCTTGTCGGAAAAATGCTTGCCGGCAAAGATGGAACAATTTTTGCGGCAAATTATGAAATCAGCGAAACAATCGATAATCCGAAAATTTCAATCAATCCGTTTTCTTTGTTGAGCCCAAATTCCGTGAAAGATTTGTTTTCTTCGGAGGAAAGTGATGAGTAAGCGCTTTAAAATAGGGATAGACTATCATGGCGTTATTACGCAAAATCCGGCGTTTTTCGGGGAGCTGACGGCGCTTGCCTTAAAAGAAAATCACCAAATTGTTGTTTTAAGCGGAGCAAAGGCAAAAGATGTTGAAGCATATCTTTTGCGCAACAACATTGCCTATAGTGCTGTTTTTTCGCTGCTTGACTATTTCGAGGCGCGAGAGCTTGCAACATTTTATGAAGATGGATCGTTTTTTGTGCCGAGCGTGCTTTGGGACCGAGCCAAGGCGGACTATTGTTTGAAAAACGGCGTTGATCTGCATATTGACGATTCGATGCTTTACGGCACATATTTTCAAACGCCTTTCTGCCTTTATTCGAAAAAAAGCGAACATTGCACGTTTATTAAGAAAAATGTGGTTCTCGATTTTCAAAAATCGGCAAAAGAAGTTTTGTCGGACATTGTTTCGGCGTTAAGCCAATCTTGAGTTAATATTGTAAAACAAGCGAATTGTCTTTCACATACATGTTAAGATGTTCTTCAATGTTTTGGCGCATTTTAACGTTAAAGTCCGAAATGAGGTTTTCAACCATTTCATGCCAGTATTTTTCTTTTTCATCAATCTGTGTGTCAATCGGAATGGAAAGCTCGCGCCACGCATCAAGCGATGTTCGAGCCACAGAGCCGTTTGCATCAACAATTTTTAAGGTTGTTGAAAGTGTTGCACGATATTTCAAACTGTCTTTGTGAAAAAGATCAGGAGCCTTAACCTCATTTTCGACAACACTTGCGTCTTTGATGATGAATTCGGCCGTGCGGTTGCGCGAAAAATCAGAAGCCTGAAGGCTGTCTGTTGCCCAAACTTTTGCCGCTCTTTCGATTGAAACGGGGAACAAGTGCTCAACATTCGGTTTTGTAAACGAAGGTGTGAAGTCGGAAACGATATCAACTTTGTTGACTAAAAGCTCAATGGGTTTTTGGTTGTTAAAGCGCGGCTCGACATAACGGCGCACGGCGGCTTTTTCCGTTTGGTGTGTGCAGGCGCCGACAAAAACCAACATCAGAACGCCTAAAAGCTTGAAAAATTTGGACATCTTACGTTCCTTAAAATAAATTCAAACTTCTTTTTAATATAAAAAAAGACTTATTGCAAGTTTTTTTCAAAATTTGAAAGTTCATCAGGAGTAAACACATATTTTTGTGAGCAAAAATTGCATGTTGCCTCAATGCAGCCGTTTTCAAGAGTCATATCTTTGATGTCTTTTGGCTCAAAGCTTGAAAGTGCGGTCAAAAGTTTTTCACGGCTGCAACGGCATCCGAACGAAAAATTTTTTGTGCCGCTGATTTGAAGATTGTTGGCGTGAAAAAGCCTGTGCAAAATTTCGGTTGACGACAGAGTTGCATCAAAAACTTCTTCGGGTTTCAAACTGTTTGTGAAAGCGGTGATGTCTTCCCATAAGCGGTTTAAAGTGTCTTCATTTAACCGAACGTCTTTACCGCCCTTAAGAGGCACTTTTTGCAGCAAAATGCCGCCTGCTAAAAAGCTTTGGCTTTCGCCTTGTGGTGTTTTTACAAAAAGTTTGAGCGCCGTGTCGATTTGCTCGGAATTTTTGAAATAACGCAAGGCGAGTTCGGCAAGCGTTTTGCCCTTCAAATCAATAATGCCCTGATATGGTTTTGCGCCCTTTTGCTCGTCAACGGTTAAGACCATATAGCCGCCGCCGACAAGGTGGGCGACAGATTCGACAATATCCTGTGTTTTGCGCAGTTGTTTGGCATCTTCAAGTTTTTGAACATCAAACTTGGCGCATGATCTGATTTTTCCTTGTGAATTGACATCGACAACAAGCAGTGAGACCGGCCCGTCTCCCTGAATTTGAAGTGTGAACAAGCCGTCAAACTTGAGCATTGAGGCGCAAAGCGCTGCCAAGGCCGTTGTTTCGGCAAGTGCTGATGAAACATTTAGCGGGTAGTTGTGTTTGCCCAAAATGGCCTCTAAAACCTGATTGAGGCGCACAAATCGCCCCGCAAACGCACCGTTTTCAAGAAAAAAAGATGCGCAAACATCAAAATTTTTGTTGTTCAATTTTAAAATTCCTTACTATAATCAACACAAAACGAAGAATAATCTAATAAAATCGGAAAGATTTTTCAAGAGATGAATTTACCCACACCCGAAAAAAAGCGAAAACCTTTAAAAAAAATTACGAAAACGAGGCTTCAAAACATCGGTTTGTATTATTTGCAGCGTTTTGAATCTTCGGTTCAAAATTTGAGAAGTGTTTTGAGGCGGCGTGTGGACCGCTATGCTTTCGAAAACAAAGAGTTTGACAAGCTTGAAGCCTATGGGTGGATTGAAGATTTACTTGAAGATTTTGCAAAAGAAAATTATGTCAGTGATGAGCGCTATGGCGCTCTTAAAGTTCGCGACTATATCGAATCAAACAAACCTGTGCGCTATATTAAAAACAAGCTCAAAACAAAAGGTATTGATGCAAAAACCATTGACGCGCTGCTTGAAAATGAAGATATTGATGAAGAGCAAATGGCTCTTAATTTTGCAAAAAAGAAAAAAATAGGGCCTTTTAGGGAAGATGAAAATACCGCCGTACAAAACCGACAAAAAGATATGGCAACGCTTTTAAGAGCCGGGTTTGAATACGATGTCGTGTGCAATGTTCTGAGCTTGAACTTTGATACTTAATCGCTTAGTCGACCGGTTTGATGTGCCAAATTTTCTTGGCATATTCCATAACTGCACGGTCAGATGAAAAATAGCCGATTCGTGCAACATTTAAGACGGCCTTTTTAAACCACAATGCACTGTCAAGATAATCTTGCTCGGCTTTGTGTATGGCATTATCAAAATCTTGCAGGTCGGCCAAAACAAAATAGTAATCGTTTTCAAGCAAGTCTTCATATATGGGTTTGAACAGAAGCGCGCGGTCTTTTTCACAGAACATCGTTGAATTAAGAGAATTTAAAATGCGCTTGATGTAGTCTGATTTTTCATACAGCTCACGCGGGTTATATGTGGGTCTTTTTTGGCGGATTTCTTCTTCCGTTAAGCCGAACAAATAAAAGTTATCGGCGCCGACTTTTTCTCTGATTTCGATGTTTGCGCCGTCATATGTTCCGACGGTTAAGGCACCGTTTAAGGCAAATTTCATATTGCCCGTTCCGGAGGCTTCAAAACCTGCGGTTGAAACCTGCAGACTGATATCGGCTGCAGGCATCAATTTTTCAGCCAAAGAAACTTTGTAGTCGGGCATAAAGATGACCTTGATGGTGTTGTTGACACGAGAGTCATTGTTGACCACATCGGCAATGTTGTTGATCAGCTTAATAACGAGCTTAGCATATGTGTATGAAGGAGCGGCTTTTCCCGCAAAAATATAGGTCTTGCTCTTTTTGGGGTATATGTTGTCTTTGATGATTGAAAAATAATCGCCGATAATTTGCAAAGCGGTTAAAAGTTGGCGCTTATATTCGTGTATGCGTTTGGCATGAATGATGTATATGCTGTCGGGATCGACCACAACACCGGTTGTTTTGAAAATTTGAAAAGCCAAACGTTCTTTGTTGAGTTGTTTGATGTCGGCAAATTTTGAAACAAAATCCGCATCTTGCGCAAACGCTTCAAGTTTTGAAAGATCTTCCAAATGTGTTATCCAAGATGAGCCAATTTTTTGCGTAATAAGCTCGGAAAGCGCCGTGTTGGCGTGTAAAAGCCAGCGCCGCGGTGTGATTCCGTTTGTGATGTTTGTAAATTTTTCGGGCCAAAGCTCAAAAAATTCGGGCACCAGAGATGTTTTAAGAAGCTCGGTGTGTAATTTTGCCACGCCGTTAACCGAAAATGAGCCGACAATCGACAGGTTTGCCATTTTGATGACCTGATTGTCGCCTTCGCCGGAAACGATGGAAACTTTTGCAAGCTTCTCCTCGTTTGAGCCGAAACGGGTGCGTGCAAATTCCATAAATCGACGGTTGATTTCGTAAATAATCTGCAAATGTCTGGGCAGAAGTTTGCTTAAAATTCGGCTCGGCCACTTTTCCAATGCTTCAGGCAACAATGTGTGGTTTGTGTAGGCAAAAATTTTGGTTGTGATTTGCCAGGCATCCACCCATTCCTGTCCGTATTCGTCCATTAAAAGGCGCATCATTTCCGCAATGGCAAGCGCCGGGTGCGTGTCGTTGAGCTGAATGCACACATATTCCGGCATTTTGTGAAAATCGTTGCTCTTTTCTAAAAAGCGACGGATAATGTCTTGAATGGCGCACGAAACGAAGAAATATTGTTGCATCAGACGAAGCGTTTTGCCCGATTCCAAATTGTCGGAAGGATACAAAACTTTTGAAACGGTTTCGGTTTGAATTTTGTCTTTCACGGCTTCCATATAGCCGCCTTCGTTGAAAATTTTGATGTTCAATTCATCATCTGTTTTTGCGGAAAAAAGCCGCAAATAGTTGACGGATTTTCCGGCATATCCGACAATCGGAAAATCATACGGTACACCGTATATGCTTCGCGTGTCTGTCCACGAAAAGTAGGTTCTGCCGTTTGTGCCGACATAACTTTCGACACGTCCGTATAGCGGAATGGTGATTTTGCGGTCATGCCTCGGAAATTGCCACGGCGATTCTTCACAAAGCCATGTGTCGGCCTGTTCGAGCTGCCAGCCGTTGTCAAATTTTTGTTTAAACAAGCCGAACTGATAGTTGATGCCGTAGCCGAATCCGGCCAAACCGAGCGATGCCATCGAATCAAGATAACACGCGGCTAATCTTCCCAAGCCACCGTTGCCGAGTGCGGGATCATATTCCGCATCGTAAATGTCATCCATCGAAAGACTGGGCATACCTTCAATATGGATATCTTTGATAAGCTTAAACAAATCCAGATTGTGGAGATTGTTTTCAAGCGAGCGTCCCATCAAATATTCAATCGAAAGATAGTAAACACGCTTTGAACCAACGGCATTGTAGCGCGAGATGGTTTCATACATTCTATCTAAAGCAAATTCTCTGACAGCCAGCGAAATGGCTTGCAAGGCTTCCTGTTTTGTGAGTTCCATCGGGCGTTTGCCGATGAAATATTTAATGTAGTGCTCAATTGAAAGCTTCAAGCGTGCTTTTTCAATTTCATTTAATGTATTTTTTTTCTGACTTTTCACTTTTTTATCCTTCATTAATGCCTCACAATATAGTCTCTATTTGTTTAAATTCAGTTACGAGCGAACTTTTTAAAACAACTCCTGCTGGGTGTTGTGTGCCAGTTGGTGCATCGCCTCTTTGATAATTGGCACCGAAACGGCACGTTTATAGGAAAGCGATATACCATCTGCCATGTTTACAAGTTTTTGAGCGTATGAAAATGAGCGCTCCATATTTTGCACGGTATAGTTTAAAACCTCTCGTGTGATGGAAATTTGCCTGTCGGAAAACAACTTCAAAATCAATGCTTCAAGCATTTGGTCGTCGGGTTTTGAAATGGCAATGCGCGGCACCATATTAAGCCTTGATTTTAAGTCCGGCAACTTAAAATTGATGCGCGCAAACGGTTGTTGTGCCGTCATTAAAATGTAGCCGCCTTGATTTTGATAAAGATTAAACAAATGAAACATCGCTGTTTCGTTGATTTTCGAAGAAATATTTTCAACAATCAGACACGGGTTGTTTTTGTGGATATATTCAACTTTTGTTGTTTTAATTTCTCGCGCTTGAATAAAGCCGACGGGAAAAACTTTTTTTGCTTTTAAGCACACATGGTCTGCAAAAATGTGCGCCAAGTGTGTTTTGCCGCAACCCGAAGGCCCGAAAATCAGAAGCGCAAAAAACGGCCATTTCGGCCACATCTCAATGGCTTTCAAGGCTTGCAAATTGCAATCTGAAACCATAAAGTCCTGCCTGCCGTATTGGTTTGGCACATCAAATTCAAGCGGAATTTGTTTGGTTTGGTTTTCCATTTTTTCACTCGCTTAACACGTCAAAAACTTTTTTGATTAAATCGCCCAAACTGTATGGCTTTGAGATGAAGGTGAAATCTTGCTTTCCGCTCAATTCTTTTCGTGCCATTTCTTCGGAATAACCGGAGGCCAAAATGATTTTAATGTCTGGTTGGCGTTTTTTCATTTCTTTGGATAATTCAGCACCGGAAAGGCCGGGCATAACCATATCCGTAATGAGCAAATCAAACGGTCCGCTTTCTTCTAAAGCGGCTTCGGCCGAAGCGCAGGGCGTAACGGAAAATCCTTTTTTCTTTAAGGCTCTGATGCCAAACATTCGAACCGAATCTTCGTCTTCAACAAACAAAATTTTAACATCTGCCGCATTTTTTTGAATGCCTGATTGCTGATCTGTTTTGGTTACGTTAAGTCCGAATATCAGTTTCGGCGCACTTTGAGATGCACCGTTTAAAATTGGGGTGAGAGGCAAAGTTTGAACCTCATCGTCAGTTTTGTTTTCTTCACCGCCCGTTTCATATCGCGGCAGATATATTTTAAAGGTTGTGCCTTTTGCCTCTACGCTCTCAACTCTAATCAGCCCTTTGCTTTGGCTGACAATTCCGTAAACGGTTGCGAGCCCCAAACCCGTTCCCGAGCCTGTCCCTGCGGCATTTTGCTTTGTTGAAAAAAACGGATCGAAAATGCGTGACAAGTTTTCTTGTTTGATGCCGCAACCCGTGTCGCTGACACTGATAACAACATAATCGCCGGCTTTGACGACATCAGCGCCGAACGGTTCGTCTTCAAGCAAGGTTTCCACACGCGTCGAAATTTTTAAGGTGCCTTTGCCGGACATGGCATCTTTGGCATTAACCGAAAGATTCATAATAACCTGTGTGAAATGCACGGGATCAATGCGGATATAGCCTAAGTCGTTGTCATGATAAAAACTCAAATTGATTTGTTCGCCCATAATTCGCTTCAAAAAACCGCTCAAATCGGTTAAGCTTTCGACAACGTCCAAATATTTCGGGTTTGTCGGTTGTTGTTTGGAATAAACCAAAAGCTGGCGAACAAGTGCTGCGGCGCGTATGGCGTTTTGTTTGATTTCATTTAAATCGGCAAAGGACGGATCGCCTATCCTGTGGCGCTGTAACAAAAGGTCGCAAAAACCGATGATTGCGGTTAGCAAATTGTTGAAATCGTGCGCAATGCCGCCGGCAAATTGTCCCATTGCTTGCATTTTTTGAGCCTGTGCAAACTGCTCTTCCAAATTTTTGCGTTCCGTTGTGTCGGAAAAATAAATTAAAACGCCGGCAAAGCGCGATTGTTTCAAATAAGTCTGCCAATAAGGCGCCATTTTCAGCAAAACGGTTTTGCCGTTTTTAAGGGTTGTTTCAAATTTAACGGGCAAATCATCGGGTGTTCCGGATAAATAGTTGGCATATAATTTTTTGAGTTTGGCAACATCTGCGGCATTGAAAAACGCGGAAAGCGACTCATTTTTTAAGGTTGAGCCCAAAATATCAATGGCACGCGTGTTGAAGCTTTGAATTTTATCTGATTTGAAAACGGAGATGACTCCGACGGGAACAGAGTTCAGCAAAAGTTTGCAATAAGAAGCATATTTATTTAAGGCCTCATTGAGTTTGGTGTCGCCGGGTAAATCTTGCAGTGTTAAGCCGCGTGTTTTTACCAAGTCTCCCTCGTTCGTGCGATTTTGGGTTACAAAAAGTTCAAAATTGTTTTGTTTTTCGTTTTGAAAAAACAGCAAGCCTGAAAATTCTATTTTACCGGCGTCTAAAATTTCGCTTTGTTTGTTTTGAACACACGTTTCAAAACGCTTTCCTAAAAGGTTGCTTTTTTTTTGTTTGAAGTTGCATAGCAAACGTGTTGTTGACATATTCGAAACACCCGTTTTCATCTAAAACATAAAGCCCTAAAGGCATATCTTCAATAAAGCGATGCATTTTTTGGCGCTCTTGCTCTAAAATTTTATCGGTGTTTTGAATTGCGGTTACGTCTTTGATTTGCCAAAGAAAATATGTTTCTTTTTGAATTTTCTCAATGGAAAAATCTGACTGAAAAATGTCATTTTTCTTAAGATATATCGGCCGCAGGTGAACTTCATACCACGTATGCGCGTCTTTGTGCTCAAGTTCAAGAAGCACATTTTCTTCTTTTAAGGTTTCAACGGCTTTGATGAGGCGCTCAAGGTTCAGCTCATTTGTTTTGTCTTGGAAAATGCGTTTTTCAAGATAATTTAACACCCGCTCGCCTTGGAAAACCTTTGTGGCAAGCTTGTTTTCAATCAGCGCATCAAAGTGCGCATTGTCAATGCGGCATATGACATCTTTGCTTTCTAAAATGACATTGGCAAACTCGCCGTATGTTAAAGCTCTTTCGCTTTTGGAGATAAGCATAATCGCCATTAAGATGGAAAGCGTTGCCGTGATGATTGTTAAAACCAAAAACACAAGCGAGTGTGAAGGGAAAATAAAAAGCATTAAAATGCTCAAAATAATCGAAATCAGGGCATAAACCAAACCAATCAGCATTTTTTCAAGCTGTCTGTCCGGCCTTTGATGTGTTTTGACTTTAAGCATAAAAAATGTCCGTTTTGTTTTTAAGTTGTTAAGTCAGGTTTTGTTTTGCCCGTGCGTTTTTCAATTTGTGCAAGCATCATTGCAATCTCAAGCAAATTTTTAAGCTTATCTTTCGGGTTTTCATCAAAGTTTTCTTTTTCATAAGCCTCGATATAAACACGAAGTGTTGCACCATTTGTTCCCGTTCCGGACAAACGATAGCATATCCGCGCGCCGTCTTCAAAATAAACAAGAAGTCCGTTTTGGGTTTGGCTACCGTCAACGGGATCTTGATAAACAAACGGGTGCGCCGATATCACTTTATAGCCGCCGTATGTTTTGCCCTCAAACGAGGAAAGATTGTTTTCGAGATCGGCCATCAAATCGTCGGCAACTTTCAAATCAATCGCTTCAAAATCAAAACGCAGATAGTAGGTTCTGCCGTATTTTTTCCAAAAATCACGTGTAATTTGCTCAACCGATTTTCCTGTTGCGGCAATGATGTTAAGCCAGAATAAAACCGCCCATATGCCGTCTTTTTCTCTGATGTGCGACGAACCTGTTCCGAAGCTTTCCTCGCCGCAAAATGTGATGCGCTTCGAGTCCATCAAATTGCAAAAGTTTTTCCAGCCCGTGGGCACTTCATAGCAATCAACTTTAAGAGCTTTGGCCACTCTGCAAACGGCGGTTGACGTCGCGGCCGATTTTGCAACGCCGTAAATGCCGTTTTTATATGCCGGAATATAGCGATAGTTGTCGGTTAAAATGGCCAAACTGTCGCTGGGGCTGACAAAGAACTTTTTACCTAAAATCATATTTCTGTCGCCGTCGCCGTCGTTTGCGGCCGCAAAATCAGGCGCATGATCGCTATACATTAAGTCAACCAAATCTTTGGCATACACAAGGTTTGGATCGGGGTGAAGACCACCGAAATCAGGCATCGGAACAGCATTAATCACCGAGCCTCTTTTGGCGCCCAAAACCTCTTCAAAAATTTTGATGGCATACGGGCCAGTTACGGCGTTCATTGCGTCAAAGACAAACGAAAAGCCGCTTTGAAACAGCTTTTTAATGGCTTCAAAATCAAAAATTTGTCGCATGATCTCAAGATAATCTTCAATCGGGTCAATCACCTCAATTTCCATATCGCCGAGTTTTTGAACGCCCTTTTCAGCAAGGTCGATATCGGCTGTTTCTAAAATTTTGTATGACGCGATACGTTTTGTTTGTTCATAAATTTTATCGCTTAAAGCACTTGAACATTGACCGCCCGATTTTGTGGCGTATTTAATGCCAAAATCACCGTTAATTCCGCCGGGGTTGTGCGAAGCCGAAAGCGTTAGGCCGCCGTCTGCGTGATTTTTGAGCAAAATATGCGACGAAGCCGGCGTTGAGAGCATGCCGTTTTGTCCGACAATCAGTTTTTTCATGCCGTTTGCGGCCGCCATTTTGATGATTTTTTGCAACGCGATGTCGTTGTAATAGCGTCCGTCGCCACCCAAAACAAAGGTTTGGTCTTTGACACCGCCGATGGCGTTAAAAAGGCTTTGGATGAAATTTTCGAGGTAATTCTTTTGCAACACGGTCTGAACTTTCTGGCGAATGCCCGCGGTGCCCATTTTTTGGCCGTTATATGGGGTGGTTGAAACTGTTTTAATCATAAATTTTCTCCTTGAACGCTGACGGTTTTCAGTTTGCCCCATTTTCCCTTAAAGGTAAAGTAAAAAAATTATTTATTCGGCAAGATAAATTGAACAATTTGTTTTAAATTTCGACGCGCAAAGAAATCATCTTGATTAAAGGTCTTTTCAAAAAACGGCAGATTTTTATCAAGAACGGTTACGCCGTCGTTTAAGCCTTTGGCATACGCGATGTTGTCTTTGAGCGCGGGTGTGATTTGGCAGCCGATGATTTGTGCGTCTTTTTTGATTTGTTCTTGGTTTTGAACACTGAAATCGCCGTTCGGCAGAACAAAAAAATGAAAGGCATTCAAGCCTCTTGCAGCACGTTTTTTCTTGGCTTCCCAAACAGTGCTTAAAAAAGCCGAATCTTTTTTCAAAAGCGCGCTTGCAGCATCGTCTGAAACAAGAACAACAAGAATGTCCGCGTGCTCGAAAAGGGAGGCATCTTTTGCATCTAGCACAACAAAATCAAATGTTTGAGCTGCTTCTTTTGAAAAATTTTTTTGAAGTTGTGCAACAGCCAAATGAAGTTTTTTGTCGGCGCTTATTTGTTTACGGCATTCTATAAAGTTTTGAAGAACTTTGTCTTGTGGTTCAAAATCAATGAGTGCCGTTTTTTTTGTTTCGGCCAAAATTGTGGCAAGATGTGCGGCAAAAAGCGTTTGCCCCTTTTTTTGACCTATTCTTGAAACCAAAATGATTCGTGTCATAAATCGCCCTCGGCATACATTGTTTTTGCGCTGACATACGTTGCAACGCAAGCCTGTTTTTTGTTTTTAAGTGCGGTACAAAGCTTTGCGGCGTCTTTTTTGTTTAAGCCGCCGAATTGTGCGCGATATAACAATTTGCCGCCGCGATTTAATTTTTCAATTAAGATATTCTGCGCGCTTAATTTTCCGGCAAACTGTTTTTGAATGTTTTGTGCGTGGAGCATGGCCTTGTCATAGGTTGAAAAAGCGCCGATTTGTATACCGAAATCCATTTTTTCCTTTGCGCTTATTTTTGGCTCTTTGATAATTGTTTGCGCATAGGTTATTTTTTTCTGTCCGCCCGCGGGTGTTTCAATTTCAGCTTTGAGTTTTTCAACATTGATTTTCGAGCCACCTTCAAGATGAGTAAAAACCTTATCCATCATCGCAACAACGGTTTTATCGCGATCATCAGGCTTTTTGTGTCCCATTGTTGCAACAATAACGCGGTGGCCGTTTCGTTTGGCAGAGGTTACAATGTTAAAACCGGCATTTGCGGTGTAGCCCGTTTTCAGGCCGTCAGCGCCGTCAAACGAGGCCAGAATGTTGTTGTGTCCTTTGATGATTTGCCCGTTATATTCAAACTCGGTTAAAGCAAAAAGTTTGTAATATTGCGGAAAATGGTGATAAATGGCAAGACCTAAAATTGCCATATCGCGCGCGGTTGATTTTTGCTCGGAATGGTGCAATCCGGATGCGTTCTTAAAAACGGTGTTTTTCATGCCGAGTTTTTGCGCCGTTTTGGTCATCATTAAAGCAAATTCACGTTCGCTGCCGCCGGAAAGCGCCTCGCCCAAAACGGTTGCACAATCGTTGGCTGATTTAACAATTGAGGCCAAAATGCAGGTTTTCACATCAACCATATCACCGGCATTAAGGCCCAGCCTTGAGGGCGAACGCGAGGCTGCAATGTGCGAAACTTTGAGCTTGTCGCTTAATTTTAAGTTGCCGTTTTCAAGTGCATTGAATGTGATGTAAAGTGTCATCAATTTGGCAAGCGAGGCCGGATATTTTTGTGTGTCGGCATTGAAAGCATATAAAACATCGCCCGAATTTGCATCAAGCATAATGGACGAAGTTGACGCGAGAGCAATTGAAAATTTTAAAAAAGTCGTTAAACAAACCAGCAAACAAACAATTTTTCTCATTTTATTTCCCATTATTTTACCGCAATTTTTGAAACATCTTAAGAAAAAAAATCAAACAAAGAGTTAATTTTATAAAATATTTTTTAAGTGCCGCTTTTTTGTGTTGACTTTAAAAAAGAATGTCGCTAAAAACAATATCGCTGACGGCGGATTTAGCTCAGTTGGTTAGAGCGCTGGTTTGTGGTACCAGATGTCGTGAGTTCGAATCTCATAATCCGCCCCAGATATGCCTTGCTTAAAGCAAGGTTTTTTTTATGAGCCAGCCAAAGAAAAACGCTTGAAAAAAATAACGTTTAAGTTGGGCACTTTTTTCAAAATAATCTTAAAAAAGTGCTTGATTTTTGGTTTTAAATGTGTATAAGATTTTAGCCGTAATCGGGCAGATTGGGCTAAATGGCATGCCTTATCGCCTTGAAATCAATTCATATTTTAAAAAGGAATCTGATAAAATGCCGAAATTAAAAACAAAAAGTTCCGCGAAAAAGCGCTTCTCGGCGACAAGTACCGGAAAACTCAAAAAAAATGCCGCGTTTAAAAGACACCTCCTCTTTAACAAAGGCACAAAAATGAAAAGACAAGCCAGAGGCACCTCGCTTTTGAGCGACTCTGACGCAAAGATTGTTAAAAAGTTTTTACCGTATTTATAAGGAGGATATGTTATGTCACGTGTTAAAAGAGGAATGACCGCTCACGCTCGCCACAAAAAGATTTTGAATATGGCGAAAGGTTACAGAGGTCGCAACAAAAATGTTTTCAGAGTTGCCATTGAAAAGGTTGAAAAAGGTTTGCAATATGCATACCGCGATCGCCGCGCAAAGAAAAGAAGTTTTCGCGCGCTGTGGATTCAACGCATCAACGCTGCAACGCGTTTGCATGATATGACTTATTCTCGATTTATCAGCGGGCTTGTCAAAGCCGGTATTGAACTTGATCGTAAAGTTCTCGCTGATATCGCTTTGAAAGAGCCCAAAGCTTTTGCTAAGCTTGTCGATTCTGCCAAAGCAGCTCTTAAGTAAACTTAAGTCATAACAGTTAAAAAAAGAAAAAGAGTTATCTTGGCAGATCAAGATAACTCTTTTAATGTTTAAAGGTTAAAGTTATGGAAGATATAAATCTTTTGGAAAACGAAATAATGGCGCAGATTGAAAGCGCCTCCGATTTAAAGCATCTGGACGATGTGCGTGTTGCCGTTTTGGGCAAAAAAGGTGTTTTGACCGAGAAAATGAAAACCTTGGGCCAAATGGACCCTGAACTGCGCATTGAAACGGCCAAAAAATTGAACATTTTGAAAAACAAAATTGAAGAAGCATTCGGTGCAAAAAAAAATGCGTTGGAAGAGGCGGCCTTAAATGCACGTCTTGAAGAAGAAAAAATTGATGTAACGCTTCCTGTGCGTCCTGAAGTTCAAGGAAGGATTCACCCTGTTTCAAAAATTTTCGAGGAAGTTTTTGCCATTTTCGGCGCACTCGGTTTTGAAGTTGCCGAAGGGCCTGATATTGAAGACCAGTTTCACAACTTTAATGCTTTGAATATGCCCTTAAACCATCCGGCGCGGCAAATGCAGGACACGTTTTATATTGCAGGCAAGCAGGGCGAGCCTTTTGATATGGAAAATGCGTATGTTGCGCGCACGCACACTTCGGGCATACAAATCCGCACAATGGAGAATAAAAAGCCGCCGATTCGCATTATTGCACCGGGGCGGACATATCGTTCGGATATGGACGCGACGCACACGCCGATGTTTCACCAAGTGGAAGGGCTTGTGGTTGATAAAACAACAACATTTGCTGAACTTAAAGGTTGTTTGACTGATTTTGTGAAGGCCTTTTTTGAGCTTGATAACATTCCCGTTCGTTATCGTCCGTCATATTTTCCGTTTACCGAACCGTCGGCTGAAATGGATATCGGTTGCTTAAAAACAAAAACAGAACTTAAAATCGGCGAGGGTGATGATTGGCTTGAGATTTTGGGTTGCGGTATGGTTCACCCGAATGTTTTAAGGGCTGGTGGAATTGATCCGGACGAATATCAGGGTTTTGCTTTCGGCGTTGGCATTGACAGACTTGCGATGCTTAAATATGGCATTCCGGATTTGCGCACGTTTTTTGAAAGCGACTTGAGATGGCTTAAACACTATGGCTTTGCACCGCTTGATTTTTCATCGTTAACGGGCGGTTTGAATGGTAATGGAGGATCCTTGAGATGAAATTGACGCTTTCTTGGCTTAAGAGCCATTTGGATACATCGGCTGATTTGAAGACAATTGTGGACACCTTAACCAAAATTGGTTTGGAAGTTGAAGATGTTTATAATCCGGCAGCAAACTTAAAAGGATTTATTACGGCAAAAGCGGAAAATGTGGTGATGCATCCTGATTCGGACCATCTGCACGTTTTAACAGCCAACACAGGAAGCGAAAAGTTTCAGGTTGTGTGTGGCGCGCCAAATGTTAAAGAAGGTATGGTCGGTATTTTTGCGCCGGTCGGGGTGAATATTCCATGTTATAACGAAGTTTTGAAAGCCTCAAAAATCAGGGGCATTGAGAGTTTCGGCATGATGTGTTCCGAAAAGGAACTTTGCATCGGCGAAGATCACACAGGCATCATCGAACTGCCTAAAGATACGCCGATTGGTGTGCCGGCGGCAGATGTATTGAACATTGACCCTGTTATTGAAATTTCGATTACACCGAACAGAGCAGAGTGCTTAGGGGTTCGAGGCATTGCGCGCGATTTGGCCGCTGCCGGTATCGGCCGATTGAAACCTTTGAACATTAAAAAAACGGAAGGCACTTTTGAAAGCCCGATTAAAGTCAAAGTCGCTTGTTTAGACGAGTGTCCAACGTATGTTGGCAGGTATATCAAAAATGTAAACAATAAAGTTCAAACGCCGAAATGGATGAAAGACAGGCTGACGGCCATAGGGCTTCGCTCGATTTCGCCGCTTGTGGACATTACAAACTACATCAACTATGATTTGGCGCGTCCGCTTCATGTGTTTGATGCCGATAAAATTAAAGGCGATATTGTGGTAAAGATGTGCCATGAGGGCGAACATTTTGTGGCTTTGGATGAAAAGGAATATGAACTTGATGCCCTTTCGCTCGGCATATGCGACGATGAGGGGATTGAATGTTTGGGCGGTATTATGGGCGGACTCTCAAAAGGTTGCAGTGAAGATACCGC
>Ga0310690_10005085_pt1 | contig 18130 bp, 23 predicted proteins | sample AusTroGonzalo_MG_2_FD_207661 | JGI IMG/M metagenome (GOLD analysis project Ga0310690, IMG submission 207661) | Bovine rumen microbial communities from tropical cattle in Woodstock, Queensland, Australia - Gonzalo_04 (v2) (version 2) | ecosystem: Host-associated > Mammals > Digestive system >...
GTATCTGCACCATATACAAGTCCAGAACCAAAGTGCTTAAATGTATGACTATCACCAGTGTCGGTAATAATTGAATGGCCTCTCTGTGAACCACCATTTGTAAGAACGTTTAAAACCCGATCACCTCTGAGTACTGCAGATTTTGTGTAGTTTGCTACAACAGTACCTTTTCCTTCATCACCGTAATTTGCGCCGACAATAATTCTTGCTTGTTTCATGATTAAAATATAATAAAAGCCTGAAGTACTTGTATACTTCAGGCTTACTAAATTATCTGCTTAAGTGATTACCACTTAATAGCGCCACCGTCTTCATTCAAGAACGAAGTGCTAAAGCTTGCTCCGCGATTTTGAATAGACTGTCCGATGCACTTTTCAATTACATTCGGAAGTTCATCAATTGTCGAAACCTTAAGATTGTCACCAAGATATTTGCCAAAAGATCTCTTAATCATAACTTCGTAATGACTATAAGCAGTATCAATATCCTTAACGGCGATATGATAAATGTCGAACTTCTTACTTGCTTCTTCGTAAAGTGGACCAGTTTCGATATCAGCTTGTTCCTTAGAACCAACAGATTCGTTAAGACCACGACGAGCAAGTGTCGGATTCAAAGGTTCATCACCCATAGTAATAATAATACCCTTCTTGCCTTGCTTATCAAAGCAATCAAGCTTTGTCATACGAGAACCGAAGTACCAAGCAGCAGTGTACGATTCATACATGTTGCCACCGCCACCGTGTTCCATATAAATCTTGTCAATATCCTTCGAAATACGAACATCAGATTCGAACTGAGATGCCTGAATAGGACGTTCATCGTATTCAACGTCACCAATGCCCATAATCAAAAATTCGATATCTTGATCTTTATACTTTTCGAGCAAATTCATAACGATAGGACCAAGTGCTTCAGCAGTACGCTTACAAGCAGAACCCATCGAACCAGTTACGTCAAGTGCAAGGATAACCGGAAGTGTATTCGGATGTTCGCTGGAATTACAGCATTCACGAATAACATTCTTCGGATTGAGATCTTCGTCGATATCTTCTGCATGCCATTCCTGGCCACTCGAAATTGCTCGAGTGCAGCAATCGACAATTTTACCAACCGACTTAGAATAAGCCGTGTAGTCAGAGAAACAAAAACTACCACCACCCATTATTCAGCCTCTTCTTCTTTAGTTTCTTTCTTAGCTCTCTTTTTCTTTGGCTTAGGTGTTTCCTCTTTTTCTTCGTCTTCATCGTCAGAGTCGAAATCGAGGTTCAACATATCTGCGAAGTTCAAGCCATCGAAACCACCCATGCCACCGCCGAGCATCTGCTGCATCATAAGTAACTGACCGAGGCCACCGAATGCATCGTTGCCACCATTGCCAGTGTTATTGCCACCCATTAAACTCTTCATGACCATGAGCTGAAGCATCTTACCCATAGCTCCCTTACCCTTAAGGCTACCCTTACCGAAGAGAGAAACGATCTTACCGTAGAAGTAAGTGCTACCCAAGAATACATGACGTTCAGGAACAATTTCCTTAATTTCGCTAGTTTCATAGTCTATGCACTTGATGGACTTGTCATCATCGTTAAAGCGAAGAACACACTTAGGATGAGGCTTACCATCAGCACCCTTGACGAGAATAACGTCGCCAGTCTGAACCTTGCTAGTCGGCATTACGAAGAACAAGTCAGACGCATCAAAGCAAAGGTTAGTGACGTTAGTCAAGCGCTTGTTGTCAATGTCATAAGACTTGAAACCATTCGAAGTTCTAACTGCGATGTTTCCGCTCATGGACATTGCACACATGCCCTTATCTACCTTGCCAAACATGCCGTGAAACATGTTATTCATATTGAAATCAAAATTGAACATAAATTACCTTTTAAATGATATTTAAAGTATAATAAATTTTCGCCAAGTGTTAACAGTTAGTGTTCAACACGCCATTTAATAATGTTCTTCAAATTCTGATGATATTCTTCGTTCTTACCCATGAACTTACCATCATCATCGGAAACCTTGCAAACAGGGATGCCATCCACTTCAGTCAGCTTAATAACTTGGTTCATCGGCTTAAACCAACCAGTGTCATTGAGCAACCAAGTACCGATACCGAACGCAACGTTACAACGAAGACTAAAGCGCTGATAGATTACTTCTGCCTTTTCGAAGTTCAAACTATCACTGAAGAGCAAAGTCTTATTTGCATACGGAACACCGATCTTCATATAGTGAGTGAGCATCTTTTCACCCCATTCGATCGGGTCTGCCGAGTCATGACGAACTCCACTAAAGAGACTTGCAAATGGCTTAGTGAAATCCTTAAGGAAGCAATCAGTGGTGATACAGTCAGTAAGGTAAATACCGTTTTCAGTACCGTATTCCTTGATCCAGTGCTTCATCATGTACATGTTAGAGTATGCCGGGTTGTGCTGAGGAAGACCCTGACCAACAAGTTCAATTGCTTCGTGAGCCATAGTGCCAATCGGCTTAGTTCCAAACAAGAAGCTGAAGTACACATTAGAAGTACCGACGAACTTAGTACCCTTGAACTGGAATTGACTGATGTAGCGAAGTGCCCATTCCTGAAATTCCTTGCAGAAGCGGCGACGAGTACCAAATTCAGAGAATGTACCAATCTTGACTTCACCCTTAATGAGCTTATCAATCTTTTCAATGAAACGCTGCTTAGCGTCTTCGATAATCTTTGCCTGTTCTTCAGGAGTGTAAGTCATTCTGAACCAAACTTCAGAAACAATAGACATGACCGGAACTTCATGATAAGAAACATCGACGTTGTAGCCACGGAAGTGAATTTCGGGTTGCTGAGTTTCTTCATTGTACACACAAGTAATTTCGTTACGATCGATGGTGTAGCGCTTAAGGAAGCGCACATAGTCACCCTTCATGAAATAAATCTTGGCAAAATTGTCAAGTTCCCATTGGGTATAACGAAGTTTAGAATACAGATCGATCTGATAGTTAATTTCATCGATCATTTCGCGAGTAAACTTACGTTCGGGATCGCGGTTCTTGTAAGTCCATTCTACCTTCATATCATGGAACTGATGTACAAACATCTGGCCCATGGTATACTTGTAGAAATCGTTATCAGACAAGTGAGTAATAATTTGTGGTAAGTGGTTCATTTATTTTTTCCTAGTTAGAGTTAATCTTTGAAATACTGTTGAAGAGCAACGACATACGCGTCAAGAGGCTTATCGCATTCGTTTTGTTCAGCTGCAACACACTTCTGATAAAATGCTTCTTTATAATATGCGGACTTTTCCTTGAAGCACAATTCATACAGTTCGTTAACCATCTTATAACGATGCATCTTAGCATCATTTCGAGAATGCCTGATAAGATAATTCAAGCTACGCCTGAGCTTACTTGGCTTTTCAGCCAGACATTTATGAAGATAATATGCACACTGCTGATATTGCAGGCATGCAAGATATCGACCGATGTTTTCATTAATTTTAAGATCCGGTTCAAACAATAAATCTGAGATGTAGTTAGCAATTTGTGCAATCATAATTAGTGGTTATCGTTGTCAAGTTCAATATAAGAGTCGTTAAAACAAAAATTGAAAAGCGATTCGGGATCGTTCATCGCCCAATCTGCAATTTGATGGCAGTCACCATTTTCACGTGGATCACTTTGATGATCGATGTAACCATCGTGCATAATCTGTACATACCAGCGCGTATCAGGATCGATTGTAAAAAGTTTTTCATCCCATTCGATGTACACACCATGACTTTTGAAAGTCCATTCTATATCTGACAGGTACTTTATAACTTTTTCAAGCAATTTAGCACCTTTTGCAAATCTAACGACTTGCTTGTCGTTGCTATCTGTCTTTTCACCATCAGTTTTTTCAACATTTAAAATAAGCATTGCTACAATAGCATAATCGAGCTTTTGTGCTGGTGTACTTACTTCACCAGGACCCCAACCATAATCACCAGATGCATCAACTTTGATATGCAAATCGTTGAATTGTGTAATTGATGGTTCGTTATTGCTAATACTAAACGCGTGCATCGAAGACGAATTAGTCTCAAACACGTGATTTCTAAGTGTTTTCATTACCAACCCTGTGTAGAAATTTTGAGTAAGTCGGCGATATCTTCATCGCCAGTAAATGGGTAACGTTTATCAAGTGCTGCTGTAGACATACGAGCAACAGTCATGTTCGGAACATCAATGTACATAGTTGCACAAGTGATGTTTCCATCTGCATCCTTGACATCGGTATCTGAACCCTGGAACAATGTGTTCCAATCTTCATCAGATACACTAAGAACATTTTTCGGATCGAGCTGTTCAATTGCGAGACAGTCAAAAGAAACGACCTTGCAATTCTTCTTAAGGTCATACAACCAAAGATTTCTAAGCAAATCCATGCGATGAACGATGTCAACAAAATCTTTTTCAAGCAACGCATGGCCACGACGCAAATCCTTATAGCCAAGGATCAGAACTTTACGTCCTTTAAGAACTTCAAGATCCTGTTCGTCAAGAATACCAGCAATTGTGTGGATAACCACGTTATTGCCAAGAGTATCTATAAAGTCAAAGTCTTCTTTATTACTCGAGTCAACGAGTGATACGCCAATGCCGTGTACGAGTTCTTCAGCTACCAACTTACAAATAAGATCCTTGTAAGGACGAAGATGTTTCTGATTGATAGTGATATTTGCAATGACACCCTTGTTCTTAAGCTTTTCAAGGAACCAAATCAAATCTGGATGTGCAAGCGCATTACCACCACCGATTGCAAGTTCAGTACCAGCATGAAGAGAATCGATTGTCTTTTCAATCTTTCTCAAATCACCATGTACACCCTTGACTGTGCTATTTTCATGACAGTATGCGCATCCTGCATCGCAATAGTCAGTGATCTTGATGTCAGCATTTTCAGGAAAGTCATACGTAAAATGGTCAGCATCATCAGGTACCCAAACCCTTGGACCACCTTTCTTGCCAGGAAGTGGACGAAATTCAAAATGTCCAGTTTCCTTGATTTTAGTACCATCGTCATAAATCTTTGTGATGTGATTACCGTTTTCGTAGCCTTTCAAAAATTTCATTTTCAATCCTTAATTGTTGTTATTGAAAATATAATAAAAAGCAAATGCTCTTGTATACTAAAGCAGAGATTTGCCTTCTTCGAATCCAGGACACCATGTAGGACGTCTTGCTTTCCATACTTTTGCCATAATCTTGAATTCTTTCTTTGTCTGATAGGGTCTGTTAGATGCAGAAATGTACGTGAATGGAATTTTGTCACCTTTGTTATAGAAGTGAGAATCCCAGTTGATTTCTGACGATTTTGCTGTGCATACAATCGATTCATCGTCATCACAGAACCAGTCAGTTGGGTCTGGATCTTCCATGATTTTGCAATGTTTGCATTTATGGCAGTCTATCGTACACATTGTTAACCTCCATACTTATTCCTCTTGTTTAAAATATAATAAAAGAGTTAACGAACTGTTAACTCTTTAGTGAATATTTTTATCGATTTCTCTTACGATTGTGTCGTTTATGATACTCTTCGATTCGTCGTTGCTTTTCTAATTTAGCAGGACTTGTATGCTCTGGTTCTCTGATTTTAAAATCTTCGAACTTTTCAGAATTATCGTTGAATAAGTCCAAACAACTGCCTTGCATTAACGTAGAAGTATCGCTTGTGATATTCGAAAGATCAGAATTATCTACAACATCAGATTTTGGCTGAGAAGTAAAGATAGAATCTGCATCTACACTAATATCACGAGGCTTATCATCAAAGAACGAAGGAGCCATGCAAATACCAGATGTCAGATATTGACTGTTATCGCAATAATCTTCATTAGCCATCCAAGCAGCAGAAACAGGAGTTGTACTAGCTGCTATATCTCTATTCACATAGTCAACTGCAGCTTGATATCCACAAATGCGTCTTGGAGCAGGAGCACCGGCATCAATAATTTCTCTATCGACATTGCCAGCACCCTTATACTTTGGCACATTGTTCCATGCTTCTTTTAGTTTCTTTTCGTAACGCTTATTTGCATTGATAGCAGTTGGACAATACTTTTCAGCTTCCTGGAGCATGTCGAAGAATCTGTCATTGTAATCACATGCTGTCATTGAGTCCTCTTTATCTAATAGTTCTTCGTACTTTAATTCTTCCATCATCTGCTTGTAAGTAAACTGATTTGGATGCATGTAATTTGCACCATCAGTGTAATCAGTATCATTACCAGTAGCACATTGAACTACTTGCTGTGGTGAAAGAATTATGTTGCGTTTAACAAAAGTAGGAATATCTTGTACTTTTACATTAACAATATTGAGCAGCTTTCTGATATTTGGACTGTACAAATCATTGTCGTCTTTAACGCAGTTAAGTACAGCATTATCAACTTCTACAAAGTCTATACTACTGAGGTCTTCAACACCGGAACCGGAATAATTTTCGTTATATACTCTGTAAGTGCCCATTTGTTAACCTACTTTTCAAGAACTTCCCAGAATTCTCTCGGCAGCTTAATGTTACTCAACTTAGTTGCTTCTGCGAACAAAGGAGCGATTTCTTCAACAGTGAAACCAGCAATACCGCAGCCAATCTTTGTTACGAGAAACACTTGATTGCCATTGAGCTTTGCATAACGAACGAAATGGTCAACATAAGGCTTAATAGATTCGACCGGACCTTGCATAGTCGGAATTGCATAGCACTGACCCTGAGGACCAACACCGAGACCTTCGATAGCACCGAACTTATCTACGGCAATTCTTGCAGCTCCACCACCATGCCAGCCTTGAAGATTCGAACCGAACACGAAAATTTCATTAGGAGCGAGTTCTTGAATATTGTCTGGAGTAATTCTATTTCTATCCATGATATAAATCCTTAAGTTTAAAAAGGCCAAAGGGCGTATTCCCTTTGGCCATGAATTAACGGGAATTACTTAGTTTCGTCCTTGGTACCGACACCGGCAAGCTTGCTACCCATGAGGGAGCTGAGCAATACGGTCGGATTGATGCCAAGGGAGTCAGTCAAGCCGTTGGTGATCTGAGAGATAGTCTTAGTGATGTCACCAGTGAGCTTGGCAGTATTGCCTTCACCGTACATCGTAATGCTATCAATATTTTCCATCGGCTTAGCCACAGCTCCAGCGATTGCAGGAAGGGCATTGAAGTAAGTCTTAAGGGCATCCAATTGCATGTCCTGCTTAGCAGCATCACCGTACTTCTGCATTGCATCGGCCTTCTTATCCAGGGCTTCTGCTTCAGAGAGACCCTTAGCCTTGATAGCAATAGCTTCAGCTTCACCAGTTGCCTTAATCGCAATACCTTCAGCCTGACCCTTAGCAGCGATACCCTTAGCATCGGCCTGAGCGGCTTCTAGGTTAGCAGCAGCCATTGCCTTAACACCTTCTGCTGTCTGCTCCTGCTGATAGCGTTGTGCTTCAGCATTCTTCTGAATTGCGAACTGAGTTGCTTCAGCATCACGTTCCTTAGAGTACTGGAGAGCTTCTGCATCCTTTTGCTGCTTGAACAATTCAGCTTCAGAACGTTTCTGAGTCTGATAGAGGTTAGCATCTGCATTCTTCTGTGCAGTCTTGAAGTTAGCTTCTGCTTCAATGACTGCTGCTTCACGAGCAGCTTCAGCACGGAGAATGGTTGCCTGCTTTTCTGCTTCTGCAGTCTTAAGAACCTTTGCTTCCAATTCCTTCTGGGTAACTGCAACGGTCTTTTCACGGACTTCAATCAACTTTTCCTGACGGGCAACTTCTGCTTCTGCGGCAGTAATATTGATCTGCTTCAACTGAGTCTGCTTCTGAATTTCGTATGCAGCATCAGCTTCTGCCTTCTTTGTATCTTCCTGTTTCTTCAGGTCAGCCTTAGCGACGGCCAAACCATTCTGCTTCTTTGCAATTTCAAGATCTGCTTCAACTGCAGCATCATTTGCTTCACGCTTTGCCTTAGACTGTGCAACGAGAATATCTCGTTCTGCATTAGCCTTGGAAATAGCTGCTGCCTTACGAATCGCAGAGGTCTTATCGACACCAAGGTTTTCAATAACACCTTGTTCGTCGCGGAAGTTCTGAATATTAAACGTCTGAATGACAATACCAAGTTTTTCAAGGTCGGGCTTTGCGTTAGATAGAACCTTATCACTAACCTGCTTACGGTCACTTACAAGGTCAACAAGTTGCATCTGACCGACAATTTCACGCATATTACCTTCAAGAATATCTACAATCTTGGCGCGAATATCATCGACTTTCTTATTCAAGAAGTTCTGTGCTGCAACTTGGATGAGATTTTCCTCATCACCAATCTTTGCAGTAACCACAGCATCGACGGTAACGTTAATATAATCGTTCGTTGGAACCGGATTGCCAGTCTTAACGTCGATATTTAGCAGCTGCAATGACAGCTTATCTGCACGTTCGAGGAATGGAATTCGGAAACCAGCTCGACCTTTAATGACCTTTGGAGTTTTCTTGATACCAGAAACGAGAATAACCTCATCTGGACTTGCCTTAACGTAAGACATCAAGAAGAGAATAATGAGAGCAACTACGAGAGCTGCAATACCAATAACAATAGGACTTACCATATTTGTTTTTACCTGTTTGTTTTGTTGTTTATGTGGATTGTTTAGAAAGTTTGTATGAAAAATTTAATAAATTGAAATTGCGGTTGTATACAATTTTTTATGTATTTAGAATTTCAATTACTAGTTGATTAAAGTATAATAAAAATCTTGCCGATGGTTATAAATAATTAAAATATGATGTTTAACGAATATGTTGTTGATGAATTAAGACGCGCGGACATGCTTGATGAAGGCATCGTCAAGGTAGGCCCTGACTTTCGTGATGGTAAGTATCGTACAAATCACTTAGTGACAACTAGACATGACACTAGACTTCAGCACTTCAAAAATGGTAATTACATTGAAACCGTGATGAGTCCTGATGAACGTCTTAAAAGACACCTTGCGCAAAAGAATGTTGCACAGAAGAAACGTGACATTAAGATGGAAATGAGTAAACGTAAGCGCATTGTGACTATGATGCGTCGCCGCATGTTAGGATTGCAACAACAAGATGACGTTAAAATGCCAGCTCGGTGATAAACATGATTAGAAATTCGTTATTATTGATAAAGCCAATTGTGGATGAATATATTATAGTGGAGACGTTGTCAAGAATGGGAATTCCTGACATACAGAATAAGAAATTGTATCAAACTTGTCATTTGTTTAAGCAGTTTGATTGTACTTATCTTGCACATTTCAAACAGTTGTTTAAGTTTGCAACTGCTAAAAATGGCATGCCTGGCTTTGGTAACGTTTCTGAAGAAGATTTAATTCGTAGAGATTCTATTGCTATTAGACTTGCTAACTGGCACTTAATTCAGATTTTAAATCCCGAAATTATCGGAAAAGATACTTGCAAGATTTTCTGCGTACCTCATGCACACAAGCACGAATGGCAATTGATTCAGAAAATCAATGTAAATAATTTGTTTAATTTGATGTAACGAGCATCGTCGATGGTACATTGTGTATCACTAAATTGTCAGGATTCTTCGAATTACCTTTGACAATCTGCACATCAAAAAGCTGAACATCTTGAATAACATCTCCGACACGTATGATTTTATAAATACAAGTGTCACCGGAAATATTGCTCTTGACGATTGCGTCAAGAGCTAGCTCTTTTGAGAGAGCTAGAGGATTCGTTGATTCTACTTTTTCTGTTTCTTGGAGTTTTCTAGCAGTAAGTACTGCAGATCCCAAAATCTTTGCAATCCAGTCAGGACATTTCTTGTCTGTAGCTACTTTCTTGCATGATTCGAATAATAAATCTCGCTGTTTTCTAATAAGTTCAAGTTCAGTCATACAATATTTATAACCTCATACACAGCACAGAATCATTCATTCCGGACAAGATATAATATAAATAAGTTTTTGCTGCTTGCAAGCTGCAGTTTTACGTAAAAACACTCTGTATTTGTAATACAGAGTGCTTATTGTAAACAGGAGATTAACAATATTTAATTTTAGAAATTGAAGTGATTTTCTTTCAATCTCTTCTTTTCAGCTTCAACTAACTGACGAATTTTTGCTTTAGCGATATTCATGAAGTCTTCTTGGAATTCGTAAAGCTTATCATTCATTGCTTTACCAATTAGACTACCGCTGTTGCTGTTAAGGATTGAACCCTTCTTAGCATAGAAGTTATAAGCTTCAGACTTAGTTTCATCAACTTCATCTTCACCGAAATCTTCATCAGAACCAGCGTTCTGTTCTTCTTCGCTACCAGCTTCACCACCTTCAGCAGGAGCACCTTCACCGCCTTCAGCTGGTGCAGCTTCTCCACCTTCAGCAGGAACACCGGCACCTTCACCAGCTCCACCTTCGGCAGGAGCACCTTCGCCTTCACCACCTTCAGCAGGTAAATCCAAGTTTTCTAGACCAGCAAGATCGTCTCCACCTTCAGCTGTTCCTTCACCTTCATCAGCACCCGCATTATCAATCTTATCAGAGATTGCTTCAAGTTTTGTAGTAAGAGTTGCAATAGCGTCTTTAAGTTCTGCCATATTATCAGCAGTACGTTCTGCTACTTCTCTTTCAGCTTCTTTTTCTTCTTGTTTCTGATCTCCAGAATCCTTGACTTCGTCGTCTCCAAGTTCGTCAAGCTTGAGGTCAGCTAAATCTTCTTTTTCAGTTTTATCGGCTTCAGCATCTGAAGTACCAAGTTCATCTGAAAGATCGACATCGTCATCACCGGCTTCATTAGGTGTTGTAAGATCGTCGTCTAAATTGTCTTCAGGAAATGGTGTTTCTTTTTCTTCAGCAGTGTTGAAATTATCAGCCGCTAACTGTTCTTTGTTATCGTCGTCAAGAAAACCTTCTTTAAGGCTCTTAGTATATTCTTTGAAACTTTTCATAGCCATATAGTTTAATCTCCAATAATATATTTATAAATTACTTGCGAATCGAAACGAAAAAGTCCTCAATTTCTTTAGAATTGACATATTCTTTAAAAAGTTGTTCGATTTTATATGCTTGACTAAATTCAGTTGCCATTTGCATCAAATATTTGCGCATTTCTGTCAAAAGCTTTTTAACGATATTTTCTGGTTTGCTTTTTGTTGACTCTTCGAAACGAATTAACACAATACCTGCTGGCCAGTTTGTAGATAGAAGTTTTCTATCAGCGCTACTTAAATTATCAGCAAGCCATTCAGCTTTTGAAAATGCTGATTTCAAAGTATAATCAGTTTGAAGACTTGTGATATCAGCACCAGCCTTCAATTTAGCTGTCACTAACATGTAAAATAGAGGATTCTTGTGACGAGTGTCTGACAAGATATCTGAATATTTGTCTACATATTCTGTTAATGTTAAACTCATTTTTTATTATCCTTTGTAGTAGTAGCATCACTATACGCAGCTATGCGTTCCAAAGCAAGAGCCATTGTATTAAGAGTTTGTTTAATCTCTTTAATATCTTCCTTAGTCCCTGCTTGTTCTTCTTTCATATAATCGACGTCTTTTTGCATTAGCATACGCTTACTTTCACTTTCGTTATACATTTGTTTAAGCATTTTAACCTCCACAAAAAGTTCGTCGTTATCCTTTTTGAGCTTGGCTTCAGTCGCATCACGTTCTGCAGCTGTATTTCTACGCTGATAACTGATGACTAAATACATCGCGATAATTGCGACTAACGCCACTATAGCTAGTGGATTGCCAGATGCAAGTGTAGGTGCGACTGCCTGTTCCATGTGTTATCCTTTATAGAAATTATAAAACATCCAATTCATTGTTTTATGATAATCATCATTATAAGTACTAGGTCTGCTAGAATCCATACCCTCATCGACTGCCCAAATCATTGGATAATTACCAGAATTTGGAACAACGCCCATCAATTCGAGAATTAACTGGAAGTTCTGGCCGTGACCACTAAAAAGCGCTGAAATTGCTTTGTCATATTTTTCTTGACATGCACCCATCGCTTCCCAAATAGCTTTAGCGTCATACGATGTTACTATATCTCTATAAATTGCATCGAACGTTTCATAAAGTTGGTCAAATCTTTCAGAATATGCAACTGATAATGGAGAATGTACACCATCACCTGATAGTGTATCGTCACGCAATATACCTTTATCAAGCAAATACTTGTTGATTAGCCATAAAGCGCTTTGTGCTTCTGAAGCCAATGTGCTAGAAACTTCTGGCAACTGATTCCATGTAGCAGAACCAGCAGAAACAACATCGTGTGTTTGATTCCAGTAATCTGCGCTAGTTAGCAGCTGTGCTGCACTAGCGATAGTTTGCATATCAAGACCAGCAGAAATTGCTGAAACAGCAGTATAAGCGCCATTCCAGTTTTCTGCATCTTCTTGTGTAACGCAAACACAAACGTCTGGCACAGGAGGATAATGACACTCACATTCTCCTGGCCTTTCATATGCTGGTTCAACATCTGTATACCAACGAGCATACGGTGGAAACGGAGATGGCGGCATTGGTGGCATAGGTGGATGTGGCATTTAATTCCTCTATTACTTAATTGGAAGTGTCAAGCGAATTTCGTCTGCAGTCTGTCCTGCTTGTTCGAAGAAGTCTGTCAACTTATCAGTGAGAGCTTCTTCAACCTTATCACGAACTGACTTCATGTAAGTTAGCTTAACATCATCGTTCTTGAATGCTTCTTCGTCAATGAATTCTTCAGAAAGATACTTTGCATAAGCCTTTGCAAGGTCAGCACCAAGATCGTGCATTGCTTTCTTACCATTCTTACTTGTCTTGTCGAAGTAAGACTTGATTACGTTGTACACGTCGTTGTGTGCATTAGTGTATTCAGACTGTTCTAATTCATCATCAAATACTTCAGAATCGAAGTTGTTTTCTTTTAGAAACTGATGAAATGTTGGCATAATTTAATATCTCCTATTTCTATATTTATTACACTTAATTTTCAAACGGATCGAAAATAGCATCGTCTAGATCACTATTTTTATAAATAGGTTCGTTAATGCTCTTTTCTCTGGAAAGTCCTTTGTCTAGTCCATTCAATGAATTATTTATAGACAAAATATCACCAGAAGTCGAAAATGGAACTTTCTTTTCCTTATCAACGTGGTCAGCTACTACGTATTTTTGACCATTTAAGTCCATGTCGAATACTTCACCAAGAGATGCAAGAGAAGTGACTTCGCTCATCTCGTCATCATTTTTGTTCATAATATCGACATCTTCATGACTTGGTTTCCATACTTTCAAAATAAACTCAAAAGTAATAGGAACAGATAGGAAAGAAGAGCCATCCGAAAAAGTTTTAACATTTATGATCTCGTAGAAGGTTTTATTCCACGGAAAATACATCAAATCACCAATTTTTGGGTAATATTCGTCAAATTCTGGCGCATCATTCAAGAAATTTCTTACTGATGCTTCCTTAAAATGCTGAATAGAACACTGCAAATGAACGACATCTGTATATGTCATTCCTTGCAGTAAATAATGTTTTTCTGACTGTGGAATTTCTGCTGTGTAAACAGAAAGTTTAAATCTACGAACTATGTTCTCGAGAGCATCTTCACCGTAAATCTTATCACGTTTTGTTGAAATCTGCTTAATGTAATACTCTACTGTAAACCCAAATTTATTGTAGGCCTCAGAAGTAAGTTCACTCATTAAAGCAGTTTCAGCAGCATAGCATTCTGCATTCGGGTCGAAATAATGCGGCTGATTCCAGTCGTATCCTTTGATAGTACAACCCGTTGTACTGAATATTTTTGCAAATTCAGTTGCAAAATGCGATGCCATTATTAGTCTCTGCTACCCTTCATAGGATCGATAAGAGTACGTGTTGGATCGATACCTTCTACTGCATCAGAACCGTGCTTAACTGGCTTTTCGAGATCGTGAGTATGACCATCACCGTCAGTAACGACCTTAAAGTCGATAATCTGGTGAATGTGTGCATTACCGTCAGAAGCAGCACCAGTCCAGCCAAATCCGTAAGAATTGACGTAATATTCATGACGGTGTTTTGCTACAAATGGTTCATTTGCTTTGCAGTATGTAGTATAGCCATAATCTTGAATATTTTCGTTCAAAGAAACTGATTCTTTCAGTTCTTTTTCAACATATTCGTTAAATTTCATAGTAAATCTCCATACTTTATTTTATTTATGAATGGTCATAAATAATAGAAATGAATTTGGGTAATTATTATAATACAAAGACTGTAAAATTATCAGATAGTTATGTGGTTTACATAACTAACTTGCGCCAGCGTACTGACAATAATAAACGAAACAAGCCCGCAAATACAGACGTTTGGGACCCATGGGGCAATATTGGTGCAGAATTTAACGCTGTTGATTCTACTACAGTTTATACTGATGACAGATTCGTAGAATTGATGTCTTGCATTGACGTAAAATTGCCCTCTTACAAGTATAAAGTTGAATCTCACAAATATGGCAATTTGGTATATAAAGCGATCTTGCCAGATTACGAAGCAAAGCCAAACTTTACATTGACAATCGCAGAAACAAAAGACCACACAATTGAAAATTTGCTAAAATTGATAATTAGAAGAAATATCAAGAATGGTGGAGCCGAAAATATGCAATACGTCGATAATGGTTGGATTGACGTAATTGCAATAGACGTTTTAAGTAACGATTTGCACAAACCAGTTCTTCGTTACGCTTTTGGCCTTTGCAGATTGATAAATTATGATGTTTACGAATTAGATTACTCGAAAGATGATTTACCAACATACAAATTGACATTTTCGTTCGAAACATACGAAAAACAATACAATCCAACAAAAGACGGTATTGAAAATCTTATTTTGGAAACTCGTAATAACATTACACAAGTTAACACACTTCAGAACGATACTACTGCAACATCTGCTAATAGTAACGTTGACGAATTTAATACGATTTAATGAGGAAATATGGCAGAATTTAATGGACCAAAAGTACACTATCAGCAAGTCACATCGTTGATAAATCCACATACAACGTGGCGTTTTGGTGTACGTTTCTTTCTTGAACGTAATGGTCACTACGGTTTAGCAACTTCAGAAGTGCACGAAGAAGATATAGCTTTGGAAATTCTTCCAGACGAAATTATCTCGATTAGTCTTCCAACAATCAAAGATACAGTTTCTGTAAGAAATTTTATGAACTCTAGACGTTCATATAACACTGGTAGAAACATGCATGGTAATTTCAACATGAAATTTAACGTGCATCCGTTGTTCAATCCACTATATGACATTTACAGTATGAAATCATTCAACTTGAATGAAGGTTCACAATTAAGACCAAGAGTGTATCTTGATTCATTTAGAAGATTTAATGCTGTTGAAATTTCATTATTGTCGTCAGACGCTTCAAATGCAATTCAAAAACAGATCGTATTGCAAAACGTACACTTTGTTGACATTAACGCCGACGAAATGAACTATGAATCTGATGGAAAATTAACAGTATCGATTCAGTCTACATACGATAACTGGTATTGGTCGACAATTGACCACACGCCAAACTAATTATTTGTCTCCGAACAAATACTTTAATTTCTGATTACCTCTAACATCAGTGAGGAAATCATTTAGCTGAGTACTTACGGGTTCGCCATTGTCAGTAAATGATGATGGCGAATTCTTTGAATATTCCTTCGCTTCCATAACAGCTTGAGATGCTGCATCTGCGATTTGCTGTGCTGCTTCATCATAAGCTTCATCGAGACGTTCTTTATCAGAAATTACTCTATTGCGTGTTAAGAATTCGCTATATGGAGCTCCAGACATGTATTGATAGCTGAATATAACTGGTCTATCAATTGGTTTATCGTCATCATAATTGAGTTCGATACCACTGACATTTTTCAACCAGCATTTGTGGAAATGATACACGAATCCTGGAGGAGCAGCTTCATCTGCAAAGAGGTGAGTATCTCCTGCTCTATACATTTTCAAAAGAATATCGAATACGAACTTGTAATCATGCACAAGTGCTTCAGTATTTTCGTCGGATATTTTTAGATTTGTGGCATTTAAACGATATCTGGGCGCAACTGTATCACTTGCATTATGTGCTATAATTTCACCAGTCCAGCTATCTTTCAATTCATACACTTTATTTGTAGGAAAATTAGGCAAGAAACTTGCGTATTTCATCACGTTTTTCAGAATTACTGAAATACTGAATAATTCGTCTTCTGCGAACGTAATCTTTAAATCACCATGACTTTGAGCCAATTTGGTGAAGAAAGGGTGCTGCAAACCAAGATAGTTAATTGACTGTGTATTGATAGTTTTCTCATTCGCAGTAATGTTCAATACAGCTTTTGATAGTGTTTTCGAATCTTCAAAAGTGAACATTTTTGCAAAACGTTTATCTTTCATGCACAATGGCACAAAATCGACAGAGAATGCCCATGCAGGAACAGCTTCTTTTCTATAATAGTCGTTATGGAAAATGTGATTTATTGCACCATTGGTCATGCTACTAGCATACTCGACAGCAGCTTTTTTATCATCTAAAGTGACACCAGCGTCAATTTGTACAGTAGCCTGTTTAACATTGTTATTCGATCTTGATACAATTGCATCACCATTGCCATTACCTTCACCGTAGCCGTTGCCTTCGCCGTTGCCTAAACCAGAACCGCCAATATGGAAATTGGCACCTTCTCCTGTTCCTTCAGTAGAAGCACCTTTGTCTTTTGCAGTACCAGTACCACCCTTACCTGTGTCATTTGGCTTTACGCCCTTACTTGATTTTGGACCAGTAGTGACTTTGCCTTGTTTTCTATCTGTTGGAAGACTAGTTTCCCAATCGGTCACAGTTGGCTTATCTAACAAATTAACTGTATATGTAGAGCCATCTTCATTTTTATTAACAGCGCCAGTTTTATGCGAATTTGGATCGTAAGTGATAGCTTTAAATTCAATACCATCGTAAATTTGATTACCAATTTCTGCAACAGCATTCATGCTCAATGGAATTCTTTCATTACTGCCACCCATGTCAATGATGTCAGTACCCCATGCGCGCGCTATTTTATTGGCAGAGTCTGATTGAATATCGTATGTTCTTGGACCATTGCCCAAGTCTATGGTCAATTTATACTTAAAACTACCATCTTTCTGCTTATATGAGTCAACATAACCCCCGGCAGTTTTCCCTGGTCCGGGTGCTTGAATTTTTTCTTGTTTTACGCGATCGTATGCTTCCATATTATATTTACTCTAAATCTTCCATTGCTGCTAATTCCATACGCTCTTCCCAATGCTCATCCGCCATCATGCTCAAATTATCACGTTTAATATCTTCATTCCATGAGTACTCTACGGCTTCTTTGTGAGCATTTGGATTGCCTTCCATCGATTCAAGCATTGCATCTACTTTTCCATTTGGATTGTAATCTGTAGAAACAGGCTGTGCACCAGCACCATAACGCTGCTTATATTCATCGTAAGTTAATTCTTCAAAATACTGATATAACCAAACACAGCTGACATCGATAGGTTTATCATTGTCGTAATCAAAGTCGATTTTATCTACAGTTTGTAAATCACAGCCAACAAAGAAATACACAAACGAAGGAACACTTTCATTGTCTTCACTAAATGCTTGTGCATCTTTCATCTTATACACTTTTACGAGAATGTTGTACAAATGACCACTATCGGGAATAGCCTGTCTATACGCTCTTAGCAATTGTGTATATTTTGCAATTTCTTCTTCACTACTCAAATTTTCAAGTATGTTGTCAATTCTTTCAAAGTAAGTATCACTTCTAGCGAATTGATACAACTGATTTAGAATCGTTGATACTTCAAATTCTTCATTTTCAGCAAATCTCATTGCTAAAGTTCCAGCAGTTTTTGCTCTTGCTGGAAGTTCAATCGTCATACCTTTGTAATGAGAAACTGTCGATTTAACGTTTCTGTCGGGAACACTAGCAGCGATTACGGCTTTAGTCAGTGTTTGTCCATTTGCATACAAATTTATATTGCTATTCTGTAATTTGACAGACGGAATAAAGTCAATTGAAAACGAC
>Ga0310690_10005086_pt1 | contig 18114 bp, 14 predicted proteins | sample AusTroGonzalo_MG_2_FD_207661 | JGI IMG/M metagenome (GOLD analysis project Ga0310690, IMG submission 207661) | Bovine rumen microbial communities from tropical cattle in Woodstock, Queensland, Australia - Gonzalo_04 (v2) (version 2) | ecosystem: Host-associated > Mammals > Digestive system >...
TAATGTTGTATTAGCGAATTCAAAATATTCATAATCAGCTAGTTCTTTCAGTTTTTCATTAGTAAATTTAATTTTTGCACCAAAGCAGAAATTAGCATTATCGTAGCAAATTCTCATATTTATTACAGTCCTTATTTTGTATAATATAAAAGCACATAAAAAAACTTTTTGCTAGCTAATTTAAAAATTATCAAACCGACTGTTACTATGCAATATGGTCGAAATTAGGTATTTCTGCTGTCATACAATGTATTCCACCAAGTCTTTCTCCAAGAAAATCCATTATTACGTTATTGTGATAATCATTAAATCTTGTTTTCGATAATTTACGAATATCAAATTCAAAAGTCGGCTGTGCCGTCTTACCACCCGAAACAAAATAAATATTTTCTATTTCCGGAACTTTTTCTCTTAAATCTTGTTCAAAAAGTTCTTGCAGATATTCAAGTTCAGGACATGAATATTGCGTTGAATTTGATATAAAAGAAATTTTATTGTTATCATTTTTAAACGCAACAGAATTCATAAAACATATATCTTCTGAATAAAATCCCCCGATTTTTATAGGTTTAAACCCGAAATTTTCGAGGCATTCATATAATTCATCACCCTGATGGGGGCTAATATAACTCTTTGAAAAATATAATAATTTTTCATAAATTTCCTTACTTTGCGGGAATTTCTCATGCATTTTTTTTATATTTTTGAGTGTTTCATCGGCACTGTTAATCAGCACATACGGATAACCAATCGGTCTTATGAGCATATCTAAATCCCAGGATATAAATTTGGTAACATAAATATTTTCTTTTTCTACACCATAAACATCTTTTATATTTTCTATACTTATAGCCTCAGGCATATTTATATTTTCTTCAGAATCTAATACACAGTCCGCAACAGTATTCTGACTAATTATCATCCATTTTTTATCTGTAGGTTTGTACCCGATAAAATAATTCCCTCCTCTTGGTAAAATACGCCTTGTATGCACCGTGTATGCGGAAAGTTCTTCCGGCAGCTGAATTGGCCTATCTTTATAATTAAACATAATAATATCACCGTCAGCGTCATTTCTTAAAAATGTTTTTCTGTCCTGTCCCCAATAAGGTAATGAATAAGGACTCGCAGGTGTAAGACCTTCTTCAATATCCTTTTTTATTGCCGTATTGTTTTGATTTATAAAAAAATCAAGGTGTTCTTTTTCTGCAATCTTCCTCATTTGACGACAAATGCCAAGTTCATTGTTTTTAGTAAAACCCTGCATATATAGCCCTTTAAGCTTAATTGCATCGTATCCTTTAAAATTAATGTTATTATTGATCGAGTAATTCATATTTACAATAAAACCCGTAAAAATATTTTTTGCTATTTTTGCAAGAAAAATGATGCAAAAAATCTCTACGGATATTGATAAAAATCAAAAAACTCCGCAACCGGAAATTTATTCGCTGATTAATATCTTAAAAGAAATTCCGCTTGTAAAACAATATACGAACTCTTTGCAACAAGAACAGGCTCAAAAACAGAAAACAACAGGCTGCTTATCTCCTGATATTGTTCGACAAATTGAAAGAGAAATTCTTGGAATGGAATAAAATGATTAAAAGAATATATCAATCTCGCCAGGACAGACATATACTATTTCAGATAGCAAAAAATATTTTTACGGGGTTTATACTAGTATGATATCAACAACAAACATAAACAAAATTGTTAATAATATACCGCAATCTGTTAGGAGTGCAGAGTTTCCGCTGAGCAGAATTAATCTTAAAAATATTGAAGGGATACAAAAAGGAATCCCGCTCTTTGACTATAAAAATAAGATTATTCCGCTTAGCGACATTGATTTTACCGCAAAAGGATTGGAAACTCTCGACCTTTTCAGGGGCTGTATTGTAGGATGCACTCATTGTCTTAAAGATGCGCTTCCGTTCCCTGAAAATGTACGTTCAATACTTTTTGAAGATTTAATAAGATTTACGGATGGGTTTAAGTCTTTAAGCGAGAGGTTCGGATTCAACATATTAAACGGCAATAAGTACTTAAATATAATTGATGATTCTAATCCGACCGACCAACCCATTAAAGGCTTAACAGGCAAACACAGTGTTGCAGAGGCAATAAAAGTTATATATGAAAGTTTAAGATTGCCTATTCTGTTCGTAACTTCAGGTTGGAATATAAAATCAAAAACAGCGCAAAATTCAGCCGAACAAATTGCAAAAGAATTTATAAAAAATCCGCAAAGTCTTAAATCTTTTGAAGTATCCATAAATCCGTTTTCCGGAATTATGGAAAACGCAAGAGAGGCACTAAAAAACGGAGAACCTGCAAAAGCAAGAACATTGAAAGAAAATTATACAGACAGAATGGTTAACACACTTCTGACATTTTTTGATTTATTCAAAGGTTTAAATCCGCAAGGAAAGCTTATTTACAGACATGCAAACAACTTTAAAGGAAACGAACTCGTCGGAGAAGAAGCTACGAAAGAGCTTTATACGGAGATTTACGGAAAGTTGAAAACCATTCTTGGCGAAAAGATTAATGAAGCACCGACATTAAATCCCGAATTTGTCACAAAATTTGATAAGTCTCACTTGATTGAACCGTCCGGAAGAGGCAGAAGATATTTCCCTTCCGGTTACAATCTGAATCTGCAGTCCGAATTAATTGCGGAAACCGAAAAATGGAACTCTATGAATTCGGAAGAAAAAAGACAATTTTTGAAAGATTATTCAATTAAATGCGTTGATATTAACGGGCAGGTATATTCGACATTTCCCGCAAGCGGTGTAACATCAGAAAACATGCCGGTTGAACTGACTGTACCGACAGAGATAAAACTAAATTACTTGAATAACAAAGACATTCCGCCCATATTCAGTGATATAGAGCTTGTATAGGCTATTACACAAGTAATCGCTCAATTACTTTGCGTCACATGTCATGTTTCTCTAGTATTTCACGATATTTTTCTGCCATTTTTATCATTCTTATTTTAATCCGTATTTTTCGACTTTTTGAATAACACTGCGGATAGAATTATCTTTCCAAGCTATATTTGAAATAAATAATGCGGTCTTTTTCATATCAAATAGTCCGTAATTACCTTTTACGCATTTGATTGAATCCAGCAAATCTTTTTCGCTGAATTTCTCTTTGCAGGAATCAATAGCTCTTTCCAAGAACTTCAAGCCGTCAAGAGAAATATTTCCTGTATTATCTTGAATTGCTTTGGTTATTTTATTTGGGGTTTCACTGCTGGTATCCGTTAATTTATCCTGTCTTTTTCCCAAGACATTTAAAACATAAATTGTTTGTTCATCAAAATCCATTGTTTGAGGGAGTTCTTCGGAATCTGCTCCGTATAACGCTCTATAGCCCACACCCAGAGCCTCTCGGGCATTTATAACGTCTTCCGCAACCAATGTTTGGTAATTTTTTATCATATTATCAAGGGTTTGTTTTTCCTGTTCCAATTCTTCCTGCTGTTTTGCCAAATCAGCTTTTTGCTTTTCTATTACTTTATTTGCTTTTTCTTTTTCTTCTTTGCGGATTTGTGCGGTAACGGATTCCCGAACAGATTTTTCCGTTTTTTCTTTTAGTGCAGTCATTTGTTTTCTGAATTGCTCATATTCTTCATTTAGTTTTACGCCTTTTTCTTCAAGCAATTTTACTATTTCTGCATATTTTTTCCCTTCAATCAGCTTTGCAATATTTTGTTTCTCTTCTTCTGTCCATATTTCAATATTCGGAGCTATTTTATTTATATCAATTTTCTTAGGAGCGGGATTTTTTCTTCTGTCAACCCCGGGGACATAGGCTTGTAATTTTTTAACTATCGAGGGGGTTCTACCACCATACTTTAATATATTATCCATAGCAGTATCACCGGTTGCGTCTCTGAGTGACAAATCAACATCAGGACGCTGGAGGATTATATCAACGATTGACTCATTATTGTAAAAACATGCTACGTGGAGACCGGTAGTACTATGTTTCATATTTATATTATAATCATTGTCATCAACCAAGTCTTGAACAATGTCTTTATAGCCATTGAAACACGCAGTCAGAAAACAAAACCAACCCTTCTTATCTTCAGCATACATATCAAGTTCAGGATGTCTGCGCAGTTCTCTGAAACAATTTATCCTATCATATCGGCTGACATACACGATTGCCGGAGTATTATACTCGTCACCCATTCTGGTATTTACATCCACTCCGTTCACTTCAATCTCATGTCTTAATGCTTCGGCATCATCATTCTTTAAGGCTTCTCGGAATTCTTTAATTCCTTTAAATGACACAGACGGAGTAAAGGTATCACAAGCCAACGGCGCTGTATATCTCACTTCAGCTTTGTGCGGCTTAGCTTGATATTTATTGTAATTATTCAGATTTGTGATTTGTTGAATTAACATTTTCTGTTCCTTAGTGTTTTATTGCTTTTTTCACTTGAGATTCAAGTTCTCTAACCTTAACTTGCGGGATAAAACTAAGATTCAGTTTCTTTTTATTCATTCTGTCAACTAAAGATTGGAGTTTGACGGAAATTCCGAAGTCAGTTGTATCGGAAACTTTAATCATTTGCAACATTTCCCCTATGGATGTTCTGTCTTCTTCGTCAAAATTGGACATATCACAGTTTTTTACAGACATTGTTATCATATCTTTAATTCCCTGAAGCAAATTTTCTTGCTGTTCTCGGCTTAAAATTCCTGCTTTTGGTACAAATTTTTTCATTCTGTTGGCTGCAATAAGCATCATTACAGGGTCTTTCAGTTCATCAAAATTTTGAAGCTGTTCTCTGTCTTCAATACTTCTTTGCTGGCATTCGGGCTTCAATTTTTCCCTGAGGGCTTTGGCTGTGTATTCATCGCTAAAATACTCTCCTATATCGTGGTCTGTGTTATTTTGAATTGAGCAGATAAAGCCTATCAAAAATCTTGCCATTTTTGTACTCATTTCATTATCAAGTGCAGGATATTTGTTGATTGTGTCTTGTACATCAGCAAGTATATCCATACGTTTTTCATAGAGAGCCTGTTCAATTCTTTCTTCTGCTGAAACTTTTTCTTCAGATTCTTCTTCTATTTCGGATTCTGTTTCCGGATTTTGTTCTGTCTCAATTTCTATAGCAGAAGCTCCGGCGCCTCCATTTGCTTCATTTGTTGTTCTCAATAACGCACCGCACCCGTTACAGGTTCCTGTGCCTGCCTGTGACAAAGCGGCAGATTTTTTAGATTTTATGGTTTCTGCGGCTATTTTTTCGGCATCTTCTATGGCAGCCTCCATTGCTAAAAATTCTGCCATATCTTCAGCATCTTGTCCTTCTTCCCTGCTGCAACGAAGGAGTGCCTGTTCTGCTTGGCGGATTGCATTATCCGCCCAAAATATTTCAGCTCTTGCCTTGGCACTTCCATTTAGAGCCCTTCCTTGGTTTGCTTGTTTTTTAGCATAAGCATTTTGTAATTCTTTTTCTGCTCTGATTTTTGCCTGTTCTCTGGCATTGACATGTATATTTTTTTCTTGTTTCTCTTTCTCCAGTTCTGACTTAAATTGTGCTATTGTTTCTGTATCTCCATTTAACCCTGCATTCAATATCATTTCTATTTTTATCCTGTTAATACTATGGGCGTAGGCTCTGTTTTGGGAAATTATACGTTCAATAACCTTTGTATCTTCTGCAGCTTTCTTTCTGGCTTTGAAATCATCCTGCTCAATAACCTCCAATGCTTTTCTTGCAGCAACCCTCACCCGTTCAACAGCTGCTTCGATTGCTCGCTGGCGTTTTTCTTCCTGCTTCTTTCGTTTTTCTTCCTCGAGTTCAGCTAATCTGCGCATTTCTTCTTCACGTTCAGGATTGGACTTAAAGCTTACAAAATTATTTTTACGAATTTGATATTTATTAAAGTTGGTTTGATATATTATTGGTTGAATTAACATTTTATCTCCTTTTTATTTTAATCCGTATTTTTCTACTTTTTGTATAACACTGCGAATAGAATTATCTTTCCAAGCTATATTTGAAATAAATAGTGCGGTCTTTTTCATATCAAAAAGTCCGTAACTACCTTTTACGCATTTGATGGAATCCAGCAAATCTTTTTCGCTGAATTTCTCTTTGCATGCATCAATAGCTCTTTCCAAAAACTTCAAGCCGTCAAGAGAAATATTTCCCGTGTCATCTTGAATTGCTTTAGTTATTTTATTTGGTGTTTCACTGCTGGTAGCCGTTAATTTATCCTGTCTTTTTCCTAAGACATTTAAAACATAAATTGTTTGCTCATCAAAATCCATTGTTTTTGGGAGTTCTTCGGAATCTGCTCCGTATAACGCCCTATATCCGACTGCAAGAGCATCCCTGGCATTTATAACATCTTCGGTAATTAATGTTTGATAATTTTTAATTGTATTATCCAAAGCTTTATTTTGTTCTTCCGCTTGAGCTTTTAATTGAGCAGCTTCGTTTTCTCGTTTTTCAACTGCTTTTATTCTCTTTTCAAGTTCCTTTTCTGCTTTTTCTTTTACTTTTTGGAGAGTCTTTTCTTTTTTTGCAAAATCCTGTTCTAATTTAATATGTTTCTCTTGGAGAGCTTGTTCTGCTTTTTCTTTTTCTGCTATACGGATTTGTTCCGTAACGTTTTCTCTGACGGATTTTTCTGTTTGTATTTCCAGTTCGTGTATTTTTTTAGTCTCTTCATTTAGTGCAAAACCTTTTTCAGCAAACAATAATGCCAATTTATTATAGTCTTTTTTGTCGAGTAATTTCTTTATCTCCGTTTTTTCTTTCGGAGTCCATACTTCATCCAGTGACAGAATTCTGTGTGCATCTATTACGGGGTTGAATGCAATTATATTTTTTCTCTTGTCAACACCGGGTTTATAAGCTTTTACCATTTCATCGATTTCAGGCCAAGCTTCTATAAATTCATCTCTTCTCCAATATGAGGCTTCTTCATACTCTTTAAGATATTCTAAATACGGGTGTGTATCAATACACGGATGCTGAAGTAATACTTCGATTTTTTTTAATGCAATATCTTTGAGATGACTGTGCCTTTTTGGAGTACAATCATGTGCTATAAATAGTAGCGGATCAAACCATTCTATTTCAGGGTTTAACTTAAGGTCAGGACGTTGCAGCAGTTTTTCAAGACGATATACGCAATCTTCATCATTACTATCGCATGCACAATATAGAGGACAATTGTACCACTGGTCAAATTCATTAACCTTGGTGTTGGGGTCATATATGAGTTTATCAAATTCTTCCCTGGTGCCATAACAAATAGCATCATGCAGCTCAGTACGATTAGATTTAAAACTGATATTTACTAAACTCTTTGCATCAACAAATGATGGAATATTTGCCATATTCGTATTTGAGCTTGGAATTTCTTTGTGTTCGGTGCGCATTCCGCCGTAATATTTGAGCTTATTTGGGATAATTGGTTGAATTTGCATTACTGCTTCCTTTGTTTCGTATATCTATATTTTGAAGAGTTTTTATTACTTAAAAACCCGTAAAAAAATAATTTGCTATTTAAACAATAATTCGTACAAACTCGGGTTTGGAATCGGGTCGGGGACAAGGCAAACTGTTGTTTCGTAAATATAATCACAGTTCTCAGGAGAATCATCTTTATCTGTTACTACAACGCACTGCCCTTCTAAAAGCGAGAGCTTAAAATCATTTCCTCTTGCACCCAAAAGTTCTGACAATTGTTTACTCGGAACTTTTATAATTTGCAATGCGGGAGATAACGGATATGTGCTGACTCTCTTTTGCACATCCGGAACTACATATTTATTAACACTGTTCAATTCCGAAAAACAAACCAGATTCCTGATGCTTCCTTTCATCATATTCATAACTTTTGGTGAAACAAGTTCTTCTTTTGCGGATTTGAAATTTACAGAATTGTTTCTGTTATTCTTGTAAACACTACTGTTATAACTGTTTATCCTTGTTATTTGCATCAATTTCTCCTTTGTAAATTTATATTTTTATTTTATTGGCACCATATTTTTTGACTTCTTGGACAACTGCTTTTATTGTGGAATGTCCCCAAGCAAGTGTGGAAAGGAATAATGCGGCTTTACCCATATCAATAAGTCCGTTATCTCCTTTTACCGAGTCTATTGCATCTATAAGATCTCCTTCACTGCATTTGTTTTCATTTACTTTCAATACCCTGTCTATGAAATTCAGACCTTCGTCGGAAATTTGTTCATTATTATCTTGAAGTGCGCGCAATACATTCATCGGCGTGTTTTTGTCCGTAGCTGTTAATTTGTTTCGATTTTGTATCAGTGTATTAATTACTAAAGTCATCTGTTCGGGGAATCCCATTTTCTCAGGAAATTCATCTGTTTTGACTCCGTAATATGCTCTGAATCCGCTCCTTTCATAGGCAACATCTTCTGCAAGGATTTCTTTATAATTATTCATGAGATTATCCAGAGATTTTTCTTTTTCTGTAATCTCTGCCAGTTTTTGGTCTAGCCGAGCTTTTTCCTCTTTTATAATTTCAGAGGCTCTTTCTTCGATTACTTTTCCCAGATTTGCTTCTTTTTGCGCAACTGCTTCTTCTCTTTTTGCAAGTTCTGCTTGTTTTTCTTGCAGTTCCTTTGTCACATATGCTGTGGTTTTTACGGGACTTTGTACATTTTTTCTCCTGTCTACTCCAGGTTTGTATTTTTTCATTTTTTCATATATTGAACTGTCGAAACGCCATGCTATATCTATAGCTGTATCATACTCTTTATTTTTAAGATTTAGTTCAACATCAGGGCGTAATAGAATAATATCAACTATTTCTTTGTTTTCCCCATAACAAGCTTTCATTAAACCATTATTTCCATTTCCCTTGCTTTGGTGATTTATATCATAATTTGAGTCATTAACCAAGTCTTGAACGATGTCCTTATAACCGTAGAAACACGCAGACATAAAACAAAAAGCTCCGACATTGTTTTCAGCATACATATCAAGCTCAGGGTGTCTGCGCAGTTCCCTAAAACAATTAATTTTGTTCGTGAGGCCGGTATATACGATTGCCGGAGTATTATACTCGCCTATTCTGGTATTTACATCCACTCCGTTTACTTCAATCTCATGTCTTAATGCTTCAGCATCATCATTCTCTAAGGCTTCTCGGAATTCTTTAATTCCTTTAAACGACACAGACGGAGTAAAAGCATCCCAAGCCAATGGCGCTGTGCTGAAGCCCTTTGCAATATTGCAAGGCTTAGTTTGGTAGTTATTGTATTTAATAAAATTTGTTATTGATTGGACTTGCATTTTATTCCTTTTTTTATATAAAAAACCGTAAAAATAAAATTTGCTAGTGGTAATTTTTTTTGTGGGATTTTTTCTAGGGTAGCTAAAAAACAACTAGCAAAAAAAGTTTTACAGGTTTTAAAATAAAAAAGAGTAAATTATGAAAATAAATTCCATACAAAGTCAAAATTATCAATATAACATTCCGTCATTCAACGGTGTAAAAATTGCAAGAAAAAATCAAGCCTTGCATCAGATTAATAATCCGATAGCACTCAAAAGATATATAGCACATGCAGACAAATTGGAGAATCTGAAAATTGATTTAATGGAAATGGTTAAATCTTGGAAACTTTCGCCTGCTATGATATATGTTTTGAAAACATTTTTTTATGCAATCGGAGAAGAAGAAACACACAATTTTTCGGTCGATTTCGATGATTATGGGGATGGAAATGTTGTGAGCTTCTTTGAACCCGATCACAACTTCTCGGATTCCGTAAAATCATATTATATACATTTGCAGAAATCTATTCTCGGTTATTCTATAATTGCGGGGCAGGATGACAAAAAACAACGCTTATTTGGACGTATTAAGCAGTATGGAGATTTTCGACTCCCGACCGAAAATCTTGTATTATCAGCTGTTAATAAAACATTGAAAGCGGATGTTGAGGATATAGCGAAAGAAGTCGATAAAAGGTGTGCACAACAACAGAAAAATGAAGAATTGGAAATAATTCGCGACGGATATAACGGAGTAACAAGAAAAATTGAAGACATGGAATATATAAGAAAATATCATCCCGAAAAAATATTTGACAAATCATCTCTTATTTGCACATTAGATGACATTCTTGACTATATAGACAGAACCAAAGAGTGGAATGATTACAGCCAAAGATATTACATATATTATGAAGCTTTCAATAAACCTGTTACAAAAGGTGGTGAATCTCTGCTCATAGCATTAGCACATGTTTTACCAACTGCCGAAAATGCGGATAAATACGCTAAACTGGTTGATGAATTGAGTCACTATTATATTGATTTCAACCAAAAGGACTCAATGGGAATTTCATTCATTGAGCATGTGTTAAACTCCAGAAACAGATTTTTGCTTACTCTTGCCGGATTTCATTATGCCAGAGACGGACTCGGCGGAGCATATAATTCTTACTACGGGTTAAGGTATGAGCCAATGCTCGAAAATGTGTTTAATAGTATTAAAGACCAGGACTTTAAAGATTTGGTGCTAAAACTTGACATTTTTAATAATATGTATAACTTAAAGTATAAAACCATCTTCGGTCAGCCGAATCCAAAGTTGGAGTAAGAAATTTAATATCTGTTAATCACCATATATCCTGTGCTTTACAACTGATTTTAATCTCTCTATTTCTTCTTTTGGTAGTTTGGTATCCCTTATATAAAGATCCCTTCCGACATACCCAAGTTTTGGCAGAGATACTATATTTTTAGCATAGCTAAGAACAAGGTCGCCATTAACAAGTTCAAGTTCTGGGAGTTTTTTTATTTCTGAATTGCTAAGATTTAACGAACCTTCAACTCTTTCTAGCTTTGGAAGCGCTGTTACTTTGGAATTTATAAGTTCAAGATTACCCTTAACCTCACTAACCCATTTTAGTAATTCAGTTTCATTTATACCCAGTTTTTGAATTCTTTCATACAAATTCCCATCCCAATCGTTTTTGGGAGCACTTAGGTACGAACCCAATATATGCAGGCTGTCATTTGATTTAAGACAAGGAACATTCAGCATCGTAAACCAATGCATTGCATCGTCAATAGTATATTTGTATGCTTCACTTACTTTCCTGACTACAACATTTTCAGTAATTACCGTATTATTTTTCTGAGCATTGGTACCTTCGGTTTTAGGTATCTGTGATATTTCTTCGGAAGTATCTTCAACAGTAGTTCCTCCATAATACTCTGTAATACTCTTAGTAACAGATTTAAGTGTGCTGTTGTTTAGCGAATACAAAGCAATATAGTGCGCACATTTATCCATATCAATATTTCCTGAGGAATCCTTGACGCTGTTTATTGCAGGAATCAAATCATTAACATCCAAATCATGCATAGGTATAATTCTGCTCAAAAACTTAACGGCTTCGCTTGTCATAAGACCTTCGGAATCCTGCATGGCTTTTGCGAGAGAATGAAGAGTATCGCTATTCAGATTAGATACTTTCACATTTTTTGCTTCAGCAAAAGCAGATGAAATCTGTAGACATTGCTCGCCAATACTTTCATAGACCTTTTCACCTGATGAATCGGCACCATACAAAACTCTTGCAGAACTGTAAATTCTTTCTATTTCCGACTGCTTAATCAGATTCTCTGCGTTTATAAGAGCATTTTCTTTTTCATCCAGTTCTTTTTCTCTTTTATCCAATATAAGTATTTTGTCGGAAAATTCAGATATTATATCTTTCAAGGCTGATAATGCTTCTGTTCCTAAAGCTGCCAACCCCAACCCTTCCAATAGCTTAGCAATACCGTTTGGATCCGGCTTTTTTGTTTTAATCTCGTTTAAAACCTTTAATCCGAGTTCACCTCTAAAATTTATTTTATTATTTCTTTGTAAGTAATTATTGTTATTATTACTAATTGTAATTGGATGTACTAACATTTTATTTGTCCTTTGTTATTTTGTTTGTATTGCTATAGATTGTTGTATGGACTCCCCTATCTTATCAAGCCTCTCTGCCAATGACAACAGCCTTTTAAAATGCTCTTCTTCCAGGTGGCTTAAATTACGTCCCATTTCATACGCATCCATGTATACCCGGTATGTTTTTCCGTCATCCGAACCGAATGAGTAGCAAGGATATTCGCTGCTCAACGGTTTAATCTCTTTATGAAAATCGCTGATATTTTGAACTCTTAATCCGTCTTTTTCATAGAACTCGTTATAAAATTCATCTAAATATCCGTTATTGTCAACCAAGCAAGGAGCTATAAAAGAATCTATATCATTTCCGACTAATGCTATTTTGTAATTTTTAAAACTATCTACGATTTCTTTGTTATTTCTTAGCCTGTACAGCAGTTTTAAATCATTATTTATTAATTTTTTTTCATGTGTAATAACATAAGAATTTTTAATTTCATCAAAAAGCTTTGTCCGTTCAGCTTCTATAGTCAAATCATCAATATTATTCAATACATTTACACAATCCATCCCATGTTCTTCTTCTGCAGATTCTATTTTGTTACTTACCTTTTCAATCAGTTCTGCCGCTTTTAAAGTGTTAGAAAGATCTGCACTAAAATTCGGATATCTGCTCCAGCTTATTACATCATAGATTCCTGCCTGATTTGTCGGCGCAAGAGATATTTTTAGATAATCGTGCTCAATAAGATTATCAAATGATATATGCCCGTTATCACGGTTGCATCCTATTTCGTAATTCTCTTCCAGATAGAATCTTTGGAATTTTTCATCCAAATATCTCGGTTTATTTATGTCAAGCCGGAGCTTACATTCGTCGGTTAAAATCAAATCAACGTTTCTCATATTAGCGCATTTGCGTTCAAGCAGCGGAATCATCCCTTTGATTTTAGCATTTAACGCATTTTTAGTTTTGATACCGCTTTGGTATCTTAAACCCTTAAATGAATTTGGATTATTTTGATTTGTGATTTTTTGTACTCGCATTTTATATGCTCCTTTGCTGATTTATATTTACCAACATTTCAAAGAGTTGCAATATCCGGTTGTTTGAGGAAACCGGATTATTAAAATTATTATAATGCGAACTTTCTCCTATCGGGCTGTAATCTATTCCTTGGTATGTTAATTTATATGTTCTCGCAACAGATCTGGCTGCTGACTGTAATGTTTCATGACTTTTGTCACTGTATGAAGCAAGAAAATGAGCGGCTTTTTCGGTATTAACATTACCTTTATCGTCTTTTAAAAGTCTTATTGCTTCGGGTAATTCTCCTATATCCCACACACTGCTCAAATCTATGATTTTTTTAAAAACAACTACCATATCATTTTGTATTTCCTTTTCATTATTGCATAGGGCATTTACTACATTATTCACTACAGAATAAGCTATCACATTATGTTTCCTATTTATGATTGACGAAACAAGAACCCTTTGTTCTTCTTCGGTTTCTAAAACAGGCGGAATGTATGTTCCCGATTCAAGCAAAGCTTTTTTAAATTCCGGATTCTTTATATTTTTGTATGCATTATATAACATCGGGTCTTGAGTCAGTTTTTGTCCTTTCATCAAAGATAACAATTCTGCATTTTCTGTTGTCATTACCCATTCCAGAGCAGTCATATCCATTGAATCTTTTTGGTCATAGTTGATTTCGCTCATTTCAGCCATTTGTTTAAGAAGTTCTTTACATTCTTCATATTCTTCTCTAATCGGTTTTATATGCAAGAATGCCATCAAAAGTGAATCGCCATCTTTTGTGAGAGGAATGTTAAAAATCCTTCCGTTAAGAATTTTATCCGCATTTTGTTTAAGGTAATTTTTTATATCCGCAATTGTAACGAATACTGACTGCTCGGCAGATTTAATAAAAGTATCTGCGCCTTGTGCTGTTTGAGGAGCCTTTACTGCGCTACCTTTAAATTTTGGGAAATTGATTTTGTAGCTGTTATGATTTGTGATTTCTTGTATTAACATTTATATTTCCTCCTCTATTATGTCTTTAAATAAGAAATAGTCTGAATTTTTGGTAAGTTTATGAATTTGGTATTTACGTTATACGAATTATTAACCTGGTGAATTTCGGGTAGATTTATAATTTGCTGGTTTTTAATCCACAACTCCGTAACTTCACGAAGTTCAGGTAAATTTGATATTAAGGAATCTCTTAGAGACAATGTAAAAGCCTTTTCCAACTTGGGCAAATCAGTTACTTGAGAATTGTCAAGATAAATTGTAGATGCATATTTGAGATTCGGCAAACTTGTCACTCTTTCGTTTTTTGTCAAATCTAAACGTCCATACACTTTTGTTATATGCTTCAATAATTTGTTCTCGTCTATCCCATAATGTCGTATGTACAAGTCCATGTCTATATCGTCACGCCCTTGATAGGCGGGAACGCTGATATAGTTACCAGTTAAAATAATACCGTTATCCTTTATTTCGCAAGGAATGCCCAATATATCAAATATTCCTTTTGTTCCTGCAAGATTATAATCCATAACAGAGATAAGAGCATCGTAAATAAGAGTCTTTTCGTTGCTGTGCATACCGAAATTCATTTTTTCGTATTGTGCTAAAAAACCCGCTCCTTTTTCAATATCAATATTTCCTTCTTCATTTTTCAACAAGGGCATGCCTTTAGATATGAATTCTAAATGTTTATATTCGGATAACTCTATAATCCTTTTGAATATATTCACTGTTTCTCCTGATATTGTACCTTCAGCATTCCTAAGTACATTCAAAAAAGAATCAACTACATCACTCAGCAGTTTTCCATTAAAACCATGTTTTGTTAGCCAAGGATATTTTTTATTAATAATTGATGATATAGTGATTTCTTGCTCCTCAGGTGTTTTATAGCTCGGAAGCGTATAAAGTCCCGATTCAAGCAATGCTTTTTTAAATTCAGGGTTCTTTATATTTTTGTATGCATTATATAACATCGGGTCTTGAGTCAGTTTTTGTCCTTTCATTAAGGATAAAACTTCCGAATTTTCAGTTGTTATTACCCATTCCAGAGCAGTCATATCCATTGAATCTTTTTGGTCATAGTTGATTCCGCTCATTTCAGCCATTTGTTTAAGAAGCTCTTTATATTCTTCATATTCTTCTCTAATCGGTTTTATGTGTAAAAATGCCATCAAAAGGGAATCACCGTCTTTTGTAATTGGCATATTAAAAATCTTTCCGCCTTGAATTTTATCAGCATTAAGCTTTAGACAGTTTTTAATATCTTTTATCGTAACAAGTAAAGGTACATCTGATAATTTTACAAAATTATCCGCTTCCTGAACTATTTTGGGAGTATTTTTTTTCGGCGGTTCAAATCGTGTTGAATCATCCGCTGAAGTTACCTCATGCGTTTGTATATCCTGTCTGTTATGATTTTCTCTCGGCACGGGAATTTCCGCAACAGGTGTATTTTGGTTGTAATCGAGAGGAAGTCTCGGAGTTATTTGGAAAGCTTCGCTGTCACCTGCGTGCAATGAACCGTCTTTAAGGTTCATATATATCGGAAACTTCCTCAGGTCAGATGGCAGGTCATATTTTGAGAGTTCTTTATAGTATATACCGTTAATATCGTGAATTAATTTCTGCCCTCTTTGCCTGTATTCCGATACTGTTCTGAAATAATAATCCATATCCGCTAAATAGCAAGTACTTGATTCGTCACGTAATTTTTTACATAAGCGCAAATCATCGGGAGCAGAATAATCTACATAACCTTCACCCCATATTCGAAGGTACTTAGGATGTTCCGCAATAACAGGGTTTGCATCCGGTGATGCGTAGTAATCATCTTCATTAAAAAACGGATAAGTAGGACAAAATCTGCTGTCTGCTGATAGTATAAGACTTGGGAAACCTAAATAATAATTCATTCCGTTGATTTTCATATCCGGTAATAATTCGTCATTATTGAGCAACACCATCCAATTGTCAGAATTCACTTCAATCAATGTCCGCCCGATAGATTGCAGATGTCTTACGAATCCGGAAGCATTACAATTGAATCTATTCACGAATTGGTCTTTTAATTCTAATGCAATTTTAATGCCATCCCCTCTTTCATTGAAAAAGTTAACCGTATTAATACGCTTGAAAAACTGTTCTCTCTCCAGCACCGACATATTTGGTGTAAGATTCCACGCTTTAAAATTTACGTTTACCAAATTTTTTGCATCGGCAAACGATGGCAGAGAAGTCGTGTTCTTAGTTTTGGGAACTTCCTTTTCGACTTTCCTGCGTTGCGTTGAATTTATTAAACCTATATTTTGTAATTGTACTTTCATATCATCCTTTATTTATACTGCCAATTTTTGCACTTTTTTTATTGAGCTTTGAATAGTATTATTTCCCCAAGATAAAGTTCTTATAAACAAGGAAACCTTGCCCATATCAAAACTTCCGTAGTTTCCTTTTACCGATTTTATGGCAGATATTAAATCATTTTCATTGCATTCATCTTTGCTTAAATCAATTATTCTTTCCAAAAATTTCAAACCTTCGTTTGAAATTTTTTCGCTGTCGTCCTGAATAGCTTTTGTAATTGTTTCAGGCGTATCATCGTTGATATCTGTTAATTTATTTTGTCTCGGCACCAAAACATTCATAACAAATACAACCTGTTCTCCAAAATTCAAATTTTCAGGTAATTTTTCTGGAGGGTTAATTCCGTATACAGACATCAACCCGCTTGCAAGAGTTTCTCTGTCGTATCTTAAATCATCTGCGTGCAAAGATTCGTAGGTTTTTATCATATTATCAAGGGTTTGTTTTTCCTGTTCCAATTTTTTCTGCTGTTTTGCCAAGTCAGCTTTTTGCTTTTTTATTTCTTTTTGGGCATCAATACGTGCTTGTTTATATATTTCATCGGTTCTGGCCTGAATTATTCCTTCAAGTTTTGCTTCTCTTTCTTTAATTGCAGTTTCTGCAGTTGCTAAAGCTTGCTTCCTTTTTTCAAGAGAATCCTCTTCTGCTTTCATTTGCTCCTTAAATGAGTCATATTTAGCTTTTTTTGCACGCTTATCTTGATAATCACATATCATTTCATAAGCTCTTTTATCATACTGACAAGCTACATCTTTCACTGAAGCAGTTATAGGATAATCATTATCTTCAAGCGTTTCTGGCCTAAATTGAGAATGATTAAGCATATACTCTATTGCCCTATATTTAGCAGGAGTTTTTTCACAATCCTTTATTAAAATTGCCATTATACGTAGATCACAGTTATCATCAATACAAAAAAGTGCATTTAAATACTCTGCATTATCACATGCCTCTTTAAATTGAGCAAAGTCTAAATATGGTCCACGCACTATTTTATATAATTTTTCATTACCCATCCCTTTAAAAGAAATATTTATAGGACTATAAATGTTAGAAACCGGCGATTTATTATAACTTCTTGCTGTGCTGCAAGGAGTTGATTTATATTTATTATAACTATTTAAATTTGTAATTGGTTGTACTAACATTTTTATTTCACCTGTTTTATAATATGTTAAAAATCGTAAAAAAATTTTTTTGACATTTTATACTGCCAATTTTTGTACTTTTTTTATCGCGCTTTGAATAGTATTATTTCCCCAAGACAAAGTTCTTATAAACAAGGAAACCTTGCCCATATCAAAAACTCCGTGGTTCCCTTTTACCGATTTTATGGCAGATATTAAATCCTTTTCATTGCATTTATCTTTGCTTAAATCAATTATTCTTTCCAAAAATTTCAAACCTTCGTTTGAAATTTTTTCGCTGTCGTCCTGAATAGCTTTTGTAATTGTTTCAGGCATATCATCGTTAATATCCGTTAATTTATTCTGCCTTGGGACAAGAATATTCATAACAAATACAACCTGTTCTCCAAAATTCAAATTTTCAGGTAATTTTTCTGGAGGGTTAATTCCATATACAGACATCAACCCGCTTGCAAGAGTTTCTCTGTCGTATCTTAAATCATCTGCATGCAAAGATTCGTAGGTTTTTATCATATTATCAAGGGTTTGTTTTTCCTGTTCCAATTCTTCCTGCTGTTTTGCCAAATCAGCTTTTTGCTTTTCTATTACTTTATTTGCTTTTTCTTTTTCTTCTTTGCGG
>Ga0310690_10005087_pt1 | contig 18114 bp, 13 predicted proteins | sample AusTroGonzalo_MG_2_FD_207661 | JGI IMG/M metagenome (GOLD analysis project Ga0310690, IMG submission 207661) | Bovine rumen microbial communities from tropical cattle in Woodstock, Queensland, Australia - Gonzalo_04 (v2) (version 2) | ecosystem: Host-associated > Mammals > Digestive system >...
CAGCTCCAACTCCGGCGGACGGGATGCTTCGGGCATTGTCAGCACAGGCTATGAGACTCTCGAGTACGGCAGCGAAGGCGAAGCGGTACGGAAGCTGCAGAACCGCCTGGATGCGCTGGGATATAACCCGGGGTACACAGACGGAAAGTTCGGCCCATCGACGGAAGCGGCGGTCATGGCATTCCAGGCCAACAACAGCCTGACCGTGGACGGCAAAGCCGGTCCGGCAACACAGCGCGCGTTATACGGAACGGCGCAGAAAAGCGCGGTGAACTATTCCTCCATCCGTCCGGGAGACTCCGGAGAACCCGTGCGGAACCTGCAGTATACACTGTACGAACTGGGATACTATGACGGTGCGATTGACGGCAAATACGGTCAGACCACATCCGACGCGGTTCGTTCCTTCCAGATTGAAAACGGCCTGAAACCGGTGGATGGCATTGCAGGCAACCAGACGCTGAGCAGACTGTATTCTTCCGCCGCCATCCCAGCGGCAGCGGCGGGCGATCTGTATGAAACAATCCGACCGGGCGCTTCGGGCGAAGCAGTGGTTCAGATTCAGGAATGCCTTGTGCAGTACGGATATCTGGCCGCGAATAATATCAGCGGAGGGTATGACAGCGCGACGGAAACGGCGGTGCGCAACTTCCAGTCTACCCACGGCCTGAAGGTGGACGGTATCTGCGGAAGCGAGACGCTGAGCGTGCTGTTTGGCTATTGATTTGGAAAACCACGTAATGAAAAGGCTGGCCGCGCTGCTTGCGGCGGCGGCCGCCTTTGTTCTCCCAATCCGGGGGTTTGGCAGCGAACCTGAACTGCCTGCGGCGGAATTCAGGTGTCTCGCAGTGGGAATCGACTGGTTTGTGAACGAGGAAAACACGGCGCCATGTTCCGCCAACAACGCGGAAACCATGGCGGGGCTGTTCGGCGACTGCCTGCCGGAAGGGACGAAGGTGACCCGCCGGGTGAACGGGCCTGCCGGGCTGGCGGAAATGGAGAACCTGATTCTTGAAACCTTCTCGGACGCCGGAGAGGAAGACACGAGCATTCTTTACCTGAGCACCCATGGGGTGGTCTGGGAAGAAGAGGGCATGGAGAAAACGGCCTGGATCCTGAGCGACGGGGAACGCGAGCAAGCGCTTGAACCGGAAAGCCTGCGTACGATGATGGACCAGATTCCGGGAAAGAAAGTCCTGATCCTGGACTGCTGTCACGCCGGAGCTGCCGCGGAAACCTTCGTGGGGCCGGAGTGGCGTGTGATTGCCGGATGCGGGGTGGAGGAGGACTGTTATTTCTGGGCGGCAGGAGAAGTGACCGGAACGGGATACTTCACAGCGGCACTGGAAAACGCTCTGCGTGCATCCGCCCGGGAACAGATTGACCCGGACGGAGACGGGAAGGTCAGCCTGAAAGAACTTGCAGGGCGGATCCGCGAAATCTACGGCGTAAGTACTCCGGTTTTTCTGCCGGAAGGGGATGAGGAAGCGCTGTTTCTGCTTCCGGAGGTGCAGATGCAGGAGCGGCTTCTGGATCTGCGGTTCGATCCGGAAACGGAGGAGGGTGCCCTGCAATTTCACTTTCGGACGGAAACGGCAGTAAAGCTTGAATACCGGCTTGTCCCCATGGGGGAGAACGGCTGGGACTTTACCCGCGCGGCAAAGATTCCGGATCGGGAGCGCAGCGGCCAGAAGCGCGGTGTGGTGAGTCCGGGCGAAAAAGACCGGTCAGTCCGGGTGAGCCGGGAACGCCTGGGCGACGGCGGGAAGGCGCTGTTACAGATCGTCTCGTGGCGTGGCCTGCATGGTCAGATTCCGGTGCCGGAAGCAACATATATTATAAGGAGTCGTTAAAAATGTCTGAATGTACCCATGACTGTTCAACCTGCGGGGCAGATTGCGCAAGCCGGAAGCCTGAAAGCCTTCTGGCACCACAGAATACCCTGAGCAACGTGAAAAAAGTGATTGCCGTCATGAGCGGCAAGGGCGGTGTCGGCAAAAGCCTGGTAACCGGGCTCATGGCTGTTCTTGCGCAGCGCAACGGTGATCAGGCGGCGATTCTCGATGCGGATATTACCGGGCCTTCCATTCCGAAAATGTTCGGCATCCATGATAAGGCTATGGGCTGTGAAGACGGAATTCTGCCGTCGGAAAGCCGCACGGGCGTGAAGATGATGAGTGTGAACCTGCTGCTGGAGAATGATACAGATCCGGTTGTATGGCGCGGATCGCTGATCAGCGGCACGGTGAAGCAGTTCTGGACCGATGTGATCTGGGGCGATGTGGACTATATGTTCGTGGATATGCCTCCGGGAACAGGGGATGTTCCGCTGACTGTTTTCCAGAGTTTGCCGGTTGACGGGATCATTGTGGTTACAAGCCCACAGGAACTGGTCGGAATGATTGTCGAAAAAGCCGTGAACATGGCAAAAATGATGAACATTCCTGTACTGGGCATCATCGAGAATATGAGCTGGGTTGTCTGCCCGGATTGCGGAAAAAAGATTTATCCTTTTGGCGAGAGCAGAACCGCATCCGTGGCACTGGAGCACGGAGTGCCGATGCTTGCGCAGCTGCCGTTGGATCCTGCGCTGGCCAGGGAATGCGACACAGGCGTCATTGAGCTGTTCAATGAGGATTGGATGACTCCGGTGATGGACGCTGTGGCGGCCTGTCCGAAAAGGATCATTGAAGAGTAAGGAGCCGGTGCATGGCGAGACAGAATTCAAATGACCAGCTGCAACGGCGTCAAAGCCGAAACGCGGCGGCCGAGCGGCTGGTCACGCAGGAGACGGTCCGGAAGCGGCAGATCCGCAGCTGGATTATCCTGGTGGCGGTCGTTCTGGCAGCTGTTCTGGCAGTTCATTTTCTGCGGGGATACGGCAAGGGAAAGGAAATCGGGCTGGCCAGTTTGCCCTGCTATTCGAACCAGAGCGTGACACCCTTCCGGGACGGACTGGTCTATTATGACGGCGTCAGCATCCATCATCTTGCCAGCACGGGCACCATCCGGTGGAGTTTTCCGGCCGGAAGCGATATCCGGTTCAGCGTAGGACCGACCCATCTGGCTGTCTGGAGCGGGCGGCAGCTGTCGCTGGTGGATCGGAACGGAAACGCCACATACAACGAGAACCTGGAAGGCGAGGTACAGTTTGCCCGGGTCGGCGAACGGTATGCAGCTGTGGTGGTCGGAGCGGATACGGAGCCGAAACTGATTGTCAAGGATCTGAATGGCGCTCAGGTGGACGTGGAAGCGGAGGCCTACAGCGGATTGCTGATCCTGGATGCAGGTTTTTTCGGGGATCAGGGGGAATATATGTGGACCCTGGCGCTCGACGTGTTCGGCACGGCACCGAATACCATCATGAATACCTTCCAGGTCGGGAAGATGAACACGGGCGCTGTTTCCCTGGGCGAAGCCATGACCTACAAGGTGCTGTACGAAAATGCCAGGCTGCGCGTTTTCTCCACACAGCAGGTATATACGTATGATTACAAATGCGTTCAGGACACGAACGCGACGATGCTGGTGTACGGCTGGAAGCTGATCGATTACGAAATTCCGGAACGAGGACGGGCCAAACTCCTGCTGGCGCCGACCAGCCAGACCAGCAGCGAGCAGCTGATCAGTGAGCTGCGGGTGCTTGAAGGAGACCGGGACAAGCGTTATACGCTGCCCGCAACCTGTGTCGGTGCTCACATGCATAACGGCAACATATATGCCGTTTCAGGCGATTATGTCTACCGGGCGGACACGAACAGCCAGCGCTTTTTTGGCTATAAGATCCCGGGAGGAACCAGCGGAGAAATCACCGCTTCCTATGGAATCACCAGCGACGGGAAAATGCTCCTCGCCTCCGGTGAAAGCATGTACGCGCTGACGCTGCCGAATTGACGGGCAGATATCATATGGCAGCGGCCAAAGGCCGGAAGATGCAGAACGGATCGGATTTTGGAAACCGTAATCCCAGAACAATAAGGAGGAAAACAGGTTATGCCCAAGGAACAGAAACAGGAATTTGTCACCCACATCACTCCCCGGAGCGAGGATTTTTCGCAGTGGTATACGGACGTGATCAAGCAGACGGAACTGTGCGACTATGCGCCGGTGCGAGGCTGTATGATTATCCGTCCATACGGCTATGCCATCTGGGAACGGATTCAGGCGGAAATGGACGCCCGCTTTAAGGAGACAGGTGCGGAGAACGTTTATTTCCCGATGCTGATTCCGGAAAGTCTTCTGCTGAAGGAAGCGGAGCATGTGGAAGGTTTCGCGCCGGAAGTCGCCTGGGTGACCCAGGGAGGCGGGGAGCAGCTGCAGGAACGGCTGGCGGTCCGCCCGACGAGCGAGACGATTTTCTGTTCCATGTATTCCAAGTGGGTGCAAACCTGGCGGGATCTGCCCATGATGTATAACCAGTGGTGCTCCGTTATGCGCTGGGAAAAGGCTACACGCCCCTTCCTTCGCACAAGCGAGTTCCTCTGGCAGGAGGGCCACACCATTCACGCAACGGCGGAAGAAGCCGAGGAAGAAACCCTGAAAATGCTGGAAGTCTACCGCGAAGTGGCGGAGGATGTTCTGGCACTGCCGGTTTACGTGGGACGAAAAAGCGACAAGGAAAAGTTCGCCGGCGCCCGGGCTACCTATTCTATGGAAGCCATGATGCAGGACGGGAAAGCGCTGCAGGCCGGGACCAGTCACAATTTCGGCACGAACTTTGCCGAAGCTTACGACATTCAGTACCAGAGCAAGGAAGGAAAGCTGGAATACGTGCATGAAACCAGCTGGGGCGTGAGTACCCGTCTGATCGGCGCGATTATCATGACCCACGGCGATGAGCGCGGATTGCGACTGCCTCCGAAGGTGGCGCCGATCCAGGCGGTGATCCTGCCCATCGCAGCGCATAAGGGCGGTGTGATGGAAAAATGTGAAGCACTGTACGACGGGCTCAGGAAAGCCGGAATCCGTGTGAAACTGGATACACGAGATACCGTCAGCGCCGGTTTCAAGTTCAACGACTGGGAGCTGAAAGGCGTTCCGCTGCGTCTGGAGGTAGGTCCCAGAGATCTGGAAAACGGGGTGGTTACCGTTTTCCGCCGGGACACGCTGGAGAAGTTTACTATTCCGCTGGACAACATTGAGGAAAAGGTTCGGGAACTGCTGGACGACGTGCAGAAGACCCTGTATGAACAGGCGAAAACCTTCCGGGACGAGCGGACGATTGAAGTACACAATATGGACGAGCTCGGGAAGGCCGTCGAAAACGGATTCGCCAGGGCCATGTGGTGCGGGAACCGGGCCTGTGAGGATGAAATCAAGGAGAAGTTCAACGCTTCCTCCCGCAACATGCCCTTTGACCAGGATGCTTTCCGCTTCGGCGATACCTGTGTCTGCTGCGGAAAAAAGGCAGACAGGGTCATGTATTTTGCTAAGGCATATTGATGGGAAAGCAACTGCACAAAAAGTATATCTGATGCTTTCCATGCTGCAGCTGTCAAAGACTCGGGATGCAGTTTCATGAGGCTTTGATAACGGTGATTGCATAGCAAGGAGGACTAAACAGATGAAAATTTACGTGGATGCCATGGGCGGTGACCTGGCACCGGAAGCACCGGTCAAAGGCGCGCTGAAAGCGCTGCGCCAGTATCCGGGCCTTGAAATCATTCTTGCCGGGAAGCTGGACGAAGTAAAGCCCTTTCTGGGGGAATATGACGATGTGAAGGACCGCCTGACACTTGAGGAAGAGCCGGAGGTCATCACCAATCATGAAAGCCCGGTCATGGGTGTGCGCAGGAAAGTCAACAGCGCGACGGTTCAGGGAATGCTGAAGGTGCGCAGCGGTGAAGCAGACGGCTTTGTTTCCGCCGGCTCCACCGGTGCGACTCTTGCGGGCGGTATGTTCCGCCTTGGCCGGATTCCGGGCATCGAACGACCCGCCCTGGCACCGCTTATGCCGAACGGAAACGGCCATTTCCTGCTGATTGACTGTGGTGCGAACGTTGACTGTAAACCGGAATACCTTGTACAGTTCGGCATTATGGGTGATGCTTATATGAAGGGCGTCCTCGGCATGAAGAATCCCCGGGTCGGGCTGGTGAACATCGGGGCTGAGGCAGAGAAGGGAAACGCGCTGGTCAAGGAAACGTATCCTCTGATGGAGAAAGGTCCTTTCAATTTTGTCGGAAACGTGGAGGCACGGGATATTCCTCTGAATCAGGCGGACGTCGTGGTGACGGACGGATTTGGCGGCAACCTGATCCTGAAGTATACGGAAGGTCTTGCGACTGCACTGCTGGGCCTGATCAAAAAGGAACTGATGGCGGATACCCGCGGGAAGATTGCGGGTCTGATTGCGAAACCGGCCTTCCGCCGCGTGAAAAAAGCCATGGATTCCGACGAGATCGGCGGGGCTCCGCTGCTGGGCGTACAGGGTGCTGTGGTTAAAGCTCATGGTTCCAGCAATGCATACGCTTTCTGCAGCGCCATCGGCCAGTGTGTCAAGATGATCGACGGCCATGTGGTGGATATTATTCAGGAAGGGGTCGCAAAACTGGCTCCGGAAGAAAAAAAGCAGGAGTGATCCCGGCAAAGAAGCCGGACCACATACAGAAAAAACAGGAGGATGACAATCATGGATTTCGAAACCATCAAAAGAATGATCGCGGATCAGCTGAAAGTGAACCCCGATGAAATCAAGCCTGAAAGCCGGCTGATCGAAGACCTGAAAGCGGACTCTGCCAACATCATGGTGATGATTATGGATCTGGAAGATCAGTTCGGGATCACGGTGGAAGACGATCAGATCATGAAGCTGAAGACCGTGGGTGACGTGGCGGCCTATGTAGCGAACGCGAAAGGCTGAGACGGCCGCGGACATGTCGGATCAAACAAAGCGCGTCATGGAAGCGCTGGGCTATACTTTTCACGACGAAGCGCTGCTCCGCCGGGCTTTGACGCACCCTTCCGCGGGAAAGGAAGATAACCAGCGGCTGGAGTTTCTCGGAGACGCGGTTCTGCAGTATCTGATGAGTGACCGGCTGTACAGGAACCATCCGTCAGACCGCGAAGGATCACTGACCCACATGCGGGCATTGCTGGTGTGCGAGGCGGCGCTGAGTCTCATCGCTCAAAGACTCGGGATCGGTGAAGCTTTGGTGATGGACCGCGGCGAAGAACTGACCGGCGGACGGACAAAGCCCAGCGTCCTGTGCGACGCGATGGAGGCAGTGCTGGCGGCGGTCTGTCTTGACGGCGGTATGGACGCGGCACGGGCTGTGGTGGAACGGTGCTGGCCGTCGGAGGGAGAGGTCAGCCGCCCGATGCAGGACAGCAAAGGCCTGCTGCAGGAGATTCTGCAGCAAAACGGCGGAGAAACACCGGGCTATCGGATCACGGGCACAAGCGGTCCGCCCCATGCGCCTTTATTTGAAGCAGCGGTTTTTCGCGGGAATCAGGAGATCGGCCGCGGCACCGGAAAGACGAAGAAACAGGCGGAACAGGCCGCAGCAATGGCGGCGCTGAAGAACTTGGGTGAAACGGTCGAAATCGAAACAAATTCAGGCAAAAGATAACAAAAATATTACAATATTGTAAATATTCCGTTGACAATTCGAAACAGAACGAGTAAAATCATTTTGTATCGGAATGTCAGCGGGCTTTTTATGCCCCTTTATGGTATGGGAGGGAATCCTGATGGCGAAGAACCGTTTGTTTCGGGGAATGCTGCTGATTCTGGCACTGATGCTGTGCCTGACGGGTGGGGTTGGGGAGCCCCGGCGCGCCGCGGCAGAGGAAGAGCTGGAAATTGTGAGCAGCTATCCCTATACCACGGTTGCAAAGGTAGAGGTGAACCTGCGGGAGGGCCGCAGCGTTAAATCCGGCCTGGTGAAGCGGATTCCTGCCGGCGCTGAAATCACGGTATACGAAAAGAACGGGAATTGGGCCCGGGTGGAGTATAAAGGCAACAAGGGCTGGGTGCGGACAGAGTATATCGTCCTGAAAACGGTGAAAAAGGTGAAGGAAACTGCGACACCCACGCCGGCACCCACGCCGGCACCGGAAGAGGACGCCGGCGGATATATCGTGCTGAAAAAAGGCACCACAGGCGCAGAAGTGCAGGCGCTGCAGGAAGCTCTGATTGAACTTGGTTTCCTGACGGGAAAAGCCGATGGAAATTTCGGTGACGAGACAGAGAAGGCGGTTATTGCTTTTCAGCAGAAGAACAAGTATCCGGACACAGGATTAATGGACGCCAATATCCAAGCGTTTCTGTATTCCGGGAATCCCCTGAACGCAAAGGGCGTAGCGACAAAGATCAACACCATGAGCCCGGCGGCGGGCGCCACTATGCGTCTGAACAACACGGGTGAGCCGGTCGGCGAGCTGCAGACGATGCTGCAGAATCTGGGTTACTATTCCGGAACCATCACAAAGCGGTATGACACAGCCACACGGGCGGCAGTGACGGCTTTCCAGAAAAAGAACGGCCTGAAGGCAGACGGTATCGCCGGCGCGGAAACAAGGCGGCTCCTTGAGAGCGGCACGGGCCTTCCTTCTGACGCAACGCCGGTTCCGGCTGCAACGCCGACGCCCAAGCCGACGAAGGAACCCGTCTTTACAACACCAAAGACCACGGTGAAGAACGGATCCGACGGAACGGACGCCCGCAGCGTGCAGACCCGGCTGAAGGATCTGGGCTATTACCAGGGCAAGGTGGACGGAAAATTCGGGCGGGCCAGCGTGAACGCCCTGAAGAATTTCCAGACCAATAACGGACTGGAGGCGGACGGTGTTGCCGGTAAGAGTACCTATGCAATACTGTTCAGTGCCCAGGCGATTGCTTTCAATTCACCTGAAACGGAGTCGCCGGCCCCGGTGGAAGATAAGACGGATACTTCTTCCTCGTCTGAAAGCTCCTTCTGGAAAACGCTGCGCAGCGGCGACAGCGGAACGGACGTCAAACAGCTCCAGGAAAATCTGATCCAGATGGGTTATATGAGCGGGAAACCAGACGGGAAATACGGTGAGACGACCACAGCTGCCGTGAAAGCTTTCCAGAAGGCCAACAACCTGAAGGAGGACGGAACGGCGGGACCCGAAACCCTGAAAGCGGTTTACAGCGGAACAGCCAAGACGGCTACGGGTTCAACGAACTCCTCCACAACCCAAACAACAACCCTGAAGCAGGGCAGCACCGGATCGGACGTGAAAAACCTTCAGTCAAAACTGATTGAGATGGGCTACCTGACAGGTAAGGCGGACGGCATTTTCGGAAAAAAGACGACGGCCGCGGTAAAAGCTTTCCAGAAAGCGAACCAGCTGAAGGCAGACGGCGTTGCGGGCGCAAAGACGCTGCAGCAGCTGGAAAAGGGCGGTACGGCCGCTTCTTCCACGGCAAAACCCACGGCGACGGCAACGCCCGCGCCGACAGCGGTTCCGGGCGCGGCATCGGCACTTGCCGGACGCCCCAGCGCTTCCCGCGTGATTTACGCCAACTGGTATACCACGGTAAAGGATATCTGCAAAAAATATCCTTACGCTACCGTATATGACTACAGCACGGGAATCTCGTGGCAGGTACATATCTTCTCGGTCGGTGCGCACGCGGACTGTGAACCGGTATCGGCTTCTGACACGGAGAAGATGATACGGGCTTTCGGCGGGGAAACCACCTGGACGCCGAAGCCGGTATGGGTGATCTTTGCGGACGGCAGCGTCTACATGGCTTCCACCCATGATACTCCCCACGGAACATCCCATATCAGCAACAATTTTGACGGTCACACCTGCATTCATTTCCCGCGGACGCAGGCTCAGGTGGAAGCAATCGGACCCTATGCTACCAGCCATCAGGAGGCCATTGATAAGGGATGGGCGGCTACCCGGAGCTCAGGCAGCTGACAGACGGACAGACGATGAAAAAAGATACGACGACAAGAAAAAAAATACCCGTCGGCAGGGCTCTTTCCCTGCTGGCGGGCTTTGTGCTGCTTTTCGGCGCTGCTTTCGCGGAAGAGATTCCGGCAGAAAAACTTCTGACGGAACTCCCGGAAGAGGATGTGGATCTGAACGATTTGCTGGATCTTTCGGAACTTGAAGAAGATCCGGAAGAAGTGGAGATTCTTCCGCCGGACGCGACGCTTCTGGCTCATGACAGGCAATGGCATACGCCTGCAGAAGGGAGCCTTGTGAAGTGTGACCACGAGGTGTGTTACTGGACCACTCCCATGGGCTATACGGATGAAGCGGCGGTCTGGAAGATGCTGATGCAGCCTATCACGGTGCTGGATGCGAACCAGCGACATCAGGTGAAAATCCGGAAAGAGCCGGATAAAAACTGCACGGTTTATACCGGCGAAGTGACCGGAGAGAGCCAGGGTGTCCATGTGCTGGAAAGAGGCGATGAATGGTCGCTGATCGAAGCCTATTCCTCCTCGCCGGAGGGCTCCAAGGTGAAGGTCTGGGCGGAAAAGTTCCAGGGCTATGTGGAAACAAGTCTGCTGAAGGAAGTGGAGGTCGACCAGACCTACGCGATTGTGATTGACAAGCAGTGGCAGCGGCTTTATCTTTACAAGGAAGGAAAGCTGTTTTCCACACTGCTGTGTTCTACGGGATTTTACAATCCCCAGAAGAAAAACCCCTGGAACGAAACGCCGGCGGGCGAGTTCCTGGCCATCAGCTGGACGGGTGATTTTACCCTGAAGGATGACGCTACCGGGGAAGTCTATATGATCTGCAAAAAGGCGATCCGCATCAATGACGGAATCCTGATCCACGAGGTGCCTTCGGTGCTGAGCAAAAGCACCGGCGAATGGACCTATGACAACTGCGAGGGATATCTTGGAGAGAAAGCCAGCCACGGATGTATCCGGGTGCAACGGAAATTCACCCCGGAAGGGATCAATCATGAATGGCTGTGGAAGAACCTCAGCGACGGCACCAAAGCGGGCCAGAAATACACAAAAGTCATCATCTGGGACGACGCCAACCGCGAACTGACCTATCCGGACGATCGGCTGGTTCTGTACTACAACACCAACAAGGGAACCCAGTATCATTCCAGCCCGACCTGTTATGGCGTAAAAGAGAAGTTCTGGCCGCTGACGCCGTTCACCTACGGGGAACTGGATGAGGAACCCTACAGCAAACTGAAGCCCTGTCCCTACTGCGCGCCGCAGCCCCGCAGGAAAACCATAGATCAGATCAATCAGAAGAATAACAGATAGCAAAAAAACCGGCCTGTGCCGGTTTTTGCATACAGATTTGTTATGAAACGCAGGTACGCTTTGACAGGAGGAACAGAATTCTGGTAAAAGCTCATAGCAGCGGAATATTACCGTCCCGGCAGGCTTGCTGGACTTCTTCCGGCCAGAGGGAAGCCTGGACCTCTCCGACATGGGCTTTCCGCAGAAAATAAACGCACATACGGCTCTGGCCGATACCGCCGCCGATGGTCTGGGGCAGTTCACCGTTCAGCAACGCTTTCTGGAAAGGCAGCTCAGCCCGCTCTTCACATCCGCGGATTTTCAGCTGTTTCATCAGGGTTTCCGGATCCACGCGGATTCCCATGGAGGAGACTTCCAGCGAGATGTCCAGCAGCGGGTCATACAGCAGGATATCTCCGTTCAGGGACCAGTCATCATAGTCCGGTGCGCGGCCGTCATGAATTTTGCCGCTGCGAAGCGCGCCGCCCACCTGCATCAGAAAAACGGCGCCGTATTCCTTCGCAGCTTTGTATTCCCGCTCTCTGGAGGAAAGATCCGGATACCGGTCTTCCAGCTCCTGGGTTGTGACAAAGGTGATATGATCCGGCAGCTCCGGCTTGATGTGCGGATAATGGGCACAGACAAAGCCCTCGGTTTTCCGAAGGGTCAGGTAAATACGGCTCACGATCTCCCGGAGGAATGCTTCGTTCCGTTCGGAAGGCGCCATGATGCGCTCCCAGTCCCACTGGTCCACAAAGATGGAATGGATATTATCGGTTTCTTCATCGCGGCGGATGGCATTCATGTCGGTATACAGCCCCTCGCCCACGGAGAACCCGTAGGTTTTCAGAGCCAGACGCTTCCATTTGGCCAGGGAATGAACGATCTCGGCAGTCTGACCGGTTTCCTTTATGTCAAAGGAAACGGGACGCTCCACCCCGTTCAGGTTATCATTCAGGCCGGATTCGGGAACGACCATGATGGGAGCTGAAACACGGGTCAGATTCAGGGCTTTGGCCAGCTCCGTTTCAAAAAAGTCCTTGACCAGCTTGATGGCGATTTCCGTATCCCGCAGATTCAGCACGGGATTGTAATTCTTCGGAACAATCAGGTTCATGACGGCGTCCTCCTGAAAAAAACTACGGCTATGATACCACCAAACCGCAAAACAGGAAAGATTTTCTTATGTTCTTGACACAATTCCGGAAACATGAGAAACTGTGCAAAGCGTAGAAGCAGGAGCTTCTACGCCAATACCTGTTTGAGAGGTTAAGCTTATGAACAAACCGACATATCTGATTATCGGTCTGGGAAATCCCGGAGAAAAATACGCTCATACCCGGCATAACGCCGGCTTTGAGGTGATAGATCTGCTGGAAAAAAAGTATTCGGTGAAACTGCGGAAAAAGATCCTGCAGCCCTGGGCGGAAGCGGAATGGACGGACGGGGAAAGGAAGATCATCCTGTGCAAACCCCTGACCTTTATGAACAACAGCGGTGTCGCCGTAAAAAAGATCATGGAGCGGTATCATGTGCCGGCCGAGCAGGCGCTGATTATCTATGACGATATCGATCTCCCGCCGGGAAAGATCCGTGTACGCAAAAGCGGCGGACCGGGTACCCACAACGGAATGCGCAGCATTATCGGAGAGACGGGGACGGATGCGTTTCCGCGGATCCGGGTGGGTACGGGAGACCGACCCGCGGGGGAGGATCTGGTGAAATGGGTGCTGGGGCGTCCGGAGGGAGAGGACCGGATCCGGATGGCGGAAGCCTTTGCCGCGGCGGCGGGATGCGCGGAAGAATATGCAAAAAACGGGATTGACGCGGCGATACGCCAGGTGGGCACAAAGAAGTAAAGACAACAAAAAGAACCGGACTGAACGGAGAGCTGACAGAGGAAATGTCTTTTCTGTCCGCTTTGAGGAGAACAAGTTGTGATTGAGACATTGAGAATTCCCGGGGAGGAAGAACTGCTTGCGGCGAAACCAGGACAGGTGGTTGCGCTTACCGGCGTGAACACAACGCTGGCAGCGGTAATGGCCTGCCGTATGGCCCGGGCGGGACGGCGGACGCTGCTGGTGGCGGAGAACGATCTGAAAGCCTCCCGGATGGCGGATGATGTCCGTCAGCTTACGGGCAGCGAGACAAATAAAACAGGGCGGACGGAAGAAACGTCCACGCTGTCCGCTTTTCTGCCGGGCGGAGAGATTGACCTGACCCGGGCGGCGGGCAGCCTGGAAAACAGCTGGCGAAGGCTGGAAGCGCTGAGCGCGGTTTGCACGGGGAATGCGGAGATCCTTTGCGCCGGCGCGGAAGCGATGGCTCAGCGGATGGGACGGCCGGAGCATTTCCGGGCTCTTTGCCTTACGTTGCAGGCCGGGGACCGGATTGCTCCGGCCGATCTGAGCCGCCGTCTGATCCGTATGGGATATGAGCGGGTCGGCATGGTTGAGGGGAAGGGACAGTTTGCCCTGCGCGGCTCCATATTGGACGTTTATCCGCCGCCTCTCAGCCAGGGGATCCGGATCGAATTCTTTGACGATGAAATCGACAGTCTGCGGGAGTTTGACTGTATCAGTCAACGGAGTCTGGCGGCGGCGGAGCAGGTGATGCTGACGCCGGCCTGCGAGGCGCTGCTGGAGGAAAAAGAATATGCGGCAGCGGCGAAACGCATGCGCGAAGCACTGGAAGTTTCGGAAGAAAGCGGCGGGAATACAGGCTCGGATGAAACGGATTTCCTGGCGGCCCTTCCGCCCATGCCGGAGGACGACGAGGACGATGCGCTGCTGTTTGACAGCATTGTGGCTCCTGCGGTTCGGCAGGCTAAATATGAGACGGCGGAAGCCACGGAAAAGGAGCGGCGTGTTTCGCGCCTTCTGGAGGACGCGGACAGCCTGGAAAATGGCGTGCCGTTTCGGCGGATGCGCTCCTGGATTACGGTGCTGACGGATCAAACGGGATCTGTTTGCGACTGGTTCCGGCCGGATCTGATCCTGCTGTGCGAACCGGATCGGATACGGTCCCGCGTTGAAGAGAGAAACGCGGGTTTTGCGGAAGATCTTTCATCCGCCATGGCCCGCGGGGAAGCTGTACAAAGTCAGCAAACCCTGATGAAGGACTGGGAATGTATACGCCGGGAGATTTCCGGGTTTCCCGCCGGGGTGCTGACGGAAATGCTGCTCTCCCTGGGCGGTATCCGGCCGGATACCGTTGTGAATACGGAAACCGCGGGAATTCCCGGATACGGCGGGCAGATCCGCCTTCTTAAAAACGACCTGGCTGCATGGCGGGCAGCGGGGAACCGGATTTACCTGCTTTCCGGCGGAAGCTCCCGCGGAAAGCGTTTGCAGGAAAGCCTCCGGGAGCTTGGTGAGGAAACGTCCTTTTCCGAGGAAAAGCGGGAAGCAAAACCCGGGGAAGCCGTGATTCTGCCCATGACGCTGCGCAGCGGTTTTATCCTGAAAAGCAGCTTCATTGCGGTGGTTTCCGACGCGGATATCTGGGGTGAGGGATATCGGAAGAGCAAGAGCCGGAAATATTCCGGGGAGCGGATTTCGACCTTTACGGATCTGAAAGTCGGGGACTTTGTGGTGCATGAGGATCACGGAGTCGGCCTGTACCGCGGGATTACCCGGATCCAGAGCGAGGGAACCTGGCGGGATTATCTGCTGATCCAGTATGACGGAAATGACAAGCTGTATGTGCCGGTGGAGCAGCTGGAACGGGTGCAGCGGTATATCGGCAATCCAGGCCAGAAGCCGAAGCTGAACCGGCTGGGCGGCGGCGAATGGGCCAGGCAGAAGGGCAAGGTTAAGGAAGGCCTGAAAACTCTTGCCTTTGACCTGAAAGCCCTTTACGCCGAGCGGAGCCGCGAAACCGGGTATGCTTTCGGACCGGATACCCCCTGGCAGCGGGAATTTGAGGATGAATTCCCCTGGGAACTGACGGCAGATCAGGCCCAGAGCGTAAGGGAAATCTCTGCCGACATGGAGAGCCACCGGAACATGGACCGGCTGCTGTGCGGCGATGTCGGATACGGGAAGACGGAGGTCAGCCTGCGGGCAGCTTTCAAGGCGATCGCGGACAACAAACAGGCAGCGCTGCTGGCACCGACCACGATTCTTGTGCAGCAGCATTACAATACGATTGTCAAACGCTTCCGGAACACGGGGGCCCGGGTCGACTATCTGAGCCGCTTCCGTACGCCGAAGGAGCAAAAGGAAGTGCTTGCCCGCCTGGCTGCGGGAGACATCGATTTTATCGTCGGAACGCACAGGCTGCTGGCGAAGGACGTTAAGTTCAGAGACCTGGGGCTGCTCATTGTGGACGAGGAGCAACGCTTCGGCGTGGCCCACAAGGAAGCCATCAAAAATATGAAACGCCAGGTGGATGTGCTGACGCTCAGTGCGACGCCGATTCCCAGGACGCTGCATATGAGCATGACCGGCATCCGGGATATGAGCGTGCTGGAAACTCCGCCGGAAGACCGGATTCCCGTTCAGACGGTGGTCACGGAGTATTCCGATGCGCTGATCCGGGACGCGATTCTGCGGGAGATCGGCCGGGGCGGACAGGTCTATTTCCTCTACAACCGGGTTCGGAGTATTGAGAAATTCTATGAACGCCTGCGGACGCTTGTGCCGGAGGCGCATATCGGCGTGGCGCACGGGCAGATGCGGGAGCATCAGCTGGAAGACGTCATGATGGACTTCTATGCCGGCAACTACGATGTACTCCTTTGCACGACGATCATTGAAAACGGACTGGATGTGCCCGGGGCCAATACACTGATCGTTTTCGACGCGGACCGTTTCGGGCTGAGCCAGCTGTATCAGCTGCGGGGCAGGGTGGGCCGGAGCAACCGGCAGGCCTACGCCTATTTTACGGTGCGGACGGACAAGATTCTGACCGAAACGGCGCAGCAGCGCCTGTCCGCAATCCGGGAGTTTACGGAATTCGGCGCGGGATTCCGTATCGCCATGCGCGATCTGGAAATCCGGGGGGCCGGGAACATTCTGGGTCCGGAGCAGCACGGGCATCTGGCGGCTGTCGGATATGATATGTACTGCAGGCTGATGGAAGAGACGCTGGCGGAAGTGCAGGGCCGGCGGGAGCCCCGGGACCTTGAGACCCGGGTGGATTTGCGCGTGGATGCATTCCTCGGTACGGATTATATTCCGGAAGAAAAGCAGCGGATGGAGATGTATAAGCGTATCGCTTCCATTGTGACGGACGAGGAGCGGGCGGACGTGACGGATGAGTTGATTGACCGTTACGGGACGCTGCCGCCGCCGGCGGAAACGCTGCTGGATGTGAGCCAGCTCCGGGCGCTCTGCAACCGTGTCGGGGTCAGCAATGTGAGCCGGGGGAAGGAAGGCCTGGTCATGAAGCTGGACGAGCGATATGTACAGGACGCGGCAGTTTTCCTGCAGGCGATCGCGGAGACGGACGGACGTCTTTCCCTGACGGCGCGGCCGCCTTTCCGGCTGGTGCTGAAGGTTTCTGCCAGCAAGGACACGGAGCTCATGGCCGAAGGGCTGAAAGTCATGCGGAAGCTGACAAAGCGCATGGACGAACTGCTTGAAGCGAAGAAAGCGGAAGAAGAGAACGAAGCGAAGGAAGAAGAAACGGTATGAGAAAGGTCTGGCCGTGGGCGATTGCTGCGGCGGTATTTATCGCGGACCGGATCACGAAGATTCTCGCACCCGGGATTCCGGAGGGCGGAAGGGTACTGATTCCGGGGGTGATCGGGCTTCGCTATGCGGAAAACAGAGGGATTGCTTTCTCGCTGCTAAGCGGCGCACCGTGGGTTCTCGGCGTGATCAGCCTGCTGATTATTGCGGCGGCCTTCTTCTTCCTGCGGGGGAAAAAGCTGCGGCCGCCGGCACTGACCGGGCTGATGATGATGCTCGGCGGCGCGGCGGGGAATATGGTCGACCGCTTTGTTCACGGGTTTGTGCCGGATATGATTGAAGTGCTGTTTATGAACTTCGCGATTTTCAATGTTGCCGATATGTTTCTGTGCATCGGCTGCGGGCTGGTGATGATCTCACTGCTTCGTAAAGATACCAACGGATAAAGCACCGGAATCTCAGAGAGCCAGCGGCAAGCTCCGGCAGGGTCATAGAATACCTTTGACAGTCCCCCCTGACGCCCAATCATATGCTGAAGGCGTCAGGGAGGACTGCCAAAGGCACCGGCGGGCAGCCGGGCCTGATTCTTTGGGCCTTAAGGAATACAATCAGGACCTCAAAGAATCGGAATGATGCAGGATGAAAGGAAATTTCATGGAAGAGAAAGTTTTCTATCTGGAAAGCGACGGGCGGCGGCTTGATGTGCAGCTCAGCGAGGCGGCGGGGATCAGCCGAAGCCGCGCGGCGGCGCTGATCGAGGAAGGATACTGTCTGGTGGCGGAACAAGCATGCCGCAAGGCCGGAATGAAGCCGGCAGCCGGTCGACCGGTAACGCTGACCATTCCCGCACCAAAGGATGTGGCGCCGCAGGCGGAGAATATCCCGCTGGAGATTCTTTATGAGGACGGGGATCTGGCGGTGATTGTGAAACCGCGCGGAATGGTGGTTCATCCCGCGGCAGGTCACAGCGAGGGAACGCTTGTCAACGCGCTGCTGGGGAACCTGGACGAACTCAGCGGCATCGGCGGTGAAAAACGCCCGGGTATCGTGCATCGCCTTGACAAGGATACCAGCGGCGTGATGATGGTGGCCAAGAACGATGAAACACAGACGGAACTGAGCCGCATGCTGAAGGATCGGGAAATTGGAAAACACTACCTTGCTCTGACGGAAGGGCTTATGAAAGAAAAGGAAGGTGTGATTGAGGCGCCGATCGGCCGGAGCCGGAAAGATCGGAAAAAGATGGCCGTGGATCCGGAGGGAAGGCCTGCGGT
>Ga0310690_10005088_pt1 | contig 18107 bp, 8 predicted proteins | sample AusTroGonzalo_MG_2_FD_207661 | JGI IMG/M metagenome (GOLD analysis project Ga0310690, IMG submission 207661) | Bovine rumen microbial communities from tropical cattle in Woodstock, Queensland, Australia - Gonzalo_04 (v2) (version 2) | ecosystem: Host-associated > Mammals > Digestive system >...
ACTCTTCAGCCAGAGTTCTCCGGAATTCACGGTCAATGTAGAGTCGGACTTGATGCCCGCTGCACCCTTGCACTCCTGGTCTTCGGTATCGTATGTGCCATTACCGGAGGTCATAACGGTGGTGCGGCCGCCATTCACGATGATGTGGCTCTCGCAGTTGATACCTTTGGCAGCTGCCGCCGACACCTCGACATTCAGGATGCCGCCGTTGATGAAGATGCCGTCGTTGGCTTTGATGCCGTGATTGGCCGAAGATTTCACATACACCTTATTACCCTTGCGGAACACGATGTAGTCGGCCGAGTGAATGCCGTTGTTGGTGTTGCCCGTCACACTCAGTGAACCGCTGCCGTTGAAGAGCAGCTTGCCCTTACAGTAGAGGGCGCCTTTCTGACTGCCACCCGTGCCGTCGGCCAATGTGTTCGTGGTACCGTCGGTCAGGATAACGTATGCACGCTTGCCGCTCAGCAGGTTGAGCGCTGCCGAGTCGGGATTGGTGATGTTCGCCCCGCTGAGTCTGACGGCGTATTTCTTGTCACCCATGATGGTCAGCGAGCCGTTGGTCGTCGTTCCACTCACCACGTAGCACACCTTTTTAGTTGTGCCGTGATTGGCTGTCACATGACCACCGTTGACCGACACCTCTACACCGTTCTCCGTCCTAGACGTGGGGTTCGACAGGTCGATGGCGACTTCGGTTGTAAACTCGTTGTTCTCCAACTGGTCTTCTTCATCGGGGAAATACTCAGCTGAGGCCTCTGTTGGTTCTGCCGACATCGCGTCGAGGCTGATGTCAAACGTGGCCAGTTCGCCTGTTGTGGCACTGCTGCCATTACTGCCAGGTGTGCCGCTGCCATTGCCGGGATTCCAACTATTGCCGCCGTAGTTCTCCGCTTCTGTAAACGGATCGTCCTTTGAACAGCTGACTATAACTGCTACAGATGCTACAAGCATCGCGAGAAACATAATCTTCTTCATATACCTTTGACGTTTTTTAGAGTTTTTTCTGAATGCTGCTGCAAAGGTAGGCAAAGACATCTGTTTCTCCAAAAATATTCAGCGAACCAGCCAATTCATTCTGCAAACGCAGCTACGACCCACGAGGACAGGTCCCGGTGATATCGACGTCAATTAATGATTATATATGATTTTCTTGCCATCACGGATATAGATACCGGGACGTGAGGGGGCGCTGACAGGACGACCACTGAGGTCATGGAGCTGATTATCAGGCCACACACGATTTGCCATTTTGGGGGTGGTGACAGCCGTATAGGGCGTGATATCCTGTTCGGCATAGTTTCCACGTACATAGACACGATAGCCTTTTGCATCAAGGCTAAAGACGTGGGTGGCATTGAGCATCACCTGCTTGCGACTGGTACCTTGGGCTATGGTCTCACTATCGAGCCAAAGACTCCACTGACCAGCGGTAAGACCTGTAATGGTGGCTGTGCCTGCCGACGCTGCCATGTTAAGGAGAACAAGGACCTCGCTATCGCCCAATGTACGGGTATAGGCCAGCACAGCAGAATTGTTGGTGACCGTTTTCCAATTGACTGCAGGATTCTGGGCGGCAGTCTTTGAATCGCTGAGAGCCATGATGTCATGCTTTAGAGCAAAAAGAGTGCGCAGGGTGTTAAGCATCTTGTCGTCCTTCGTAGTCCAATTGATTTTGGTATCGTTGAAATAGTCAAGAGCCTGATTGCCGCCCGTCTCCTGGCCATTATAGATTAACGGCATGCCATAGACGGTATAGGCCAGAACAGTCAGTGGATAGCGGTTATCGCCATATTTCTGAGTCAGCGTCTTCTTACTTTCATTATAGTTTTGGTCGTGATTGGTCACATAGAGCATACGGCCGAAGGAGAGTCCGGAAGATTTTTCAAGGAGGGTATTGACAAAAGCTTTCAGACGGGCGGAAGCGTTACCGGTGCCATAACTGGCCAAGTTGGACTGGAACTGCCATGCGTAGTCGTAATCGAAACCCACAGTTTTCAGACGGGTGGCGTCTGTTGCTATATCAGCCTCACCCAGGAAGGTGACGGTCTTGTCCGGCTTATACGACTTGATCATAGGAATGGTGGTTTGCCAATAACTGACGGGAATCCTTTGACTACTGATATAGTCACAACGATAACCATCTATATCAGCCTCATCAATCCAGAATTTCAGGCAATCGTTCATGGCATTCACCAGATTGGCATTGTTATAGTCCAACTGCCACACATCGCCATAGTTGTTGGGATGGATCATTTGGCCACCACTCTTGGCATAGTATTCAGGATGGGTGGTCACCCAATCGGCATTAGTGGCTGTGTGATTGGGCACCCAGTCGAGCCACACCTCCATCTGAAGTTCGTGGGCACGACTGACGAAAGCCTTCAGGTCGGCAATGGTTCCATACTTGGGATTGGTCTTCATGAAATTGGTGGCGGCGTATGGACTGTTAATACCTCCACCACGAGGATAGATAGGCATGAGCCATACGATGTCGATGCCCAACGTCTTAAGTTCCTGCAGCCGGGATTGTGCCGCAGCAAAGGTTCCTGCCTGTGTAAACGAGCCAACGTTCATCTCGTAGATGACACGGCGACCCTCATCGCGTTTCTCCGTCGCGCTGTTGATCTGGTCAACGTAATCTGCCGGAAAAACAGAACCAGTCATCAGGCCTAACAGAAGTGTAAAAAGCAATTTCTTCATTTTCTTATTTGTTTAAAAACGGGGCCGCCGTTCTTCACAGAGCAGCATGCCCCTTGGAGTTAACTCTAATAAACAGTAATTCCTATATATACTGAAGCAGGTAATCACTGTATGACATATACTGCATAGCCATTCGCCTCCAATGGGATGGACGACGAAGAAGAGAGAGAGCATGATGACATGCTCGGGCCGGAAAAGACAGTCTGACTGTTGAGCCACTGCTGGTAATCGCCAGTCTCCAGGTCATCAATGGTAACCACCGTATCGTAACCACCAAAGTTGACAACAGCCACCACATTTCCACGTCGCCATGCCAGCACGTTACTATCGCTGGTACTGAGAAATTCTACGGGAGCGTTTTCCGCCAGTGCATGCTGTTGGTGATGGAGGGTGATAAGTGTGCGAACGGTGTTGAGCATTTTGTGATCCACACGATTCCACTTCACCTTGGCGTCGGTGAAATAACTCAGCGTATCAGGGTCACCAATCTCTTGGCCATTATAGATAAGCGGCATGCCGTAGAAAGTAAATTCCAGTACAGTGAGACCATAGCGGTGCTCGCCATAGAACTTACGAAGGGTGTTGCCACCATCGTTGTAGTTCTGATCATGGTTGGTGAGATAGACCATGCGACGGTTCTTCACCTTCGATGACTTGTCGAGGAAACGCTGACATATCTGTTTCAGGCTATCAGCATTGAAGCCTCTGCGACACAAACGGGCCATCGCCCCTTGAAGACTCCAGGCATAGTCATAATCAAAACCACAGGAGTCAATACGTTGGTTGAAACGGTCGGTGATATCCGTCTCGCTCATCATCTCGATCTTCTTGCCAGGCACGAGACTTTTCAACTGTGCGATGATATCTTGCCAGTAAGAAACAGAGATGGTTGGACTCGACACATAATCACAACGGTAGCCGTCGATATCGCATGTCTCAATCCAAAATTTCAAGGCGGTGTTCACCTCATTGACCAGTTCCTGGTTCTGGTAGTTCAGTTCCAGCACGTCGCCCCAGCCGTGGGGATGAATCATCTGTCCCTTGCCATCCTTTGTGAAATAGTCAGGATGAGTCTCAACCCAGGAATTCTCTTGAGCCACATGATTTGGTACCCAGTCGAGCCAGACTTTGATGCCCAGTTCGTGAGCACGAACCACAAAAGCCTTCAAATCATCAACCGTTCCATAGTTAGGATTAACAGCCTTATAGTCCATCACAGCATACGGACTGTTCATCGTAGCCCCACGCGGATAGATAGGCATGAGCCAGATGATATCGATGCCCAATGTATCAAGGCGATCCAGTTGCTTCATGGCAGCCTGAAACGTACCCTCCTGCGTGAAAGCTCCTACGTTCATCTGATAGATGACGCGGTTCTCGTCGCTGACGGGCTGTGTACCATCGACCTCAGGACTCTGGGTACTCTGCCCACAAGCCGTAAGCAGAAATACCAGAGTAAGGAGTGAAATACAATATTTGTTCATGTATTGATATTAACGAATGATTTTCTTTCCATTTACGATATAAATACCTTTGTGCAGACTGCTATCAAAAGAACCGACCTTACGTCCCTGGAGGTCAAAGACATCACCTTTTCCTACTGCCATCTTATTATTCACATCTTGAATGGCAGTCGGATTAGGGTTTACTTCTGTCACATCAGTCGCTGTGACACGCAGATAGTAGTCACGATCGGCCGTGATGCCAAAATCAGGCACTTGCTTGCCGTTGTTCCAGTTGTTGAAGATAAGGCTGTACGATCCACTCTCAGCATCCAGCAGGAATACTTTGTAGACGTTGCCATCGATGGTCTTTTCGTCTACATAGCTCTCCCCAGGCCATGCGCCAAAGAGTTCGCCATCACCCCAGGCATAGAGTCCAAGGGCATCGTAACCAGTCTCGTCAATGGCGTAGATATAGTGCCTGGCAGTAGGAATGGTGGGCAATTCACCTGATATCTTGAAATTGTCGATAGCCAGTGCCATAGCATTATTGGCAGCATCACCCGAAGTGACGGTAATGTTCCATGCCAGATAAAAGTCTACGCCGGGCTGCATTTTCGTATTGAGGACAGCGCTGACAGGTATTACCTCGCCGGGAACTGTGGCATAGCCCTCTGTAGCAGCATCAGGTTCAAACCTGGTGCAGAAAGCGTCACCAGCAGAGGTCCATTTGCGTCCATCGACAGAATAATACATCTGGACTGTGAAACCTGCCGGATTACTGCCTTTGCGGTATTTCTCAACATCATAGCTGATCTGCAGATTCTCAATGTTCTTTTTTCCGCTATTCATGAAATGAGCATAGATATTGACGCAACGGGTTCCATCAGCCACGCCTGTGGTGATACCACCTATGGCACGGTCGCTACTGTCATCCTGTCCAAAGTTCCACAGCCCGTTCTTAGCATTAGAGGGCAGACTGACGCCACCGGCATACATTGTCTTGTCCTGTGCAGGATTGTAGGTACCTACCGTGCGAGGAGCCGATGTCTGACGATCGATGCGCCATCCCTCGGGCAGTATGGCATCAGCAGCAACACCCATCGCATTAAAGTCCTCTTCGGCAGTCAACTTTTCAGCATTCATTTCTATAGCCGGAAATACTGTAACTTCCGTCTCAGCATGTGTCACCTTGACGGTAGCCTGAGTATTGAAGACATCATTTTTGACAGACACGTTAAAAACGCCCTCCGTTCCGTTGTTCTTGAAGACATGAGCGTCGTCCAGCGTTCCACCATCGCTGACGGTCCAGACAAGGTCATCAGGAGCGTCCATCTCTTTACCATACTGATCAAAGGCTACTGCCTGAAAATGTATGGTTGCAGCATGATGGTCTACAATATTGGTAAATCCCTTTAATGCCTGCGAAGCATAGGAGCGCATCTTGACAGCATCGGCTTCACTGACGCTTGTCGGATTCCAGGTGATGGTGGTAGGATCAATTCCGAAAATAAGTCCATACTCCATACAAGCTGCCATATAGGTCGACATATCGGTGGGATGACGATCGTCCTGGAACCATGAGGCAATGCCATCGGCTCCCTCTGCATCAAACACCTGTTGATATGCCACGCCAACGGGACAGATGGTTACACCCGTTTCACGAGCCATATCCTGATAATTCTTCAGGAACTGAGTATTGAAGTCGGTGAAATTGCTCCAATCGCCACTATAGGCCCAGTTCATGGGAACGATAATAATGGCATTGGGGTTCGGACAATACTCGCGAATATACTCAACCCATTTTTTCACATTACTACGGAATGACTCGATATTTGTTCTGGGCAGAGCACTCTGTTCCTGCAAGATAATATGTGACCATGCCTCCGTACGAATCAGCATCTTGGCACCAGGATTGCCGTCGCCAGCGAGTCCGTCACCCTCATCCCAATGGGTGCTCAACGGTTTGCCTAACAAGGTGTGTTTCGTCCAATAGGCATCCTTACCCATAGCAGTAGCTATATCGTTGAACATGAAGTCCTGATTGTTGTAATGGATAAGACTGTTGTTCAGCGACAGTACCTTTATTTTCTCAGGCAACTGAGGTACCAGTGTCACGTTGGCAGGCATCAGAGTAACCGACTGCATGACTGACGGTTCATCGGGCTCGTTACTCTTTTTGCTCTCCAGCAGTAATATGGCCCCAGCGTCAGTAATGGTCAGCACAATTCTCTGGCAGTCGAAGGTATAGCCACAAGAGATATTGTCGTTAGTTCCTAACACCAGAGTATAAGGTTTGTCAGCCATGATAGCTGTGCCATTCGAGCCATAGTTACAAGCCGAACTCCAATTAGCATCAGCTACCTTGAAGGCGCCAGAGAGTTCCTTGTCATAAAGGACGTAGGTACCTTTACCCTCATCGCTAAACTCCCAATCAGTAATAGCACCCCAACCGTTCACCTCGCCGCGCAGGAAGATACCTGATGAAACGAAGGGAGGGCGATTGGGATCCGTTGCATCCGGATCGTCTTGAGTCTCACCAAACGAAGCAACCAGACTGATATTATCCAATGCCAGTCCCATGGCCTTGTTAGGTGAAGTGCCACTGGATACTGAGATATTCCAGGCCAAATAAATAGAGCTGCCAACAGCCACAGCAGTATTCAACTGCTTGTCGCTGACTGTCGTTGTCGAGATAGGAACAATCTCTGCACCAAGGGTCTCATTATCCTTTGCAAACTCTGTTTTGAAGTCGTCGCCAGCCTTCTTCCAATTGATACCATCATAAGAATAGTACAACTGTACAGTAAAGCCTGCTTCATTGTCGCCTTTGCGATATTTCTCGATATCGTAGCTGATAGTCAGTTGGTTGATAGGCTCAATTCCACCATTGGTCAACTGTGTCATTATGCTGACACAACGGGTACCACCGTCAACTGTCGTTGACAATCCACCAACCGCACGGTCGGAAGGAGTAGCGCTGGAACCGAAGTTCCAAGTTCCATTCTTAGCATTACTGGCCAGGCTGACTCCACCTGTATACATCACTTCGGTAGCGGCAGCATCGTAAGCACCCACCATTCGCGGCGCATTCATCTGACGGTCTATGCGCCAGCCATCAGGCATGTTGAATGTGGCAATAGACGTACCAGCGTCCCACATACCATCAAAGTTCTCTGCTACTGTACTGTTGTCAGCAGTCAATGTCAGGACATCCCCAGCCTTTGCCTGAAAGGACAGGCAAAGGAGAGAAATGAGTAATAAATATAACTTCTTCATATTCACTATTATTTCGCAATGAATGAATAGCTCTGATTAGCGATGACAGCTGAAATATCTTGCTGAGTACCACTGTCACTGTTGAGGATGAGGTTGTAGGTGCCACCATCATTAGGCAATGGGAATACCAAGGTTCCGTTCTCGTTGCTGATAGGCTTAATGCCACGCCAGCCACCGTAGATCTCACCATCACCCCAGGCGTAGAGACGAGGATCGTTGTAACCTGCTTCATTCTGGATGGTAACGGTATTGGTAGATTCTACCCATTCCGTATTGACATCGAAGAAGTGACTGCCAGCTGTGAATACAGCAGGACCATCAACCTGCGGGCTGCCGTTGTCATTAAAAATGAGGTTGAATGTGCCGTTGGCCGGCAGTTCAAAGAGGCACCAGCCGTTATCAGTCATCTTAACGGGTGTAGCGCCCGGCCATCCACCACAAGCCTCACTGTCGCCCCATACATAGAGATGAGGATCAGCATAGCCTACACTATTCTTGACTGCAATCATAACGGTCTCACCCGTGGGCTGAGGTTCGGGATCTGTCCCTGGGCCTGGCGTCTCACCTCCTGGTTGGAAGGTGGCTGGGTCAATTTCGGTAACACCCGTGGCGGTAACATGCAGATAGATATCATGATCGATGGTATAAGCAAAATCTGCCAACTGTGTTCCACCACCAGCATTATTGAAAATGAGGTTCTCGCCCAGTCCCGTGTTGGCTTCGCCCATATCGAAGTATTTATAGGTAATGCCATTGATGGTCTGTTCGCCAGTCACTTCCATTCCCGGCCAGTCGCCGTTCAGGTTATTGGTATCGCCCCACATATAGAGGGTCAGGGCATCCCAGCCGGTCTCGTCGTAAACGAATACAGCATAACCATCATGTTTCACCGTGCTGGGTTCTCCAAGTTCCTCAACGCCATCAGCGGTAATACGCAGATAGATGTTGCGGTCGATGGTAAAGTTGAAGTCGGGCAGCTGTACGCCATTGCCACCATTATTGAAGATGAGGTTCTCAACCAAACCTGTGTTGGCCTCGCCCATATCGAAATATTTCCAGGTGATACCGTCGTGGTTCCATGTACCCGTGACATTCATGCCAGGCCAGTCGCCGTTCAGGTTATTGATATCGCCCCACATATAGAGGGTAAGCACGTCCCAACCAGTCTGATCGTCAACATAGACGCAGAAGCCATCGTGATCGGGCTCCGGCGCTTCGCCACCACTCCAGTAGTAGCTCTCCCAACGCTGTCCCCAGATATTCGTAAAGGTGCCTACACCAGGGTTATCGGTATGCATAGCTTCTTCGCCAGCAGTGGTAAACTCCATACCCTGATTCTTTGAATAGAAACGGAAGCCATCGGCCAGCGTCTTGCCACCCACGAAGGTGTTTGGATCAAGATAAATGCCCCACTTGACATTGCTGTTGGGAGCCTTAGAAAGCAGATACTGCGGATTGCCAACGGCTTCATCCTCGCCATTGAAGGCTCCGGTAATATAGATTTCCTCATCGGATGTGGTGCCAAAGGGAGCGATGAACTCCAGCAGGATACGGTCGGCACGTGTCTCAAATTGCTGACGCTCGTGGTCAAACACGATATCCTCGTTACTCGAGCAACTGGTCATCAGGCCGGTGAAGGCCAGCAGTGTCAGTAACAGACTATTAATTTTCTTATTCATGATGCTATGATAATTATGAGTTATTGATAACTTGGATTCTGAACCAGTCCCGGATTAACGGAGATGGCTGTCTGTGGCAATGGATACCACTCATACTTACGATCGCGCTTGGCAGGCAGACTGATGCCATCTTCAGTAGCACGTCCCCAGAACCACCATTGTCCCTGAGTGAACTTGTCAAAGCGGCGCAGGTCGGTACGACGGCGATTGCCCTCACCCAGATACTCCTTACCCCACTCTGAGAGCATCCAGTCCATATCGAACTGTGTAAAGCCAGGTCCGGGAATACTGAGTGCAGCAGTACGGTCAGAGGTCTTGTAATAACGCTGGCGAACTGCATCCACATAATTCTTAGCCTCAGCACTATTACCTTTGCGCATCTCGCACTCTGCCACATTATAATAGGCCTCAGCCAGACGGAACTGAACATCGTCGATGCTCTTGAAACCACCTTGTTCATCGTTAGGATAGAGTGGATACTTAACCAGACGGACACCAGAGTTAGTCTCGCCCCAGCGGGGACTCATGACGGTCTCAAGATCGCGGCCTTGATTGCTGAATGTTCCTAACTGATCGACATAAACCAGATCCTGTCCATCACGGTCGGCGTCTGCCTTCAGCACGTCACCCGTTCCGAAATTACTGCGAATCAAGCCTTTCAGGAACATACCCGGACCGTGTGTCTTGGTTGCAACATCGTAGGTATAGTTCTGTTTGCGGATGTCGCGATCGTCGAAACGCTCGTATGGGGCACCTAACTTGTCGCCATAATCCAGGAAGCACTTGGCACCAACAGAACCGCCTGTAGGCTGTACGGTACCAGAGTTATCGAAAGAAGGAACGAGACAGACACAATTCCAGGCACCGATACCATCATACGACTGTCCAAAGTAGTCGGCATAGCCATACCACATTCCCACCATGGTGCGAACGTTTGAGATGGCATTGGCAGCACCCTGCCCGTCTTCTGCAGACAGAGCGAAAATCACCTCAGGACTCTTCACATTATCCATCGAATAGAGGTTACGGTAGTTCTCGTCGATGGCATAGTTGCCATAGTTACCGTTGATAATTTCCCTCGACAACTGCTCGCACTCGTCATAATGACTCTCACCAACAAACACCTCGGCATTGAGTAGCAGACGGGCTTTGAGCAGACGGTTCATGGCCTGATTGGCACGGTTCACCATCGAGTGGCTGGCATCGTCCTTAGCCAAAGCGCCAACAGTCTCGTCGAGTTCGGTTGCAATGAAGTCGTAGATTTTCTTGCACGATGTATTCCAGTCTGGATCGGCCGTTCCTGGCACCTCGCTGCTGGCTGAGGTATTCAGCGGCAGCGCACCTCCCCAAAGCTCGAAGATACAATAGTAGTTCCATGCACGAATGGTACGCACTTCAGCCACATACTGCGCCAGTTGTGCATCGGTCATGCCAAGACTGGCAGCACTCAGATTCTCCAAGTCGCTAAGCAAGAGATTGGCCAGTCCGATAGCCGTCCAAGCACCATTCCAGGCGTTGTTGATAATAGTAGACTCTGAAGTCCAGTTGTGCCAAGAGAGCACGGTCTTCATGGCCTCGTCCCATCCCCAGAGTCCTGCATTCCAAACACGCCAGGTAATCTGATCGGAAGGATATTCTGAGAGGTGGAAGAAATTCTCGCCAGCCAGAGTCTGCGAGGTTTGTCCGTAGATGGCAGCCACAGCTCCCTTCACACTGGCTTCATTCTGGTAATAGACACCGGCGTCGATACGGTCGTACACCTTCTCATCAAGGTCGGTACATGCCGAAAGTCCAAGACCCAGTGCCATCGCTATGATGCTATATTTAATTGTTTTCATATAATTATCCATTTTCAATTATCCATTATCAATTAGTGAAAACGCATTGTAACGCCCAGACTTACCTGAGTGGCCTGTGGATAGGCACTATTCGAGTCGATACCTGGGGTAATGCCTGTAGAGGTGACAATAGAAGGATCATTGCCTTCATAGCCTGTCAGCGTGAAGAGATTCTTCGCAGTCAGATAGACACGCAGGCTCTCAACGAGCTGACGGTTCTTGGGTGAATAGGTATATCCCAAGGTGACGTTGTCAAGCTTGAAGTAGTCGCCTTTCTCAAGGAAATAGCTTGAGATGATACCACCACTTGAATTGACGTTGGCATAATCGGTATATGCCTTAGCCAACACATTGTCAGTACCAGATCCTTTCAGGCCCATGCCATATTTACGCATATTGAAGATCTCGAAGCCGAACGCACCGCGGAAAAGCATGCTCAGATCCCAGTTCTTATAGCTGAGTGAGTTGCTCCACGACAGGAAATGCTTAGGTGCGCCATTGCCGATGTTACGTTTGTAAGAAGGATCGGCCTGCGCTGCAGGAACGGCATTACCGTCGTTGTCGTAGATCAGCAGCAGTCCGTTATCATCAATACCGGCATGCTCATAACCATAGAACTGACCGATCTTTCCACCTTCCTCTACACGGAAGAAGTACTCGCTGGTACCAGGACCTGGTTTCTGATACAGATCCAGATAAGCCATCTGATATGCATCGCTCGACAGTTTGGTCAGCTTGGTCTGGCCCATACTCCAGTTAATGCCTGTAGTCCATTTGAGATCTTTCTTGGCCAGCACATCGTAGTCAAGCGACACTTCGACACCTGTATTCTTGGTGGTACCCACATTCACCAAAATAGTGTTGTAGATGAATGGAGGCTGTGGAGCGGTATAGTTGTAGAGCAGATCTTGCGAACGACGGTCGAAATACTCGACACTTCCACGCAGACGACTGTTAAGTGCAACGAAATCGACACCAACGTTGAAGGCAGTTGATTTCTCCCAAGCCAGGTCGGGGTTGGCATTCAGCGATGGAGCGTAACCATTGATCCACTGATTGTCGATGAGATAGGCACCGCGGGTGCTATAGGTGGCGATACTCTGATAGGCATTAAAGTCTGAACGACCTGTTACACCATAGCTAACGCGTGGCTTCAAACTCTGGAAAGTTTGCGACAGGCTCTGTGCAAACGGGGTATTGATGATTTCCCATGCCAATGATGCAGACGGGAAGCTACCCCACTTCTTGTTGGCACCAAACTTGGTGCTACCCTCACGACGCATAGAGGCCGAAGCGTAGATGATATCGTTGAAGTTATAATTCAAACGGCCAAAGAAACCAATCAGCGTTGACTCTGAAGAACCAGCCCAGAGGTTAGCCTTGCCATCGCGCAGATAACTACCGCTGCCAATACCATGATACGAGAGGGCATCGTAGACAAAACCCATGTTCTCATTGCCGCTCTGCTCCCACTTGCTGCGCTCCCAGGAATAGCCAAGTACAGCTTTCAATTGGTGCTTGTCCAATGTCATCGTATAGTTGATGAGATACTCCAAACGGTTGGTCCACCACTTCTGGTAGTTGATACGGGCCCGACCATCATAGCCATTCCAGAACGACTCACTTGATGTAGAGGGTGTATAGAAGTTTTCCTTCAAATCGTTGTATTGCAACGCATAGCTCAATGAGGTATTCAGGTTATGCTGCTCTAACTGGAGGATGTTCAGCTTCACATCGGCATTGCCCAACAGATAGATGCGGTCGCCCTGACTTACGTTTTCCTTCAGGTCGTTCACCGGGTTATGGATATCTGTAGGAGAGTTGGGCTGATAATAGCTGCCATCAGGATTCTTGACAGGAACGGTGGGGTTCATGGTCAAAGCGGTATCAAACAGACCATCATTACCCCAGTCCTCATGTACCTTACGTGCAGAGAGCGAAGAATTGAACTGCAGACGATTGTTCAGCACCCGCTGTTCGCCCACGAAGCGGGCACCATATTCCTCACGACCAGAAACGATATCCAAGCCATTGCCTTTCTTATAATTGACAGACAAACCGAAATAGCCGTTCTTATTTGAAGAATCAACAGAGATATACTGGTTCAGGCTATAGCTGACCGGACGTGTTATCTCATCCCACCAATCGGTATCGGCTCCATAATCCTGACCACGACGTGAACGACGGAACTCATCGGTAGTGAGAATGTCGACACGAGGTTTCTGGATATTCAATGCGATATAACTGTCGTAGGTGACATGAGTCACACCAGCCGTGCCAGAGCCTTTCTTCGTCGTCACCAGGATGACACCATTGGCACCACGGGTACCATAGATAGCGGCAGAGCCGGCATCCTTTAGTACGGTGATAGACTCTACATCCTGAGTGGCAATGTTACGCAGATCGCCACCGGCAATACCGTCAATCACCACCAATGGACCGTTGCTGGCTGTCAGAGAACCAGCACCACGCACCTGGATATTAGTCATGGCATTCGGATTGGCATCGGCAGAAGAGGCAACGTTCAAACCAGCCACCTTACCAGCAATCAAAGCCATGGGATCGCTGGCAGCTCCCTGATTAAACTGATCCTTGCTGATCTGAACCACAGAGCTCGAAATCTCTTTCTTGGCCATCGAGCCATAACCTACTACTACGACTTCGTTCAACTGGGCAACATCCTCCTTCAGCGTAATCTCCATACCATCCTTGGCAGGCTGCTCCTGAGGGTTGAAGCCGATGTAAGTGAATACCAACGTTGCTCCAGGCTGACATTTCAGGCTGAAGTTTCCGTCGAAGTCTGTTACTGTACCGTTCGATGTTCCTTTGACCACGACCGAGGCACCTATAACGCCCTCGCCCGTCTCGTCTTTCACATGACCGTTGATTGTGGCCTGTGCTGAAACATCCAAGGCAAAAAACATGACCGCCAGCATCATTAGCAGGCGATAACAAAGATTTTTGTTTCTTTTCATCTTCATTGGTTTTTGTTAAAATAGAGTTATATAAAATTTTAAAAATTTCAATTCTTCACTTTTTCAATTCTTATGGCTGCTCCACCGCTGCGTGTTAAATGCAGATGGAGTACGTCGCCTTTGGCTACCTTGATTTGCCGGATCGTCATCTCGTATGGATTGCGCTCATAGTCGGCCTCCGGACCATCTTCGTAGATGATGGCGCGATAGGCAGCCCCTTCATCCAGAAAGCCGAGAGCCACGTCGAGGTTACGGGCTTCCTCGTTGGTGATACTACCGATAAACCAGCGATCACCACCACGTTCTTTCCTGACAACCGTGATATATTTGCCAATCTCACCATTCGGGACCAATGTCTGACTCCATGTGGTGGGACAATTCTCTATAAAACTGAGAGCAGGTTGACCTTCATAGTTCTCAATGGCATCAGCAGCCATCTGTAAGGGGCTGTAGATGACCACAAACTCGCCTAACTGTTTGGCCAGTGTAGAATGAGGGTGGGTGCCTGGAACAATCTCTGAGAAGTTGAAGATGGCCGGTGTAAAGTCGGTGGGACCAGCCAAACCACGGGTAAACGGCAGCGTAACAGTATGTGAAGGAGGATTGCCACCCCTTCTGTCCCAGGCGTTGTATTCCTGTCCGCGGACACCTTCCTGAGTCATCAGGTTAGGCCATGTGCGCTGGATGCCTGTAGGCATAGCTGGCTCGTGGTTGTCGATCATGATATGGTGCTTCGCGGCACACTCAATGACCCGGCGGTAGTGGCGGATGCCATATTGCGACTTGGCCAGCTCCTTGCCATCGAAATAATGACCCACATAGCCCGTCTTTACGGCACGGATACCCAATTTCTCGAACCAACTGAAGGCCTGCTCCATCTGGTTTTCCAACAGGGTGGCGTTGCCCCAGGTTTCAGTATGACCGATAAAGCGTACCCCTTTCATCAAACCGTAACGGGTTACCTCCTCCATATCAAAGTCAGGGTAAGACTGTAGGTAGCTGATCTGTTCCCCCTGTCCCCAGCCGGGGTTCCAACCCTCGGCCAGCACACCACTGAAACCATGACGGGCTGCAAAGTCCATATAACGCTTTACATTCTCAGTCGTTGCGCCATGCGTGGGTCCCATTTCCCAAGTATTCTGTTTTTTATGGATGCTCCACCAGATGCCTATATAACGGCCCGGTTCTATCCATGAAGTATCCTCGATACGAGAAGGGTCATTCAGATTCAGCATGAGGTTTGAAGTGAGAAGCCCACCTGCCGTCTTGCTGATGACCATTGTACGCCAAGGACTCTTCATCTCGCCTTGAGCATACACTTTCACACCGTTCTGCCAAGGGGTAAGGGCAGTCAGCAAGCGAACATTGCCTCCCTCGCCATTACGCGGAGTCAGATTCATACTGGCATAATCCTCGAGTGCAGCCTCGTGAATGGAGAGAAACAAGTCTTTCTCATATTCGATTGTCAGAGGCGTACAAACGGTATCTTTCCTGCTCAAAAGGTCTGAGGTATAGATTCCTTCGAAATACTCTGTGTGGTTGGATGGGATCGACCATGCCTTGGCATCATGCGCCAAAGTAATCTCAGTCAATTCGTCTTGAACCTGAAATGCTTTTCCTTTAAGAAAATCTGGCAGGATATATCTGAAGCCGAATCCATCGTTAAACACACGGAACACCACTTGCATGGTACGACCTGTATGTTCACGGAAGTTGACAGTCAGTTCGTTATAGTTATTACGTGTGGTTTCACATTCTCCCCAGGGCTGTGTCCAAGTCTCATCCTTCGTCGAACGGTTGACGGTAACCATCTTCGTATTGGCTCCCAGTTCACCATTGTCGAGGAGAAAACCCAAACGAGAGGGGGTGACAAGTACTCTATCCTGGTAGCTCACCATGTAATACGGTTTGTGACCCTTCACGCCGACGGTCACCGTCACGGCTCCGTCGGGTGAGGTCACCACTGTGCTTTTGGCATGGCATTCTGTGATGCCATACCCCCAAATATTACATACTAACATTACAAAACTAACAACTAACTTATTCATATAATCATTCATAATTTGGTTTTAAACCGCTTGTTTGTGATTTGCGAGTGCAAAGATAGACAGTATTCATCCCGAATACAAGCGCAACAAACAAATATCTAAATAGCAAAAAATGCAAATATTTGATTATAAAGCAATTATAAAAAACTATATTGCAAAATATCAAAACTAAATCAATCGCTTTTTCCGCCAAAACAAGGTTAGATTTTTGGTGGTTCAAAAAAATATTTGTATCTTTGCCGAAGATTTAACAAACAATACGAACACAGGATGATGAGACGAATATGGATTATAATGTTTCTGTTTTTAGAAGCAGTACAGATATCTGCAAATGACAATTCGCGACTCTACCAGATACTGGATAGTCTGATAGAGCAGTATGATCAGCTGACGGCAGAAAAAGAGCGCCGCGTGGCAACTATCAAGGAAGGTGTCAGGGGCATTGCTCTGACACCAGAACAGCAATACGACCTGAACCAGCGGTTATACGATGAATACGTGGCCTACAAATTCGACTCAGCCTTCTATTATATAGATAAGAACGTAACAGCCCTGCGCGAATCTGACGACCGGGACCGTTTTGCTGCCAGTGCCGTGCGTATGGCACATATTCTTTCTGTGACAGGTCTTTTCGACCGTGCCCGACGACTGCTCGATCAAGTAAACCCTGACTCTATCAGCGACCAGCAGAAGATTGCCTACTACACCCAGCAAAGCGAACTGAATCTCTACCGTTCAGAGATGGCGCAGTCTACCAACTATTTCTCCGACTACATCAAACGGGCTCAGTATTATCGTCAGCTCGCCATCCAGATTGCGCCCAAAGACAGTTATGACTATGTCTTCAACAAGGCCACATACATCTGCGAGGCAGGAGAAACAGACCAAGCCATACAGATTCTGGAAAAATACATGGTGAAACTCGAGGAGGGGACACGCATCTACAGTATTGTCACCAGCACCCTGGCCTATTTCTACCAAAAAAAACAGATGTGGGAACAGCAGGAGCGCTATCTGCTGTTAAGTGCTATCAGCGATGAGCGTAGTGCCATACGCGAAAATAACTCACTACGTTCGCTATCCGAAATACTGATGTCTCGAGGCGAAAACGACAATGCCTACCGTTATCTCTATCAGGCCATTAGCGAGGCACAATTTTACGGCAGCCGGCTCAGGATCATGCAGGTTGGACGTATGGCTCCACAAGTATTACAACTATATGACATGAAGCGCACCCAGACACAACAGCGCACCAACCTTTTCCTTGGCATCATCTCATTCGTATCCCTCATTCTCGCAGGTATCATCATCTATACACTCATACTCTACCGCAAAAAACATGCTGCAGGTCTGCAGATCATCGAGATGAACAAGGTTCTGGCTCACCACACGGAAGAGATAGAAAATGTCAATACCCAGATGAAAGAAGCCAACCGAATAAAAGAAGAATATATCGGACGATTCCTCGAACTGAGCAGTCTGCTCCTTTCCAATACAGAGCAGCGGATGAAAAAACTGAACCGTCTGGCAAGAGACCGTAAACTGGAGGAACTGTATGCAGAACTGAAAACCATGGAACCCGTAAACACGGGCATCCGCACATTCCATAGTCATTTCGACACCGCCTTCCTCAACATCTACCCCCGTTTCATCAACGAGGTTAATAATCTGCTTACCCCAGAAAACCGGTTCGCCTATGACGATGCTACGACAGCAAAACACCTGACCACAGAACTGCGCATCCTCGCGCTAATCCGATTAGACATTACCGACAACCAGAAGATAGCCGATATCCTGCGTTCCAGCATCACAACCATCTATACCTATCGTTCAAAGCTCAAGGCAAAAGCCATCAATAAAGACACCTTTGAAGACGATGTGCGTAAGATATCTACCTACTAATGATCAGATAACGATGATTGACGAAAAATCCCCTCGCCACTGCGAGGGGATTACCACCTACGATCAGTTACCCGTGTCGATGGGGTTGTGGTTGTCACCGCCACTGCCGGTAGTACCGGTGTTGATCACCAAGGTCGAAGCCTGGGCAGGCATGGCGAAGTTGCCGGTGTAGACGCCATCGCTTTCGGTAAGTTCGATCTCAGAGCCGTTCAGCGTCGCCGTCGGCACCTGACCCTCAGCA
>Ga0310690_10005090_pt1 | contig 18105 bp, 21 predicted proteins | sample AusTroGonzalo_MG_2_FD_207661 | JGI IMG/M metagenome (GOLD analysis project Ga0310690, IMG submission 207661) | Bovine rumen microbial communities from tropical cattle in Woodstock, Queensland, Australia - Gonzalo_04 (v2) (version 2) | ecosystem: Host-associated > Mammals > Digestive system >...
AGCGTTCAAACTCATCGAGGCACAACAAAAATCTTTACAAGGCGACATCAAAAAGCATAAAGACTTGCTATCAACTAGAAATAGTGAAATTGCCGAGTATAAGAGAAAAGAACAAGAAAAGTTGAGCGAAGAAGAAAAACAAAAACTTCATTATGCCGACATGGAAAAAGAGATTGCTTCCTTGAAAAAGGAAAATGCCCTTAACAAAGAAATCAAAGACTTAATTGGTCTTGGTTATGATGAAGAACTTGCTAAAAAGTATGCCGAAGCCAAATTAGAGGGCAAAAGCACAATCGAGTTTCAAAAACAATTTTTAGAAGCCAAACTCGAAGCCCAAAAGCAAGAACTCTTAAAGGGTGGCAAAGTGCCAAATGTTAATGCGCCTGATGGAAGCATAAAGTCGAAAGAGGAAATTATTAAAGGTGGTTATGAAGCGATGGCAAAATTGCAAGCCGAAAACCCCGCCCTCTTTGAACAATACTTTGGTAAAAGCGAATAATCGCTAATACCTAATATGCCAATTAGGAGGAAAAATTATTATGGCAAAGTTTGATGAAAAACAATTTAACCCCGAAGTATTTAGAAGATACATGACAACCATTGAAAACCCAAGAGTTAATCGTTTAATTAAAGCAGGTATCTTCGTTATCGACCCATCATTACAAGGTGTTTTACCTGATGGTGTTGGTGGCAACTATATGCAAGAAAACTTCGTTGGTCGTTTAGCAGGAAGCGATGTGGTCTATGATGGCTCTACAAATATTACTGCTAACACTCTCAATACTTATAAGAGAGGTTTGGTCGCTATCGGCTTCGCAAGAGCGTTCAAAGAAAAAGATTTTACCGAAAGCATTACAGGTAAAGATTTTATGACTAATGTTGCCGAACAATTAGTCGAATACCAAGATGAAAAACACCAAGACATTATGTTAGTCATCTTAAAAGCATTATTTGATAGTTCAAATGGTGTCTTAAAGTCCAAAGTTGTTAAAAAATCTCTCGCTTCTTTATCCGTTGCGGACATCGTTGATGGTTTAGCATTACAAGGCGATAAGAGTGGAAACATTCGTGCTATTGCTATGCACTCTGCCGTTTTATCCGCATTAAAGAAAGCCAATTTAGTCCAAGCCGTTAAGTTTTTAGACACAAATGGTATCCAAAGAGATTTAGGTATCTATCAATGGGATAGCCGTGATGTCATCGAAGATGATAGTATCGCACCAGCCGAAAGTTTCGCAAAAACAACCGATGTTGCTATCGTTAGCGGTAAAGTCTATTACACAAAGAGTGGCGATGATTATACACCTGTTGCTACACCCGATGTCAGTGATATTGGCGACTACTATGAAAGAACATTAAAATACCCTGTTTACTTACTCGGTGCTAATGCTTTCACATGGCAACCTCTCGGTGTTAAAGTGGCACTCGAAATGTGGCGACAACCATTAACCAATGGTGGCGAAACCTATTTAATCAATAGAGAAAGATACATTTTAGCCCCTTATGGTGTTGGTTTCAAAGCAAGCGGTATGAGTGGTTTAGCACCAACAAGTGCCGAATTAGGAACTGCTACATCTTGGGAATTAGTCAACACAGGTGGCGTTAGCCCTGTTTCAATCGAATTAAAGACTATCCCACTTGCTTGCATTGAGTTCTCAATTTCAGGCATTTAATTCGTAAAATTAAAAAATAAAATAATGTGAAGTTGGAGGTAGATTATGGAAATCGAAGAAAAGGTCGAATATATGCAAAAAATGATGGAAGATACTGCCATTGATTTTGACACCGCCCAAATCTACCTCAACTTTGCTAAACAAAAACTAATCAATCATATTTACCCATTTAGGAACGATGTTGTTGAATTGGAAAGTAAATATGACTTTGAACAAATTGAACTCGCTATTGTTTTGTTTAATAGAAAAGGTGGGGAGGGCGAAGAATACCACAAAGAAAATGGTGTTGACCGAAGATTTAGAACGGAAGCACAAATACTCGCTTCTATCCCCAAGTTTGCAGGTTTACCAAAATGAGAAATCTACACATAAATAAATCGAAGTTCTTTTATCTCAACTATGTTAGCAAAGTAAAAGCCAAAGATGAGGATAATAACGACACAGGCGAATATATTAACTCTTATACAAGACCGAAAATGATTATGGGGCATGTATCGGGTGCGAGAGGTAGTAGTCAAGTCGAAGTGTTTGGAACTGAAATTAATTATGATAAAACAATTCTCTTAACCAAAAACGAGTTCAAAAAAACCAAAATTAACGAAAATAGTGTGTTCTTCATTGAGAGGAATGTGGCTTACGAAAACAATGTGCCATTATACGACTATCGTGTAGTGCGTATTGCCGAAACCATAAATGAAGTGTTAATTGCCATTGAGAAAGTTGGTAAGTAGTTATGTCAACAAGGCAAGAAATAATAAAACATATAGACCGCTTTGTTAAAGAAAACACAAAGAAACACCTTAACGATGTGGTTGACTATGCTACTAAATCGGCACAACTAAATTACGATAGGTTTTGTGCGTTTGAATTGCCTACTGATTATCCTGTCATTTGGGTCGAAAATACCCCGATAAGACAACATACCGATTATTTCTTTTCTAGGACAATTACCGCCATTGGAACAAGTAAGTCATTGTTATTTGCCGAGTTTGGTGCAGGTAAATATTTCTATACCGAAGTCGAAACTAGACTTTACCACGACATTATACCGAATGATAGACCTATTGGTGTGTCAGGTATTGGCGAATATGGTGTTAGAGGCAAAGATGACTATTGGTTTTATAAAAGCGAAACAGGTAGAGAAGCCAAAGGCACTTATGTTGTAAGACATAACAAAGCAGGCAACCCCATAATGATTACACATGGTAATAGACCCGCTAGGGCTTTATATCGTGGTGTTGGCATGGCGGTTAGAAGATTATTAGGAGGGAAATTGAAATGATTGATATATCTAATGAAATATATACCGAATTAGAAAATGCCCTCGCTCTATATGACACAAACATCGAAACCGCAGGCGTTTACCAAAATGCCCCAAGTCATTACCCATTCGTTAGTTTTGAAGAAATCGACAACTCTATCTATGAACAAGGTAGTGATTGTTGCGAAATAGAAAACTTTGTGAATGTTGATTATGAAATCAATGTTTATACACAAGGCGATAATAAAAAAGGTAAAGGCGACAAAATCGCTAATGTGGTCGATACCTTTATGAAAAGTAAAGGTTTTATTCGTAGAACGAGAAACATTTTACAAGATACTAACGAAACCACTTATCGAATAGTTTTGCGATATAGTGGCGTAGTTTCAAAAGACCATACTATTTATAGGAGGTAAAAATTATGGCACAAATTACACAAGGCGTGCATTTAAGATATGGTGGCACAAGTTCTAGTCCATCTTGGGCGAGAATATCACATGGAACTGCCCCAAACATTAAATATCTTTGTATTAAAGACTTCCCTGATTTAGATAACGCACAAAAAGACCAAGTTGAAACTACGACATTATGTGATAGTGTGCATACATTCATTGATGGACTTGGAAACCTACCCGAAGAAATTAGTTTTACTTGCAATTACGATGAAGATTTATTCGATGTCGTAGCAGGTTATAGTGCGGAAGCATGGTGGGGCGTTCAAATCGGTGGAGGCGATGATACCGCAGGCACATATCCTATTTGGAAGTTTAAGGCAACCGCTAGAATGGTTTTAGTGGGCGCAGGTGTAGGCGATGTATTAGAAATGCGTGTAGTCCTCACACCAAAAAGCGAAATCGAAAAAACTACAAATACAATTTCCTAATAAGGAGGAAGATTTATGGCTCAAACAACACAGGGCGTTCAATTAGTGCATAGCACCGATGGAACAAGTTATACAAAAGTAATTTGTATTAAGGACTTCCCCGACATTGATAAGGGTATGCCCGACCAAGTGGAAACAACTACCCTTTGCGATAGTTCACACATGAACATTGATGGTTTAGGCAATTTGCCCGAAGAATTATCATTTACTGCCAACTATGACCCAAGTGATTGGTCTAGTGTTCAAACCCTTATCACAAACGATGGTGGCGAGGGATATTGGGGCGTAAGAATTGGTAATAGTGGTAAAAAGTTCTTATTCAAAGCCACCGCAAGATTAGTGCTTGTTGGTGGAGGCGTTGGCGATGTCCTCGAAATGAGGGTCGTATTAACCCCAAAAAGTGCAATTACAATTTCTTAATTAGTTTAGAAACCTAAAAGGAGGTTTACTCGAAATGGCGAGAATTATTGATTTAGAGTTTAAGGATAAGGCATACATGATTGAATATAACCGAGAAAGTGTTATTAAAGTTATGTCTAACCGAAAAGATGATGATGACACATTTGATATAGCAATTACCTTAATTGAATGTGGTTTACTCAAACATCACAAAAACGATATGCCCGATAGGGAAGATATTGTTAGTTGGTTGCTTAATATGGGCGATGATTTACAAAAGTTCGTAGAAGCATTAGAAGATAGTGTTAAAGAAGTATTAGAAGTAATACAAAGCGACCAAAAATCAAAAAACTTGAAGTGGGGGGTAAGGAAGTAGAAAAAACTACAACCCCCCAAGATATAATTGACTATCTCAATGACCTATTCGCTTATGCTCTTTCAATAGGAATGACCTATAAACAATATTGGCATGATGACCCATTACTATTAAGAAGTTATCTCAAAGCCGAAGAATATAGGCAAATTAGAAGAAATAATGAGTTTTGGCTACAAGGACTATATGTGCATATCGCTATTGGCGATTTAGTGCCTGTGCTTAACCCGTTTAGTAAAGAACATAAAGCAAGAAAATACCTCGACAAACCTATCCCAATTACTAGAAAAGAGCAAGAAGATGAACAAGCCAAACAATTAGTATTTGAGAAAAAAGTTGAGGCGTATATGAATAGTCTAGTTGGTAAAAAGTTAGGAGGTTAGCAAGATTATGGCGAATATCGAATATGATACCTTAACGATACAAATTAACGCTGATAGTAAGGTTGCTACCAAGAATATCAACGCTCTTGGTCGTGGTCTTGCTAAACTCGACCAACAAGCCAAAGAAATCGACAAGGCGAAAATTGAAGAAGTAAAAACGCTTTTACTAGATATTGCAAATATCGACTTCTCTAATGTGAGCAAGGGTTTACAAGATGTAGTAAGTGCATTTAAGTATTTTCAACAAAATCGTTCTAATAAAAATAACAATGGTATTTTCGGCATTGGCTCGCCACAAGCGTATGCGAAAGAGTTAAAATCATACGCTAGATTGTCTAAAAATGTAGATTATGGTGCTAGTTTAGGAAACAACGAAGCCACAAACATTGAAGTTAGTAAAAAAGTAAACGAAGTTGAAAGTTTAACCAAAGCATTAAAGGAATTAGGTTTAACAACAAAACAAACAAATGCCGTTTTTAACGCATTAGGAACTTCTATAAATCAACTATCTTTTAGCGAAGAACAATTTAAGGCAATAGCCGAAGTCTTAAAGAAAACAGGCAAGAGTGCCGAAGAAGTCAATAAGGTTATTGAGAAATTAAGAGAAGAAATTAAAGAATTAGATGAGGGTGTTGGCTCAACAGGTCGTTCGTTTGGCAAAATGTTTGTCAACATTATGAAATATCGTGTTGTCCGTAGGTTGATACAAAATATCTTCCAAGAAATGCAAACTGCTTTCCAAGATTTAGCGTTATTAGACCCATCATTTAATGAAGCGATGACTACTTTATCTTCATCGTTATCGTTTATCGCTCGTTCGTTGGTTAGTATTGTCGCCCCTATTGTTAAGGCGATAGCCCCCATTGTTGAATTAATCGCACAATCGGTTAATGAAGTAGCCAACATGTTAGGCGGTGCTTTGGCTAGTAGTTTAGGTCAAACATTCTATGAAGCAACCGAAAGGGTTGATGACTATGCCGAAAGCGTGAAAAAAGCCAAGTCAACTACAATGGGCTTTGATAAATTAAATATTATTTCAAAAGATAATAATAGCGGTTTTGCGGAGGGGCAACAAATCAATACAACAGGAAAACTTGCCGAAACCTTTGCGAGCATTACTGCTAGTATAAAAACATTAATTGAACAATTAACGCCTCAAATCTCAATGATTGCTTATTCAATCGTTAGAGCGTTAGAAAAGGCAAGTCCATTACTTATTGACATTACCGATTTATTTGTTGAGTTAATCTCTCTAACTGATGATAGCGTTAATATAAGCGTTGATATGTTTATTGAAGCGGTTGGTAGTCTTTTAAGAAGCACTGCTAATCTAGTGAAAACACTTAAACCATTCTTGGTATTCTTAACATTGGCATTAGCCGACATTATAAACAAGATAAATTGGATACTAACTGCTATTTTTTCCTTTATTGATGTAATCGCAAATGTTTTTGGCACGATACACATGGGTATAAATGGTATTATTAGTGGCGATTTTACGGCTTTAAGAACTGCGTTTATCGAATTGGTAAATGATTTAACAAGAAACGCAATCAATATCATCTACGCATTAATCAACCCAATTATTAGTATAGTAGTAAATACCATTAACACTTTTATTGGATATGTGAATAGAGTTATTAAGAGTGTAAATACTGCATTAGAAAAAGTCGGTTTAGACAAATACAAAATGAGTGAAATAGAACAAGTTGATTTTAGTGGTATTAGCACAACACAATATAACCCCACATATACACAAACTTTCTCAACAAGTGATATTGCTTCGCAAATCGCAGGACAAGTTAATCGTAATAATAAAAGTGGTGGTGGAAGCGGTGGCGACATTGTTATTCAAATTGATGGTAGAGAAGTCGCAAGAGCCGTTAATAAAGCAAATGCAAATAGTGGCGATAGATTACTTTATGGAGGCAACTTAAATTATGGCGAATGATTTAATTACAATTACAAGTGGCTCATATACTGCCGTTGCATTACCTGTGCCAAGCACATATAAAGTTTTATCAAGCACTATTGTAGATAGTGGAAGAAATGGCGATGGAAAAGTCGTTGGTAGTGTCATTAGAAATAGCGTTAGGTCTATTGAAATCTCTTGGAACTTTTTAAGTAGAGCCGAGTTTTCGGCATTAGCGAGATTATTTGATAGCGCAACTTACGATGGAAATTATGGTAGTTTTTACTTTTCATGCACTTTCTTTGACCCAACTGCAAATGCCTATATTACAAAAGATATGTATGTAAGCGATAGACCAACCGATACCGCACAAATAAAAATGGACTATGATAGCAACAACAAGCCCATACCTGTCGGTTATGTAGGCGTATCAATTTCTTTAATCGAGGTGTAATTATGCTTACTAGACCTGCGAGTTGGACTACATATTTTAATAAACCTTTTTTAGAAAATTGCGATGTCTATATCTATGATGATAATGATAGTTTGTTAGTAGATAAGACTTATATAAATAAATACTCTTGGAAAGGCGAGAGTTCTTTTGTTTGTAATTCAATGCCTGTCGATGAAGCGACACTCGTTATTCGTGGGTGGTCTAAACTTTCTTCAACCAAAAAGACATATCTAACTACTATTGGAAATATGGTATCTATCGGGTATGTTATCGGTGGCGATGAGAGTGGTTGGCGAGTTATGTATATTAAAGATTTTAATTACGATACCACTAACCTTTTAATGACTATCAAGTTTAGAGGCAAACTTCAAGGAATGGCTAACAAAACAAGCGTTCAAATGAATGTGCCTGTGCAAAACGCTACCGAAATAGCAACCCAAATAGACCAATACTTTTCTTACGAGGGAAATAGCGACTTTATACTTAATTATGTGCCTAGCAAAATTACCGAAGCACAAACCTTTCAAAATCTCGCTTTAACTTTATGTGGCGGTTTAAGAAACAAAGGCGAAACCACAAACCTTGAAATTATCTCATACCCAAATGCGACTTTGACTTTTAATAAAAGTAATATCTTTAATCGTGTTAAATACTATTCAAGTGATATTTCAAGTAATGTGGAAGTATTAGGAAGTTATGTAATAACAGGTGCGGGCGTTAGTAAGACCTATTTAGGTCAACATAACACAAGAACAAATCAAACGACCACCTTTAATTTGGAAAACGATTACTATGTTAATTTTACAACTACACAAGAAAGCCCCGCTTCGCCACAATATTTAAGAACTTTCACTATATTTAACGACAAATTGGTGTTTTCTACGACCCAAGTGGCTTTATTGCTTGGTGTTAATGCGGACTATTTAAGATTAGAGCAAAGCCAAAATCAAGGTTATACGACTATTTCTAGTTATTTCTTCTATAACACTAGCGGTCAAAAGAGTAAAGTTCAACAATACGCAAGTGCTTATTATAGTTTCAATTTATTAGCCGAGTTTGAATGTCGTATAGACCCTTGTTTAGAACCATTAGATTGTATTTACACAAATGGCGAATACATTTTACTTGAAAGCGTATCAATCGAGTTTAATGGGGCTTTTAGAGGAAAAATTATAGGAAGAAAGCAAACCAAACTTTTCCCACCTTTGATTAAAAACATTACTTACAGCGGAAGCGCATATAGTTTTGAAATCTATAACCCAAACCCTGTAAGAATAACTTGTTTTATTAAATACGGGCAAAACCAAACCGCAAGCGTTTTAATAAGTGGAAGTTTATGGAATGGAAGATTAAATAGTTATGCTTCTATTACTATTAGTAGTTCAAATTGCCCCGATTTAGATGATAGTTTTTATGATAAATATAGGGGTTTATTACAAGATGATGTTTATGTTTATTTTACCGAGTTTGCGATACACCCCTCTTTAACACAAAGCGAAATTGCGGTAGTTATTGAGGAAGATTAATAAATTATAAGTATATAATTGATTATTTGTATAAATGATTTACAATTAAAGTAGATAAATAGGTATCTATAAAAACACAACAGGGTGTCATACGAAAGTAGGCACTCTTTATTTATATTCGAGGAAAGGAGGAAACCCTATGGATATTACACAAGCAACTATTACGATAGGAAGCATTATTGCGGTTGTTGGTGTGGTTGTGGCAGTTCTTAATTTCTTTGCTCAACGAAGAAAAAATGACAAAGGCGATGAAGCAAGATTAGTGAGAATGGAAACCATGCTTGCTCAAATTGTGGAAAACACAAGCGACTTGAAAACCAAAGTTGATAGCCACGACAAACTACTTACAAAGCACGAAAGTAAAATCAGTGTGCTTGAAGAAAGAATGAAAGCCAAAGGGGGCAAATAAATATGCAGGTAGAATTAGTAATTACGCTTATTCTATTGGGCGTTTCAATCGTTAGTGGCGTGGTCGCAATCGTTGTCGCATTAGTGCGTGGCGATATGAAATTATTTATCGAAAAGATGATGATTGAAGCCGAACAAAAAGACTTAACAGGCGAAGAAAAACTCAAATATGTATTAGAAGCCGTTAAGAAAAAACACAAGGTTTTAGAGATAGTGATGAATGTTCAAAAGTTTGTAGAACACATCATAGTCTTATCAAAACAAATAAATGCTAAATAGGAGGAAAAAATTATGGCAGAAATAAGATATGGCGTTTCCAATGCTATGTATGAGGTTGACAACGATGAAATCGAAAGTTTACCACAAGAATTATTAGAAAGTTTAGATTGTGGCGATACCATCGTTAAACGCACAGGAAATATGAAGCATTTATATCGTGTTTCATACAAAGAAGCAGGCGTTGGTCTTTGCTTCACTTATTGTGCTTGTGGCTACATCGAAACTATCTCTTATGACAAGACCGATGGTGTTTGGGTTTTCAACTCAAAAGATGTTTGGCAAGCCGAATAATTAAATTAAAAACTACGGGGGTGTAATGCCCCCTCTTACTACAAGAAAGGAAAAAATTATGTTTATTATTGATTTTAGAAACAAAATTGTTAGCGAATATCGTTTTTCAGTAATGGGCAATAACAATGTAGATGTAGTGCGCTTTTATAGTGCATTTACTCAATATGCAAGCAATACTTCCATTTATCTAAAAGTTGAAAGTGTTGATAATGACTATGTAGATAAAATTGCTATTGCAAGTGAGAACATTAGTATTGAAGAAGATACGCTAGTTTGCAAATGGACTATGGGTATAGTTTCTACCCAATGTAAGAAACTTCGTTTGCAATTACAATTTGAACAGGGCGAAAACATTATCGCTCAAACAGGTATTGTTAATTTAACATTAGCCGACACAATCAATGTTGATGAGTTGATACCCGTTATCTACCCACAAGTATTAAAAGAATTACAAAACCAAATTGATACATTAAAGGCGGAAAGTTATGCGAGTGCTTCAATGTCATACGCAAACGATACCTTATCAATGGTTTTCAAAAACAAAGACAATGAAACCTTAACAAGTTTACAAGTGTCTATCCCAACCAAAAATAAAATGGAAGTGCTTGAAATTACCGAGCAAATGACAATCGAGGAAGCATACGCTATTGTAGGCGACAAGCCATTTATCGACTATGATTTGAAAATCGTTAAGTTAAGAAAGTATGATGAAACAAGGTATCTCGTTGAAGTTTGGGCTACTGACCGCTTTGGCTATGCTACGGGTCAACATGGCGACTACCAATTAAGTGTTGTTATTAGCGATAGCGTTGAATATACCGAATATATTACAAGCGAAAACTTCGATACATACGCAAATGGCAAAGTCGATAAGACTAGCGAGGATAATAAAGTTTACGCTACCAATAATAGTGGCGAACAAATAACTATTGATGTCGATTATGGCATTACCAATGAGGGTAAAATTGTTCGTAGAAGTGGTAATAGTGGCGAAACCGACCAAATCTATGTGCCTCTTACCCCAACACAAAACGGACACGCAACAAGCAAAAAGTATGTTGATGATTTAGTCCAAACAATTAAAGAAAATCACATCGTGCCTGTCAATACAAGCACATACCCAACTCTCAATGACTTCTTGGCAAGCACAGGCGAGGAGGGAAACATTTACATCTACCCCAAAGATACAAGCGACCTTTCAAAAGGTTATTTGATGTATGTTTGGGAGGGCAACGCTTGGGTTTATCTTGGCGACACAAACATTGATTTGAGTGGCTATCCAACCAAGAGTGGAAATGAAACTATTAGTGGCGAATGGACTTTCGATAGTGGTTTTAGAACTGAATATATTAAGGACAAAAGCGGAAACAATCGTATTAGAATTGGCAGTGGTGAACTTTATTGCTATGCGAACTATCTACCCGATAGCAACAATGTTAGAGATTTAGGCAGTTCAAGTTATAAATGGAAAGACCTATATGTAGGTGGAAAAATTACTTTTGGTAGTTATCTCAATGCTACAAGTGATTTTGATTTCTATGTTGCGGGAACGCACAAAATACGACTTGGCACAACCACAATTAGACCTGCGACAAACAATTCATTAGATTTAGGTAATGCTACTTACAAATGGCGTAATCTTTATGTAGGTCGTATTTATGGTGCAACTTATGATTTTGCCGTTGATAGTGCTTATGCTTTATTATATGGCTCATATACAACCAATAATGCTTTAACTGAATTAAGTTATACATTGATAAATGTATGCTCAAAGAGTGCGGACACAACCTTTACTCTTGCTTCCGCCCCAACAGGTTGCTACCCCGAATACAAAGCCCTTATCACAAATAGTGGTGCTTCATCTATTGTTTTAACATTCACAGGTGTTAGCACAATTCTATGTAATGATGACAATATCGCAATTACCAATGCGACAAATAGCACACTCGTATTACCAAGTGGTGTAAGCATAGAGTGTTCAATTCTAAATGGAAAAATGGTGGCAATTAACTTTGCTTCCAATTAAGGAGGGTTTCTCATGTCTTTAAGAAGAAATACCCTTTTATCATTGGTCGCCAACTCTTACAAATGGCTACCATACTCATACGAATATCTTTTTCACAATTTGATACCTGAAAAAATTGCGACTTTTAATAAGTGGAATGAAGAAGTTGAAGTTGGTGGTTTCAACACTTCAACAAGCACTTTTATTACAGGTGGAAGTGGCTACCTTATTTCAACTTCATATTCTAGGTGTTTACCAAACAAAATGTATCACATTGAAGCACCATACAATATCAATTCCTATGGTTTATTTGTGGTTTTCTACGACCAAAACTATACATTGATAGAAAGAAGTGGCTATTACGCAAACATAACATCGCCAAGTCATGCGTGCTATTTTAAGGTTGCTATACCAACACAATATTATGGTAGCACTACCTACAACCACGATATTTGTATCAACGAAAGCAACGCAAATCTCAACGGAACATACATGCCCTACAAACCTCGTAATGTGAAAGACAAAAGCAAAGTTGTCAAAATTGAGGGCAATAGCGAAGTGGTAAATCAACTAATAGAAATACCTGCTACTGATATTTCAATTAGTAATTTTTATGGTGTTGATTTTACTGATAATAGAAATGGAACATATCTCGTTAATGGAACAGCCACAGGTAGCAACTCATACTTTACTTATGCTAGAAAAGACTTAAAAGCAAATCACAAATATCTATTATTTGGTTGTCCTGCTGGTGGTAGTTCATCTACATATATGATGTGTTTTAACACTTCGTTGGGTGCAAATGTTTCTTTTGATTATGGTAATGGTGTCATTTATACACCAACAGCCGATGACCAATTTGCTATGAACATTCGTGTTGTTCAAAATGGAAGTGTGAGTAATAAATTATTCACACCCCAACTTATAGACCTAACCCAACAATACCCCTTTGATACCCCAACAACACTTACGGACACTCGTGTTCAAAACATTATTCGCAAAGGTTATATACCTTACAACACAGGCGAAATCAAAGATACGGACATGGGTGGAAATGTAAGTAGAAGTTTTAATATATGGAATGAAGAATGGCTTAATGGCTATTGGAACCAAGCAAATGGAAACTTCGTTAGTAATAGTGATTATGTGTGTAGTAAAGACCCAATTAGAGTATTGCCAAATACTGAATACTATTTCTTATTTAATAAATCATTTAGTAGCAGATATGCCAATATTCTATTCTACAAAGATACTGAATATATAGGAAAAACAGTAGTTGACTATGACCATTACTGGAAGTTTACAACACCAAGTAATTGTAATGTAATTAAGTTCTATTGTAATGATACATACGGAAGTGTTTATACTAACGACATTTGTATCAACCGCAGTTCTTCATTGAACGGAACATACAAACCATTTGATGACTTCGTTGACCTAGCACACTTCAACCCAATAGACATCAATGGAATACATGATGAGTTCAAAGCACTTGATAATGGCAATTTGTTTAGAAAGAAAACATTAAGAGTTGATTTAGCGACATTGAGTTGGACAAAAGTTGACATTGGAACAAATGTTTGGTGGTCGACAACTATTAGTGGAATGAAGTATGTTTCTTCCAATACCGAAGTAGGTAATGCTATTTCTAATAATTACACAATTAGAAAAGCGCAGGGTTTTAGCACAAGTGTAGCAGGTGAAATGGCTATTGACACAAGTGATATTAAGATAAATACAGGTAGTTCAACCACACAACCTAGTGGCACACTTGACTACGAACTCGCAACCTACCAAACCACCAACATGCCTTTAAGACATTTAGGAATGGTTAAGTTAAAAGATTTAACATGGGAAAAATTAGGAACAAGCCCTAACTTCCGTTTCCAAGCAAGTGTTAGCGGTTTTAAGAAAACAAGTGCGACTACTGATATACCACATGTTTATTGTTCTCAATACACGAATGTAGCACAAAGTAATTGGTATAGTTATGACAAAGTTATATTTGCTATGACCAATGAAACAAACATTGATATTAAAGACACACAATATAACGATTACACTGCCGACCAATTCAAAAATCACTTTACCGATGATGACTACCTTTACTTTGAAACCGCCGACATTACCGATGAAACCGACATACTCACATATACAGGCACATTACCTTTCGCCTATCAAGGTAGTGGTTTTGGCACTTCCCATGACACAATGGAAATTACCGATACGGAAGTTGTGTTTACTAGGAATAATTGGTGGGTAGATTTTAGCAAAGGTAGTTGGGGAGAGATTACAAGTGCTAATGGAAACTTTTGGAGTGCTATATTTACACAACCAGCAGGTAAAGAAAATGGTTATGAATTAAATACAAAAGGTTATTCTCTTGGCAACCCATTCGCAGTTTCAACCGATAAAATAGTGCTTATTTATAAAGATGGCAATTCAAACAATTTAAGAGTTATATTGCGTGATAATTCAATTACCCAAGCAAGTGATATTACAGGAATAGCCAAATATGAAATGCTAACTCCACAAATCACAAGAATACCGAAGAATAAGATAAATAGAGTTGATTTGGGTAGTTTGAATTGGGAATATGTAAGCGATGTTGCTATTTTTAGGGTTAGTATTACGGACATGAAAACAGGAAGTCCAAATGTTTCCGCAAACATTTATTGCCATAAATATAAAACAATTCAAAACTCTTATGCTAGTGGCTTGTCTGGTCAAAATGGTTGTTGTAATGTTGGTATAGCAAATACAATGTTTCAAGTTTGTGATACTGCTTATACCAATGCTACCGATTTCAAAAACGCAGTCAAAGGTCAATATCTCTACTATGAAACCACCAACGAAAGCACCTTACCTGACACATTTTCAATTCAAGCATGTGGAGAAGTGAGTAGTTATGCGTTTGAGTGGGTGGAAAATCAACAAGTGAGTTTAACTAGCACATCTTCAAATGTGAAAAATGTTGATGTTGTATCTAATGGGGAATACTTAACATTTAATGGAACACCAAATGACACAGGTGGGAGATTAAACTTTACATCATTTTTCAACACAATAGGTTTTGTTAATAATCACAAATATCTAGTGTTCTTTAATAAAGATTTATCAACTATCGACTTGTCTTTCTTCATTCAAAAGAGCGACAACACTATAAAAGCAAGTTTTTCAAGTCAAGCATATTTGTATAGTTGCGATGAAACATTTAGTAATGCTAAATTAGGGTTTAACTTTAACTCTACTTCACAAGCATACAATTATGAAAAAATAGTAATAAATATCGTTGACCTCAATGTTGCTTTCCCAAGTGGCGATATACCAACAAGCACAAGTGATAGTCGTATTCAAACGATTATTGAAAAGGGCTACATACCAACGAACACAAGTGGAACTTTGGTGTTTGAAGAAACGGAAGTGTTGCCGAATGAAGTGTTCAAGGACAGGTGTAAGTAATATGTATAGTCTAACTAGAATGTTTCAACTTTGTGCCTTTGAGATTAGGTATGAGGAAATTGGTAGCGATGTTGATTATGCTACTAAAACCGATAGGCAAAATAACATTTTATACATTTTTTTCAAAGGTAGCGATAGCGATGTAGATTGGCGTGAAAACTTTGATTTTGTAGAGAAAGCATACGGCATTTTCAAAGTTCATCGTGGCTTCTATCGTTGCTACTACCAAGTGCGTTCAATTCTATTAGATAAGATTTACGCTAACAATTATGATAAAATCGTAGTCGTTGGTTATAGTCATGGTGGCGCATTGTGTGGTTTAGCGACACAGGACATTCGTTATCATTTCCCTAAACTAGATGTTAAAGGTTATGGTTTTGAAGCCCCACGCTTCGTTAAAGTAAGCAAGAAACTTAAATACATGTTCGATGACTTTATGGTTATTAGAAACGGAAATGACCTTATTACACACTTACCACCTAAAATCTTTGGGTTTAGTGATGTAGGCACAATGTTAAAAATTAAAGGCGATACTTCACTCGTTAAGAACAAAGCCCCAAAGTGTATTAAGTATCATTACCCCCAATGTGTGCTTGATGGCTTGCTTAAATACGAAAGTGTGAAAGAAAAAAGCGAAGAAAAAATGGAAAAGAGTGAAAAGAAATAGGGCTAAAATTATCAATTATAACTATGTTATATGGCTTTATGGAAAGATAAGGAAAAGTCAACCATTTCTTCCCATCTTCTCGACCATTGATTATTAAGGTAGATTATATCTACCTTTTTTATTTTTGAAAGAAACTTTGAAAGAAAAGTGAAATAAGTAAGAAAAAACCACCCAAGCGACTAGGTGGTTAGAAAGCGAGATTTGAAAGATGAAAACGACTTACTTTCAAACTCATAATTATATTACTATTATAAGAACTTTTTAGCAATACTATTATCTAAATGACTACAATATGTTGAGAGATATATATTCACACTATGACCCATTGTTTTAGCACAATAAACGACATCGCTAATCGTTTCGCATTTCATCGCCATTTGATAACACTTGGTATGCCTACCTATTTCATGGCTTGAATAAAGAGGAATGTTTGCCTCTCTTTCATAATGTTTTAATTTACGCTTAAAATCGGTATGTGATAACTTAAATAATCTTCCCTGCTTCAAATTATTGTTGTCGATATAAACGCTCGTTAAATTGGCTATTTCATCATTGAGTGGTATTTCTCTATAACTATTAGAAGTTTTAAGCGTGTCGGTAAGTTTTCCATTAGTAAGCAGTTGTCTTTTTATTTTTATTTTATTATTAGTTCTATCAAAACAATCGACACACAAACCAAGAAACTCGCTAATTCTAGTGCCTGTATATGTAAATAATTTGAACATAACATAATCTTTATTAGTATGGTCTATGGCATTAAAGAACTTTTCCATTTCGTTTTGAGGAACAACTCGCTTTTCGTTTTGAACGATTTTAGACACTTTAATTCGTTGATAGATAATTCTTATGTCCTCATACATTTCGTTGCTTATTCTTTTTGTTAAATAACAAAAATGGCTATATTCGAGGAAAGACTTTACTAGGTTTGACTTTTTCCTATCATTAAAATCTTTATTTTTGACAATATCGTTATAAATTATCTTCAATCTATTAACATTAAAAATTGTGGTAAGCGGTTGATTTTTGAAGATGATACACCAATAAGTATTGAATTGACTTTTTGTTTTTTTCAAACTATCGGCTCTTAATTGCTTGGCTCGGTATTCATAAAACTCTTGTAGTGTTGCTTCAAAAAGATTTTCGTTTGTGTAAAAGTGGTGCGACCTTTTCCATTTATCTATCTCATAATCATAATTATCATCGGCTTCTTTTTTACTATTAAAGCCACGAATAGTGCAGGTATGATAGTCGCCATTTACTTTTATCTTGGTAGAAATATACCATTTGCCATCACTAGACTTATATATACCCTTTCTCATAATTATTTCCTATCTATAAAATAATCTCTAATAAATTGACCTATTTTTTGTAAGTCATCATCGGTAAGTCGGTCTAATAAGTCATTTATTTCACGCTTTTTTCCGTTCGTTGTTGGTGGGTATCTATCCATTTCAACATCATCATATCCCATTAACCAAACTTCGCTAACTCTCAAATATCGAGCAATTTTAGTGATGGCTTCTTGCTTTGGCTTATACTTTCCTTTTAGGTAATTTGATATTAAAGGTTTTGATATGCCTGTATTATTAGATAAATCTATCGCCCTAATATCCCTAATATTCATCGCTTCTCTTAATCTTTCGCTAAAACTTCCTGCTAATTTCATACACAAATCACTTCCTACAATTTAATGATATATCATTGTCGTAAAAAAGTTAAGAAAAAGTAAAAATGTTGTTGACTTTTGTTTTACTGCTAATTTACAATGTAATCACAAGTTAAGAAAAACTTAATTATTTGAAAGCGAGGAATGACAATGAGTAGCAAAAAAGAGTTATCCCAAAACCCTTTATTCAACCAAATTATTTTACAATGTGGAAGCATTGAAACATTTGCGAGTGAAATGGGTATGACAAAACAAGGTGCTTATAAGAAAATAAAAAACCTTAAAAAATGGACTATTGAAGATATTGAAAAAGCAAGACTTGTTTTACATATTAATAATGTTATTGAGTTTAGCCGTATTTTTTTTGAATAAGAGTTAAGAAAAACTTAACTAGCAGGTATCGTTATGAAAAGAGATGAACTGATAACTATAACACTTAATAAATTACCTTTTGGAATTGAAC
>Ga0310690_10005093_pt1 | contig 18093 bp, 23 predicted proteins | sample AusTroGonzalo_MG_2_FD_207661 | JGI IMG/M metagenome (GOLD analysis project Ga0310690, IMG submission 207661) | Bovine rumen microbial communities from tropical cattle in Woodstock, Queensland, Australia - Gonzalo_04 (v2) (version 2) | ecosystem: Host-associated > Mammals > Digestive system >...
GGTATTTAGCGCAGAAAACCAAAAAATGAGATTTTTCAATTCAAAAAATCTCAAAAATTCAAATATAACCTCAAAAAATGACAAAAAAATGCAAAAAGCGAAATTATAAATAAAAAAATGGAGGTGTAGCAAATGTCTATTTTTTCGTTTAAAAGCGACAAAGGAAAATATAATTTAGGCAACGAAACAGATCTAAACGGAATTGCTGACGGAACGGCGTTTAATTCTATCAAAGCCCTAGCAGGAATGATTGCAGGAATTGAAAACGCGGCCACGGCCTCCAGAACATATAACGCAGGCGAGTACATTTTAAGAAATGGCGGATTGTATAGAGTAACAACAACAATAGCCTCAGGAACAGTTATTAGAGTTGGCGTCAATATTGAGGAGGCTACAATTGGAGGAGAGCTTGCTGAGATAAAGTCAGATTTAGCTGATTTAACTCACGCTAGCACAACCGGCAGTGTTCGTTTAAACAGTTATTCAACTGAATCAAATAAGTACACATTCCCTAGTGATGGCTACTTATACGGTTACGTTGGCGGCGGTGGTACTGCCAAATATACACTTTATACAAGCACTGACCAAAGAATTACTATACAATCTAGCAGTGTAAATGAGTCAACATTCGGCTGGTTCTTTGTTAGAAAAGGTATGAAAGCATACGCTGAAGTTACATCAATTTCTCAAATCAACTTCATACCACTTGATGCAAATTAACTAAAGTTATCTTTACAGCAGAAAACGTATAACTAAAGCACATTTAAGTTAGAGTTAAATTAAAAATTCTAACTTAAATAATCAAGTTAAAATTTTAGTTAAACGTATATTTCACACACAAAAACGTAAATACGAAATAAAAATAAATTTATATAGGGGGATTTTAAAATGAGTTACAAATTTTATGTTGTTGAAGTAACAACAAATTCAACAGGCACAGAGACAAGAAAGTTAACACCTTATGAGGATAACGAGACAGCTTTAAGAAAATTTTATGAGCCTTTAAACGCTATTGGCGCAGGCCCTTTAAAAATTTGCTCGCTGCTTTTGGATGAAAATTTAAACCAGATAAAAAAAGAAGTCTGGGAAAAGTATATCGAGCCAGAGCCAGAGCCAACTCCAGAGCCTGTAGAGCCTGAGGTTGAGCCAGAGCCAGAGGAGACTCCTGAGACAGAGGGTTAAAAAATGGATAGGGCAGAGGAGCTATTTAAACTCATAAAAAAAACGGGTAGTGATAACGATATAAAGGCAGCTCAACTAATAGACGAGATTGTTTTTATTGAGCAGCAATTAATCGAGCTAAAAAAGCTGCCTTTTATTAATATCAATCCTAAAAACCCTATGCAGCAAAAGGCGACGCCTGCAGCTAAACAATACAAAGAGTTGTTGCAGCAATATAACAACTCTTTGAGATTGCTTTTTAGACTAAGTGGAGATTTAGGCGGAGAGCCTGAGGAGGAAAGCCCTTTAAGACAGTGGGCAAAATCACGGCAGGAGCTTTTATAAATGCTAATTAACGAAAAAACGATATGGACGCCCGATAATAGCAAGCTATTGCTATATAAAGCAACTATAGATTGTGGAGACATTGTAACGGGGCAGGACTTGTATTTAGAGCTCGAAAATTTAATTGATGATCTATTTCATAATGACGAGTATTTTTACAACACAGATGCCGCAAATTTAAGAATGGATTTTATGCAAAATTGCATAAGACTAACAAAGTCTCCATACTACGGGCAGCCTATGGTTTTAATGCTTTGGCAAATGGCTTTTATTGAGGCCAGCTACTCTTTTAAGATGGCGAGGGACTTTAAAGAGCAGCAAAAAATAATAGACAGATTTAAAAAAATCCTGCTTTTAATATCTCGTAAAAATACAAAGTCTGAGACGTGCTCAGGGCTTGGAAATTCTGAGTTTATTGTTGGCAATGAGGGCTCTGATATTGTGTGCAGCTCAAACGACGACGCGCAGGCGTCTATTGTTTATGATGCTATGGACACAATGCGACAACTTTTTGATCCAAACGATTTAGATACTAAACGCAACCAGCGTTTTATTTTAAATAAAATTAACAACACAAAAATTTGGAAACTCTCTAGCACTACTAGAAATAAAGAGGGCCGTAATATCGATTTTGCGATAATAGACGAAGTTCACGAAATGAAAGATAACATTATCGTAAAGTCGATAGAGCAATCACAATCCCTAAAAGAAAATCCTAAGTTGTTTGAAATAACAACTGAGGGATTTGTTATGGATGGTTATTTAGATAGAGAGCTTAAATTTGCGAGGGGTATTATTTACGGCGAGGACGATTCTATAGCAGCTAAGCGTTTTTTGCCATGGCTATATACTCAGGACTCAGAGCAGGAAATTTTCACAAATGAGCGCTCGTGGCAAAAGTCTAACCCTACTATCGGAATAGTAAAAAAAATTGATTATCTGCGAGAGCAGGTTGATTTAGCAAAAAAATCTAAGGCGGACAGAATTTTTGTTTTGTCAAAAGATTTCAACATTAAACAAAACGGCGTTACACAATGGCTAAATTTAGAGGATTTTGAATATAACGCAACTTACAATATTGAGGACTTTAAAGGTTGTATTTGTCTGGGCCATGTAGATTTAGCAGAGACGGTTGATTTATGCTGCGCAAAAGCGTTAGTGATGCTGCCTGACAGCCCAATAAAATTTATATTAACGCAATATTTTTTACCTCAATCAAAGTTAGACCCAGAAAACGACGACCACACGGCAGGAGCTAAATACAAAGAGTGGGCAGATAAAGGTTATATAACTATTTGTGAGGGTAACGATATTGATTTAACTAAAGTCGCAGATTGGTTTTATTTGCTGCAAAAAAATTACGGCATCAAACTTTATAAATGCGGTTACGACCAAAGATTTGCAAAAGATTTTTTAGCACAAATGGAAGTGTACGGGTGGACAAAAGAGTACAAAGATTTGGAAATGGTTTTACAAAACGCCCAAACGCTCAATAACGCTATATTGCTTGTAGAGGCTGATTTAAAAGCCCGATTAATTAATTATAACGAAAACCCTGTAGACCGTTGGTGCTTTTCAAATAGCTGCCTAAAACTCAACGACCAGAGGCAGGCGTTAGTTTTAAAGCAGGACGACGCTAAAAAGATAGACGGCACAGTTACATTAGTTTCTTTGTATGAAATGTATAGACGATATAAAGGCGAGTTTAAAAAGCTAACAGGAGGCAAATAAAAAAATGGAATGGTTTGACAAATTATTCAAGAAACAGCCAAAAAACACTAAGTATGCAGCTATGCTAAACGGCTTTACTCCTGTTTTTTCTCAATTTGGGACTAACATTTATGCGTCCGACGTAGTTCAGCAAGCCCTAAAGTGCATTGTTGATGAAATGAAAAAATTAAACCCAACGCACGTAAGATATGAGGGCTCAGATCCTATCCCTGTAAAAGGAGATATACAAAATGTATTAGATATTCCTAATGATTTAATGACGACTAGCGAGTTTCTAGAAAAAACCGTCTGGCTCTTACTTCTTAACTATAACGTTTTTATTATTCCTACTTACTACGTTTGGGAGGAGGAGAGATTAGACGCGAGCGGCAATAGAATTAAAATTGAGCGCCGCCGCTATGAGTCTTTATATCCTATTAACCCTAATCAAGTTGATTTTTTGCAGGATGAAAGCGGCAAGCTATTTGTTAAATTTTGGTTCACTGACGGCAAAACAACAACGGTGGCCTATGATGATGTAATTCACATCAAATATAACTACTCTGTTAATGAGTTTATGGGAGGCAACGCTGCAGGGCAGCCAGATAATGCGGCTCTACTAAGCACGTTAGAGCTCAACCACCAGCTTTTAAACGGCGTAGCTAAAGCCATGAAAGCAAGCTATGCAGTTAACGGCGTCGTTAAATACAATACACTTTTAGACGACGGCAAGACAGAGGAGGCCCTAAAAGAATTAGAGCAAAAATTATCAAAATCAGAAAGCGGCTTTTTACCTCTGGATCTAAAAAGCGAGTTTGTGCCTCTGCCTCACACGTCCGCTATTGTTGACGAGGACACTTTGAAATTTATTGACGAAAAAATACTTAGAAATTTTGGCGTGCCGCTATGTATATTAACAGGCGACTACACAAAAGAACAATATGAGGCATTTTACCAAAAAACTTTAGAGCCTATTATTGTTGCAATCTCGCAGGCGTTCACAAAAAAAATATTTACCCGTCGCGAGCGTTCTTTTGGAAATAAAATTGAGCTCTACCCTAAAGATTTAATCTTTATGACTATCACACAAACGCTAGATATGATTAAAGAGCTAAGCCCAACAGGCGGCTTATTTGAAAATGAAAAGCGTGTAGCTCTGGGATTAAGGCCGTTGCCAGAATTAGAGGGCAAACGCTTTATGAGCTTGAATTGGATAGATGCAAATAACGCCAATGAGTATCAGGTTGGAAAAAATGACAATGTAAATGTTGATATTGTAGACGAGACAAAAGAGGAGGTTTAACCATGAAATTAAAAGCCTTAGAGAGACGCAATTATAATTTCGAGGTAAGAGCTGAGGAGGGCGAAAACGACAGCATCATAACCGGACGTCCCGTGGTTTATGAGTCTAAGACAGATTTAGGCTATTTTGATGAGATAATAGCCCGCGGAGCTTTGGACGGAACAGACTTAACAGACGTGAGGTTTTTAGTCAATCACGACGTTTCAAAAATTCCACTTGCTAGAAGTCGAAGAAATAACGGCAACAGCACAATGAGACTAAGCCCAGATTATGAGGGGCTGGCTATTGAGGTGCATTTAGATACAGAGAGAAATGCGGACGCAAAGGCTCTTTATTCTGCAGTTCAAAGAGGAGATATAACAGGAATGTCCTTTATGTTTTCGATTGATGACTACGAGTGGCAGGATTTAGAAACAGAGCATCCGACTAGAATAATAAAAAAAGTAGGCTCTATTGTGGAGGTATCGGCGTGCACATTTCCCGCATATACCGACACTGAAATAAACGCCCGCTCAAAAGAGGCGCTGGAGAGTGCTCTGCTCGATTTGGAGAAAGCGAGAAAAGAAAAACGGGGCCAATCTGTGGAGACAGATTTACAAGCAGCTTTAGAGCTAGAAAAAGCAAAGTTTAATTTTACATCAAAATTATAGGAGGGTTCAGAAATGAGAAAAAAGGTATTACTTAAAAGACTCGCTAGACTTAACGCTAAAAAGGCTAAGTTAGTTGAGCGTTGCAACGCCTCAACAGATGTTAACGAGGTTAGATCTCTCACAGAGGATTTAGAAGATCTTAACGCAGAAATTGAGGAGACAGAGGCAGAAATTGAAGCGTGCCCAGACGACGAGGGCGAGCCAACAGTTGAGCCTGAGGGCGCAACACGATCTAACATTCCTGCAAGCGCTACACTTTTAAATCCACTTACTAGCGTAGTTATGGGCCAGACAGGCACACAGGAGAGAGCTAACGAGGATAAATTTAACTCGCTAGAATATAGAATGCAGTTTAAAGACTATGTGCAACGCGGCATAGTTACCCCTTTAATTCAGGAGGGTATTAAAGAAATGCAGCTCAGAAATGGTAACGCAGCTAACACAGAGCAGTTAGGCGCTATCATTCCTAGAACACTTGTAGAGGAATTTATTAACGAGGTTAGAAAAGTATATGGCCAGCTTTATAACAAGGTTAGAAAGCTCAACGTGCAGGGCGGCGTTAGATTCCCTGTAGGCGAGTTAGAGGCTACTTTCCATTGGATCTCTGAGTCTACAGTTAGCCCTAGACAGGACGGCGGAACAACAGAAGATATTATGTTTGAATATAATATTGGAGAAATTCGCGTAGCTCAGACACTTTTAAGCTCTATTGTAGCTTTAGAGCTTTTCGAGCGTGAGGTTGTTTCTATCATGGTTAAGGCTTATCTGCAGGCCATGGACATTGGTATTGTTAAAGGCACAGGAAAAGGCCAGATGCTCGGAATTTTGAACGACCCACGTGTTACAAACGTTGTTGAAATGACAGCAGCAGACATTAACGATTGGACAGCTTGGAGAAAGAAATTTTTTGCTAAACTTCCACTCGGCTACAGAGCAGGCGAGTTTATTTTCCCACTCGCTACAGTTGATACATATTTGGAAACAATGGCAGATGCAAATAACAACCCTGTATTCAGACAGGCAACAGGCTTAGAGGTTAACGACGGAGACGCAGCTAACCCTAACGGCACATTCTTTGGCCGTGCGATCTCACTTGTAGAGCCTGACGTTATCCCAGACTTTGATACAGCAGAGGCAGGAGACGTTATAGGTGTATTCTGGCAGCCAGAGCAGTATGCAATCAATACAAACCTTGAAATGGCTATGAAGCGCTATTTCGACGACGAAACAAACAAGTGGGTCAACAAACTTCTCACAATCGTTGACGGACGCGTGCTTAATCCTAAAGGAATTGTACTTATTAAGAAAAAGGGCAACTAAGGAGGTGGCGTAATGGACAAAACAGTACAGGCTTTAAAAAATCTTTATACTGCTAAAGGCGGTAGCGAGCTTGCTGTTAAGGATTTAAGCCGCATTCCTGATATGATAGACGCTTTAGCAGGGCAGGCTGCTATAACACCTATCACAGTTGCTGCAGAAACAAGCACAGTTTTTGACACAGATCCAGCAACAATGCAAACAGGCCTAACAATTTCAGGCTCAGCTATTACAGGCACACTTCACAAGCTAACCACAGGCCCTATGCCTGCAGGTTGGGGAGAGGGATATTTTATGGCCCTCAAATTCACAGACACTAACAGCGCGGATTCTATAAAGGTTGGTTTAGATCCCTCTGTTAGCTCTGGGCTTGTAGAGCTTGACGCTGACATGAACGGCGTGTTTAAGGTAACAAACAAAGACTCTCAGTTATTTGTTGTTGTTACAACAAAAGGAAACTATGAGTATAAACAGGCTTATGACTTATCACAGCTCGTATTAGATTAAATAGGAGGAAAAAATAATGATTAACACAGATAGAATTGTCCCTGTTATGGCGACAGACTTGTTAACACTTTATGGCAATATTTTTAAAATTGCAGGCACTACTATTTCAGCTCTACCTGCAAAGTCTATTGGCGTTTTTGAGCTCACAGCAGCAGCTAGCGGCAATCAGCTCTGCGCAGAGCCTGTAGAGACTTTAGATTTTGCTGAGGGCGTTACATCAGCAACCGTTTACTTTATCCCTGCTTTAGACTATGCAGGATTTACAGTTGCAGGAGCTGCCGCTACAGTTTCTGGCGACGTTGTTGCAGACGGCTCTACACTTTACAAGGCTGAGCTTGCAACAGGTACAGTAACAATTTCAAAAGTTGGATTCTAAAAAAGCTATCCGGCTAAGAGGTCTAAAAACCTTTTAGCCGGAATAATTGGAGGATTAAAAATGGCAGACGAAACAATGCTCGCAAAAGTTAAAAGCGCTCTGGGAATTGAGGGAGACTATCAAGACCCAACTATAACAGAATATATAGACGAGGTTATTGATTTTTTAACAGATGCTGGCATAAAGCCTGTTAATATTACGTCTGGCATAGTCTCTAGAGGCGTGGCTGATTTATGGAATTACGGCGCAAACGACGGCAAGCTATCAGAATACTTTATGCAAAGAGCTACACAGTTAAGCTATAAGCATTGAGGAGGGCGCTGAGTTATGAAAACATTTAAACCCGCTTTTCCATATTCAACGGCTATAGAGCTTTTAATCCCTGTTTATGTAACAAAAAAGGGCGTTACTGTTAAAACGTTTCCGCCAGAGTTAGAGGGCATCCGCTTAAATTGCTCTTTTAAGACATACGGCGGGACAGAGGTAACAAGTAACGATGTGTATATTCTAGAAGATACGGCGTATATAGAAACATGGTATCGTCCCGACATTAAAGCGGATTGTAGGATTAAAGTATTATCAACAGGGCAGATATACGAAATTATGAACACGCCCGAAAATATTGATATGAGATCCCAATTTTGCAAATTTAAAGTTAGGGCGGTTAGGGGAGGCGCTTAAATATGGCGTGGCACGGCGGCAATTATCTCGGAAATAAAGGCAATAGGGGCGGCAAGTTCAAAAGGGTTAAATTTGGCATAGACTTTTCACAATTTCAAAATTTAGCAGAGGACTTGCAGGCTTTGGGCGCTGATTTGCAAGAATTGTTTGACGACGTTTTGGAGCAAACAGCGGAAAACGTACAATTTGACGTTGACGAGGCCATGGACGCGAAAAATTTGCCAGCAAAAGGCCGTTACTCTAGAGGAATAACAAGAAAATCAATAGACAAAAATCCTAAGCCTAAATGGTCCGGCACAGTTGGTTCGGTTGGTTATGGTTTTGACAAGACTAAGCCAAACGCGGGCTCGTGGCTCATTACAGGCACACCACGGATGCAGCCAAACTATAAGTTAGAGGATATTTTTGCTAGAAAAAAATATACCAGAGATTTAGCTAAAGATATTATGGAATACTTGATGGACGCTTTAGAGATTGCTGCAGGAGGAAAATAAAATGGTTGATAATTTGATAGAGCTTTTAGAAACATTTAATTATCCCGTTATCCGGCAAGGCTCTTTAGCTCCTGAGGAAAGTTACCCAGAAACATTTTTTACTTTCTGGAATAACGACGAGACAGAGCACAGCGCCTATGATAACGAGACAACTAGCGTTGATTGGACTTTTCAAGTCAACGTTTACTCTATTGATCCAGATTTAGCCTATAGTCTTTTAGGCGAGGCGAGAGCTTTGTTAAAAAGCGCAGGCTATGTTGCACCGACACGAGGCTATGACGTAGCAAGTGACGAAATAACCCACGTAGGACGCGGCATGGTTGTTATGTATTTGCAAAACGAAATTTAAAAAGGAGGTAAAGAAAATGTCTAATGTTTTTGAGTCGACTCAACAGATTTTTGAGTTTAGAGGCGTAGACAAATTTTATTTCGCAGAAGTAATTCAGGACGACGCTAACGGTTATGTTTGTGGCACTCCGGTTCACATTCCCGTGCAGGAAATAGGCAAGACAACAGACTCAGCAAGCGAGGCTCATTACTACGATAATAAGGCCATGATTGTTGTTAACTCTGAGTCTGCAGATACAATCACTCTTACAATAGCTCCACCTGCTTTAAATGTTTTATCAAAGCTTATTGGCAAGAGCTTTGATGCAACAACAGGCATGATGGTTGATAGCCCTAGACAGAATAAGTATTACGCTATTATGTACCGCACAAAGGGCACAGATGGCGGTTACAGATATGTTTCACGTCTAAAGGGACAATTTAACATTCCTGAGGAAACAAACGCAACAGAAAACGACGGAACAGACACAAACAACACACAGATTACATTTACAGGAATATACACAGAGCATGAATTTACAAAAGGTGTATATGATGGCACATCATGGAGCCCTGCAGGTGTTAAGGGCATCGTTGTTGATGCTCGTTTTGGTTTGGCTGATGTATCAACATTCTTTGACGCAGTTCAAACCCCTGACTCTATCGAGGTTGCTCCAGAGCCTCCTGTAGTACACGTTACAAGCGTTGCCGTTGTTCCAAAGACAAGCACAATAGCAGTTGACGGAGAGGTAACAATAACAGCAACAGTTAGCCCTGACGACGCAACAGACAAGAGCGTTTCTTGGAGCTCTAGCGACGAGCTTGTTGCTACAGTTTCAGACGCTGGCGTTGTTACAGGTGTCGGCGTTGGCTCAGCTACAATAACAGCAACAACAACAGACGGCTCTAAGACAGACACAAGCACAATAACAGTTGTGTCTGAGATTGTACACGTTACAAGCGTTGCCGTTGCTCCTCTTACTGATTCTATTCAGATAAATGAGGAGGTAACATTAACCGCAACAGTTAGCCCTGAGGATGCAACAGACAAAACAGTTTCTTGGAGCTCTAGCAACGAGGAAATTGCAACAGTTACAGACGAGGGCGTTGTTAAGGGTATTGCAGCAGGGGAGGCTACAATTACAGTAACAACAACAGACGGCTCTAAGACAGCCACAAGCACAATTACAGTAACAGCTTAAATTATTAGGGGTGGCGGTATAATGCCGCTGCCCCCTTTTAGAATCTATGCATATATCACGCGCACAGCTTGCGCGTCGTATGCGTATATCAAGCGCACATTATGCGCATAACTTGGAGGGTTAATAAACTATGGCAAATATCAGATTAAATATTTATGACAAAAACAACAAAAAGAAAATTGCAAAAACGTTAGAGGCTGAGGGCTATGAGCTCATGTTAGGCACAGTTGAAGATTTTATGGACATTATAGATATTGACAAGCTAAGCGACGAGAAAGAGGTTGCTAAGATGGCTTTAAAGAGCTATAGACAGCTAAAGCCTTTAATTATGGATATATTCCCAGAGCTAGAGGACGAGGAATATAAAAGAATAAAAGTAAGTGAGCTAATCCAGCTAATAATACAGATTGGCAAGGCTGTTATAGAGCAATTAGATTTTATTAAAAGCTCAAAAAACTAGGCGGGGGCGTTCCTGATAATACGCCCGTTTATGAGCTGCTTTTTGAAATGCAAATGAGTGTTTGCGAGCGTTTTCCGGCTTTAACTCCGCTTGCGCTTAGAAAAGAGAGAGCTAGAGACGTTTTTATTTTAGTCACAAGATACAACATTTACTCTAAAAAGCAGCAAAAAGACGCAGGCAAGCCTAAAGTTATTAGGCGTCCCGCTCCTGACACATGGTTTTAAATTATTGGGGAGGTTGAGTAAATGGCAAGCAACGAAACGACAGCTAAATTTAGCGTTGATATATCAGACTTAAAAAAAGGTATACAAGAGGCTAACAGGCAAATTAAATTAGCTAACGCTGAGTTTAAAGCCGCCTCAGCCTCAATGGATAAATGGAGCACAAGCACTACAGGGCTGGCTGCAAAAATCGAGCAGACAGATAAAGTTTTATCGGCTCAAAAGAAAATACTTAACGCCTATAAGCAAGAAATGGATCAAGTTATTGCTAAATATGGCGAAAACTCTAGAGAGGCAGACAACGCCCGTATTAAGTATGAAAACCAAAGAGCCGCAGTTATAAAAACGCAAAAGTCTTTAGGCGATTATAAGGCCGCTTTAGAGGCTCTGGAAAAAGAGCAATTAGAGGCGGCAAAAGCTGCAGATAAACAAGATAGTGCTTATGAAGCTCTAGAAAAGACAATTAAAGCACAAGAAAGCTCTTTGAGCGCTCTAAAATCAGAATACGCAAATGCGGTTTTAGAGCAAGGCAGAAACTCACAGGCGGCGCAGGAGCTGGCTAGTCAAATTAAAGAGCTCTCTAGTGATTTAAAAGAAAATAAAAATCAGCTAAATGAAGCTAATAAAGCTGCAGACGGATTAGACCAAAGTTTAGAGGACACAAGCAAAAGCACAGAGGATGCAGCAGGGGGCTTTACAGTTTTAAAGGGCGCTTTAGCTGATTTAGTCAGCGCTGGCATACAAAAAGCCGTACAGGGTTTGAAAGATTTAGCCAGAGCTAGCGCGGAGGCTTGGAAAGAATACGACGACGGTGCGGACTCTATCATAGCAGCTACAGGCGCAACAGGAAAAAGCGCAGAAGAATTAATGAACGTATACAAAAACGTTTCTAAAAACGTTGTGGCTAGCTATTCAGATATTGGCACAGCCGTCGGAGAGATTAACACACGTTTCGGAACAACCGGCGACGAGCTGCAAACGTTATCAGAGGAATTTTTAAAATTTGCAAAATTAAACGGCACAGACGTAAAAACTGCGATAGATAACACACAATCAGCCATGGCCGCGTGGGGAATTAGCGCAGAGGACGCCGGATTAATGTTAGATACATTAAATAAAGCAGGGCAAGACACAGGCGTTGCAGTTGATAAATTAGCAAGCTCTTTAGTTTCAAACGCGCCAGCCCTGCAGGAAATGGGCTTTAATGCATCAGACGCGGCGCTATTTCTTGCAAATTTAGATAAAAGCGGTGTTGACGCTTCAGCAACTATGGCGGGCTTAAAAAAGGCTCTGGCTGAGTCAGCTAAAGAGGGCGTGCCAATGTCCGAGGCTTTAGGCCAGATTGAGGAGAGCATTAAAAGCGCCAGCTCGTCAACAGAAGCTATAACAACAGCAACAGAGCTTTTTGGTACAAAAGCGGGCGCCGCTATTGCAACAGCCGTAAGAGACGGCAAGCTCTCTTTTGAAGATTTAGGCACTACAATGGCTGATTTTGCCGGAAGTGTAAATAGCACGTTTGAGGACACGCAAGACGCGCCGGACAAATTTGCTTTAGCCGTTCAGGGCATAAAAACAGATATGGCAGATCTTGTAGCCAGATTAATGCAAGAATATGGTCCACAGATTGAGGAGGCTCTAAAAACTGTTAGCGAGGAAATAATACCGGCTATCGAGGAGGGCGTGCAGTGGTTTTTAGATAATCTGCCTACTATCGAGGCTTTAATAGCCGGAATAACAACAGCTCTTTTAGTTTTTCAGGCTGCCGCTATTGTTGACAAAATTGTTAAATCGTGGGAGGCATACCAGCTAGCTACAGAGGGCGCAACAGTTGCACAGTGGTTACTAAACGCAGCCATGAATGCTAACCCAATAGGCCTAATTGTTGCAGGTATTGCAGGCCTGATAGCCGCAATAGTTGTGTTGTGGAATAAATCAGAGGCGTTTAGGAATTTCTGGCTCGGACTCTGGGAGAAAATCAAAGAAATTGCAGAGCCAATTTTAAAGGATATAGCAAAATTTTTCTCTGATGTTTGGGACGATATTAAACTTTTGTGGAGCGGCGCGGTTGAATTTTTTAGCCTAATCTGGGAGGGCATTAAAAATATATTCTCGGTAGTAGGCGACGTGCTGGGCGAGTATTTCAGTTTTGCGTGGCAAGCAATAAAGCTAACGTGGGATCTAGCTGTTTTATATTTCCAAACTGTTTGGGAGGGAATTAAACTTATTTTTTCCGTTGTTAAAAAGGTATTATCCGGCGATTTTCAGGGCGCGTGGGATTCTATAAAAGCGATTTGGGATAATGTTAAAGGCTATTTCTCTAACGTTTGGGAGGGAATTAAAGAAATATTCTCAGGTGTTAAAGATTGGTTTAGCAAAACGTTTCAAGGCGCATCAGACGCCGTTAAAAAAATCATGGACGGCATGGTTGCAATAATCAAATTGCCTATTAACACAATTATTAAAGGCATCAATGCTTTTATTAGAGGCCTGAATAAAATAAAAATTCCTGATTGGGTGCCATCAGTAGGCGGCAAGGGAATTAGTATTCCAGAAATATCGGAGCTTGCACAAGGCGGCGTGCTTAAAAAAGGGCAGTTAGGACTTTTAGAGGGCTCAGGCGCAGAGGCTGTTATACCACTTGAAAATAACAAAAAATGGATAGCGGCCACAGCTCAGGCTTTAAAACAGGCTTTAAACGAGGAGGGCCTAATTAACGCAGGAATGCAGCAGCCACAAATAGTTAATAATAGCTATGAATTTGTACAAAATAACACTTCTCCAAAATCGTTAGATCGTTTGGAGATATACAGAGACACAAACTCATTGTTATTTGATTTTCAAGCGAGGATAAATTAAATGTATAAATTAACTTTAGTCAATGAGGACAATTTACAGCTTGAATTTAATGAGATTGGCGGGGCTTATAATATCACTAACATAACAGGACTAAGCCCTGCTAAGGCTACAATTAATACTAATCAGGCAGCGTTAATTGACGGCGCGATATTTAATAGCTCTAAGGTACAAATGCGCACTATAAATATGGCGTTCACAATCGAAAACGAGGCGGAAAGCAATAGACTTAATGTTTATCAGGTTATCCGCCCTAAAAAGCCTATTACTGTTTTATATCAAAGCACGCGGTTGGATGTAAAAATCGAGGGTTACGTTGAATCTATAAACGTTTCTCATTTTGACAAAAAGCAAAAGGCTACAGTAGCCATTATATGTCCGTCCCCTTATTGGCAGAGCGCTTTAGAAGTAATAAACGAAATGACGGCTATAATTGACGCCTTTTATTTTCCTTTTAGCTCAGAGGGCGGCAAAAATCTTTTAACTATGCCTTATTATCAATCTAGCGGCACAAGCTCAGGGCTAACCTATGCCGTCAACGACGATGGCAGCGTAACAATAGACGGAACAAACACAGGCTCAGCGCAGGCGTTTGTTTTGCTCTCAAAGAGCTCTAGCGGTTTTTATTTGTCAAAAGGTATTTATAAACTTATAGGCGGAGTGGATGCACAAAAAAGAGTTGTTGTTAGCTATCAGGGAGCAGGGGGCGTTGTAACTTTAGCGGCCAGCTCTGGCAACGTCGTTACTTTTGCTATTACCGACGAGCTAGAGGCTAAGCCTCTGCAGGTGGAAATTACAAGCGCGGCGGGGGCTGTTTATGATAACGAGACGGTTTACCCTATGATTATGTATGCAACCTATGAGAGCAGCGATTGGCAAGCCGTGGATTATGGCGAGATTGTTTTTGGAGAATATACAGAAATAACAAGCGCTATCGTTTCTAACCTTGGAGGCATAGAGGCGGGCTTAACGTTTGTGCTTTATGCATACGACACAGTTGTTAACCCTAAGATATTTAATTATTTAACTAATGAGTATATAGGGCTCAACTTTACAATGCAGGAGGGCGACCAGATAACAATAACAACAGGCACAGGCAATAAGACGGCCACACTATTTAGAAATGGCGCGACAACAAATATTTTCAATTATGTTTTGCCGGATAGTACATGGCTACAGTTGCCAGCAACAGGCGGCGTTTATATCTATACAGTAGAAAGCGGCTTGCTATCTGATTTGGAAATTACTGTTAAACATTATGATCTATATGAGGGAGTATAAAAAATGATAGCTAAGCAGATAATGCCCATTATATTAGATAAAAACTTTAACAGGCTTGGAATTGTTGACGACTATAAAAGCCTTATATGGACTACTCGCTATAACGATCATGGAGATTTTGAGCTTGTCGTCAATATATCCACTAAAAATTTTGAGTATTGCAATAAAGGTATGTATGTAATGCGCGACGACGACGAAAACGTCGGCGTTATCGAAAAAATTGAAGCTAAAATGACAGACACGGACGAGCAGATTTTTATTTTTTCAGGGCGCTTTTTAACTTGGATTTTAACTCTTAGAATTATCGCGGAACAAACACAGGTTAACAGCTCAGTTGCAGCAGCCATAAACAAGCTAATTAATGAGAATATAATTAGCCCGTCTATAGCATCCAGAGCAATTAGCAATTTTATTCTGGGGACGTATTCAACAACCGAAACTATAGAGGCTCAGTTTACAGGAAAAGAGCTTTACACCGTTATACATGATATTTGCGTACAATATAAATTGGGCTTTAAAATCACGCTAAATGCAAGCAATAAATTTGTTTTTATGCTTTACAAGGGCGTTGATAGATCCGCGACGCAATCAGACAACCCGCACATGATTTTTTCCGATTTATACGATAACCTACTTAACTTTGATTTTGTTATTGATTATACAAACACAGTTAATGCGGTACTTGCAGCAGGAGAGGGCGAGGGCGACCAACGCAAAACTATTTGGGTTGAAACAGACAACAGCCCTAGTGGATTAGATCGCTTTGAGTTTTACGACGACTCCAGAAATACAAGCTCAAACGAGGGAGAGATTAGTGAGGCTGATTACATGGCCCAACTTGCAGAAATAGGCCGCGAGAATTTCACACCATACACAAGAACATTAGGCGGAGACGTTAACTTTTCATCAGTTACGTTTAAAATTGACGTAAACGTGGGAGATATAATAACAATATATAATTCTAGGCTCGGTTTTTCATACAATGCCAGAATTATAGAAGTTATAGAAAGCATTGACGAAAGCGGAAAATATACAGTAATTCCAACGTTTGGACAGTAGGGAGGGTATAAAAATGAGTATAGAATATTTCTTTTTTAACGCTGTTAAAAATCAGGCAGGCGTGCCGGATAGAACATACAACGCGCAGGATTTTACAAGCTATCTAGACAAAATTGTGGGCTCTGGCGTTTTTCCTAATCCGGCAACTAATCTGCAGGTTGTTGCAAGCTCCGGCTTTAATATTTTAGTTAAAGCGGGCTCTGGATGGATAGAGGGCCACAAAATGGTTAACAAAACTGACTATATGTTAACTTTGTCTCCCTCTGATGTATTAAACGATAGAATAGATAGAGTTATCTTTTTTGTTGATTATTCTAGCCGCAGTATGGGCATCACTGTTTTAGAGGGCACACCTGCGACAACGCCAACAGCTCCAGACATTACAAGAAATCAAACCCGCATAGAGTATTCATTAGCCACAATCAGGATTGTGAAGCAATCAACAGCTATAACACAGGCCAACATAACAGACACGCGCCCAGACTCTACTGTTTGCGGCTGGGTTGCCGGATTAATTCAACAGGTAGACACAAGCGAGCTCTACGCTCAATGGGAGGCAGCTTATCAGCAGTATTACAATCAAACTATTAATTGGACACAGGCGCAGCAATTAGCTTTTGAGGAGTGGTTTAGAGATTTAACTGAGGAGCTGCAAATTGATACATATATTCAGGAGTACAAAAAAGACGTTGCCTTAACATCAGGCGACTCCCAGACAATACTTTTAGATATGACAGGTTATAGCTATTCTGCAGGAGACATAATTCAGGTATATATTAACGGGTTGCTCGGAGTTGCTGGCACAGACTACACAGTTAATACAGGCGTTAACCCTGTGACAGTAACAACCGCACTAACTATTCCTGCAGGAATAACTGAGGACATTAATATTAGAGTCTTTAAGTCTCTAATAGGCTATAGTCCTATTAACCCTTAATAACAACTATACTGCCATAGTTTGTTATAAAACAGCAAAAGCCCTACTAATTAATATTAGCAGGGCTTTTGTTATGCGCACAATATGCGCAAGCTATGCGCGTGCTATGCGTATGTCATGCGCGCGGTATCATATTCTTTTAGCTCTTTTATAGTTTCTTTGTTTTCCATAATATCTTTTAAATCACAGCCTAAAACATTACAAATTTTTACAAGTGTTATTATTTTTGCGCCGTCTATAGATCTAGCGCCCTGCTCATAGCCATAATATATAGCTAAGCTCACGCCTGCAGCCTCAGCAACCTCTTTTTGTGTTTTTCCAGCCTTAACCCTCAGAGCCTTTAACTTTGTTTTTGCCTCATTCCTTGGAGGTCTGGCTTTAACTACTTTATCGCATTTACTATTTGACATATAATAAACTCCTCCTCATAAATGCTTTTATTCAATGATAGATAATTCTAGCACAATTAATATACTACAAAAAGTATATGAATACACAAAAAGATATTTTTATTTTGTGCATTTAGTCAATAGAGATATACTACAAAAGTAGTATAATAATATCATAAGTTAAAGCAAACGAGCCAATAAGGAGGGCAAAGAAATGAAAACAGTTTACATTAAGGCAAAGAGAACACTTACAAACGATTTAGGCGAGACTATCAATAAGGGCGATATTATCAAGACAGTAGAGCTCGAAAAGGTTACAAAAATCTCAACAGAAAAAAGAACAATAGCATTAACATATACAAACGGATTAACACAAATGTTTAAGCGTGCTACATGCGATTTAGTTATTGAGTAGGAGGATTAGACGTGTATTTAGTATATAAAGACTATTATAATTATATGCCTGTAGAATGTAACACGGACAAAGACGCAGCTGTCGAGCTTGCTAAGACATTAGATGGCGGCAGCGTTTGGGATCAGGATAAAGAGGAGTTTATTTGGGATTGGGAATATATTGAGGAGGCTTAAACATGGACGAAAAAATATTTGCGCTGACTCCTCTGTATGAGGGGCACCAATGCACAGTTGAGCTCGACGGCAAAGTCTATAATAGAATTGTTAGATTCAATTGCAGGGACGGGCTATATATTGTTATCAATAATTATAAATACTTTGAATATGAAATGGACTATAGCAAATATTTTGCAAACAAAAAAAGGAGCTGACTAAATAGCAGCTCCTTTTTTGTATGCGTATTTTA
>Ga0310690_10005094_pt1 | contig 18091 bp, 18 predicted proteins | sample AusTroGonzalo_MG_2_FD_207661 | JGI IMG/M metagenome (GOLD analysis project Ga0310690, IMG submission 207661) | Bovine rumen microbial communities from tropical cattle in Woodstock, Queensland, Australia - Gonzalo_04 (v2) (version 2) | ecosystem: Host-associated > Mammals > Digestive system >...
GCAACCGCGCCCAGTGCGTGACTGATGCCTGCAAGAAGCACGGCGGCTTCTACCTCGGCTCCATCGGCGGCCCTGCAGCCCTGCTGGCACAGGAGAACATCAAGAGCATCGAGTGCGTGGAGTATCCTGAGTTAGGAATGGAAGCCATCTGGAAGATTGAGGTCGAAGACTTCCCCGCCTTTATCCTCGTCGACGACAAAGGCAACGACTTCTTCCACCAGCTCCCCAGCTGCAAGAAATAAGAGATTAAAAGGTTTACGAGTCTACGAGCCAACGGGTCAACACGCTATATGCAGTCCGCCTCAACTTGTTGACTTGTTGACTCGTAGACTTTTCGACCTTTTTATTTAACTGTCGGGCCGTGGATGACGAGATGTCCGTCAGCGGTAATCTCCATCGGGTCGATGAAAGCGACGCGCTCGTCGGGATTAGCCGTCAGACGGCCGTGATAGACAGTGAGCATTCGGCCTGAGGCATTGCGGAACATCATGTTATGTCCTGTTCCCATAACGGTTCCTCCCTGAGTGACATTTTCCTTCAGCACTGGATTGTCGGCCGATTTACGGAAGGGTCCGAGGGGCTTGTCGGACGTTGCATAGCCCACGGCGTAGTGGGCACCCTGATAGCAGTTGGCCGAGTACATCATGTAGTACGTGTCGCCCTCGCGGAAAATATACGAACCCTCCGTCCAACGGCGGTTGGCCTCGTGAGCTGTGACCGAACGACTTTCCCATTCTGCCTGCACGTCATCGAGTTTCATGGGCGGTTGCAGCAACAGCTGTGGCTCGCCTATGACGCCGCTGAAGTCGGGTTTCATCTCCACGCCATAGACCCAGCTTTCCTCAATCTCCTCATAGCCGCCAGCGGCACGGACTTGCTGAGCCAGTTCGCTCTCTACGGCATGCTTATAGCAGCAACGCGAGAAATAGAGGTAGGTGCGGCCCGTCACATCGTCGAAGAGTACATTAGCGTCGATGATGGGATAGGGCGGGTCGAAAACAGGACGGTTCATCAGGTCGCGGAAAGGCCCCGCAGGACTGTCGCTGACGGCTACGCCGATGCGGAACACCTCGAGATCACCCTCGGGATTGTCGCGTTTGTTAGCACTATAGAAGAGGTAATACTTGCCGTTCCGCTCATACACCTCGGGCGCCCAGAAGCAGTCGAGATTCCACTGCTCAGGCGTGCCGCCCTTGTAAATCTGGCCACAGGGTGCCCATGTACGGAGGTCGTCCGAGACGAATGCCTCGAAGCCGTCGGCCAGCGAGGTGCCGTACATATAGTAGCGGCCGTCGGAAGCATGAAGGATAAACGGGTCGCCCAACTTCACATCCAAGGGATTGGGGCTGTCCCAAGTAGCACGCTTGCTGCCCGACGTGCAGGCAGCAAGCGCAATAAGTGCCGTCATGAGAATGGCGGTAAATAGACTTCTTTTCATCAGCGGCGAACGGACTTGACGGTTTTACGGGTGCCGTCGGCATACTCCGTGACAACGATATAGAGGCCGCGGTTGACACCTGTCGTCTCCTTGCCATCCATGCCGTAGAAGCGGCGGGCCGTAACAACGGGCTCCGTAGCAGCGTTATCGACATGAGCACCATCACCATAATAGTAATAGGTGACAGAAATATCCTCCCACGAATATATGCCGAAATAGTCAATCTTCATCGTGGAGGTTATCTTTGTGGGAAGTCCCTTGTCGTTGAATTCGTAGGCAAACGTGCCTGAACCCACTTCCATCATCTCTCCTCCGCCCATGTCGTAAACCATCTTCATGAGCAGGGGCAGGCCGTTGGCATCATAAGCTATCTCCGTGACCGTCAGGAGCACAAACTCGCCCGTCTCCTCGTCCTGCTCGAAGCTTTCCTCGCGATAGGGCAGACCCTGTTCATTGTAATAGATGACGGAATATTCGCGTGCTGCCCATCCTAAGCCGCCTTCCCAGTCGTAGGATGTTGACATCACCTTGTCGCCCTCGTAGGCAAGGGTCTCGCGGCTCTCGTTGCCCCAGCTGTCGCCCGTCCACTGCTGAGTGACGGTTTCGGTCAGGCGGTCTTTCTCATCGTAGGTATTGGTGACAAGCTCGTAGTTACTCCAGTCACCGCCTTCTTCATAACGAGCTTGAACCGTTTCAGTCCAAATCTGGTTAGAAACCGTCCAGACGTACGTGGTCAGCGTCTCCTGCGGATAATGAACGGAGGATTTCTTGTACTCGGTCTCAAGACGATTGCTGTTCTCGTAATACGAGTACAGACAATACTCCGCGAGTGTCCATCCGAGTGCACCTTCCTCTTCGTCGTCGTTCCATGCATAGACCGTCTCGGAGGCAACGCGCTTCTGGGCATCGTAGGTGTAGACCGTCTTCTCATTGGGCAGCAGGTTGCCGTCATCATCATTCTGCCACGTCACCATGCTGTCGGGGCAGGCAGCCATGATGTCTTCCTCCGTGATGCGGTTGGGTTTCTGCTGTCCGGCCAGACGCTGGACGGCGGCATTCATACGCTCCTTTACCTGCTGTGCCGAGCGGGCAGGCTGAGCCATCGTGGCCAACGTAGCAGCCACTAGAACAATAATCAGTGTAGAGATTTTCTTCATACTCAATACAGTTTAGTTAAACATAAGTATATTTTTGGGGTACAAAAGTAGTGCAAGGTAAACGAAAAAACAAGAAAAATGTTTATTTTTTGCTCTTTCTACCCTCTAAATCATTTTTTCTCCTGGGGAAAAAAGTTTTTTCTCTTCGGAGAATTTTATGTTCCAGGACGTGGAACTTATGTTTCAGGACGTGGAACTTGTGTTGCAGGACGTGGAACTTATGTTGCAGGACGTGGAAGATAAAATCCATAGGGATGGGAAAAGATTTCCTCCACGGAAGACATCTCTTTCGAGCCCTATAGATGCCAGGACACGTTATGGTTTCATGAGATTGCTATTCTGTGCGGCACGAGCCTCGTTCTTTTCAAGAAAGGCGATGCGGCGGGTGGTCTCATCCTGCATGAGGGAGAGCTTGCGGACGGCCTGCAGGGCCTGTGCAAGTTCATAGACGTCACTGATGGCACGTGTGTCGGCAGCCGTCAGGGTGGTGGTGAACGGCTTGTCGCCCATGAACTCGGCCTTGACGCTCTCGCCGGCATGGAGGGCCATCCAGGCAATGACGCCGCCATCGGTCTCGCCGAGGACAAAGTCGTTGCGTTCGGTCTTGGCCAGCGCGTCGGACGACTCGTAGGTGTTATCGACCGTTGCCGTCTGGGCGAAAGTGCCCCCCGAGGAGACACGGACGGCATGATGGTGGATGTACTTTGCCCCACGCCAGAAAGAGGTCAGCGTCATGCGTCCGTGCTCATCGACGGTGGCCCGCAGGTAACAGCGCTGGGCATTACGCGTGAGCTGCTGCGAGGGGGCATAATAGAGGCCGATGTCCTGATACTGAGGGTCTTTCTCGAACGAAAATTTCGGCGTGAGCTCTTCGGCTCGGGCAAGGCTGATGGCGAGCAGGCTGTCGGTATAGGCATAGTCGCGGCGGGCCTCAGCGAGCTCCACCTGACGCATCAAGGCGATACCTGCCTTACGGGCTTCAAAAGCCTTGGGACAGACCGTCTTGATGCTGTCGATCTGAGCCTTCGCCTCATCGAAGCGTCCGGCCTCGAAAGCCGTCTGTGCCGCTGTCAGGAAGCGTCCGGCCGACTTCTCCACATCCTCCCCACAGGCCACAAGGAATAATGTGAAAAGAAAAACAGGGAATAATGAAAAATAAAATGCTTTGCTTTTCATTGCTTTTTTACTTTTCGACTTGTTGACTCGTAGACTCGTTGACTTATTGACCTTATTTATATATCGGTCCGAAATTCTGGCAAGCACGGTAGTCGGCACCCTCCTTATCCATACCGAAGGCGTTCCAGGCGGCAGGACGGAAGATGTCGGCATCGGCTACATTATGCATGCAGACGGGGATGCGGAGGATGGAGCAGAGCGTGATGAGGTCGGCTCCGATGTGTCCGTAGGCGATGGCACCGTGGTTGGCTCCCCAGCAGTTCATGACGCTATAGACGTCCTTGAAGCAGTCCTTCGTGGGGTCGAGACGAGGTACGAACCACGTGGTGGGCCATGTGGGATCGGTGCGCTTATCGAGAATGTTGTGGGTCTTGGGGTCGAGTTCCACCGTCCAGCCTTCAGCGATCTGTATCACAGGCCCAAGGCCGGCCACACGGTTCACGCGCATCATGGTCATGGGCATACCACCCTTGGTGACAAAGTGCGAGCTGTAGCCGCCACCACGGAAGTAGTCGCGATCGGCAGGCATCCAGCTGGTAGCCTTCAGGCAGGCCTCCACGTCGGCATCGGTAATGTTCCAAGGCTCCTTCATGGTGGGCTGTCCGTCGGCGGCGGTCATAGCGCCCGTAGCATCGAGGGTGGTGGCACCACTATTAATAAGATGTATGAAACCGCCTGCGGCCTGCCCCTCAGGTTTCTTACCTGCCACGCGCTCGACGGCTTCGGGGCTCCAGTAGGTGCGGATATCGCTGAACATCACGCCACGGTTGGTGAGCAGGTGGCCGAAGAGCATCGAGAGACCGTTGAGGAAATCGTTCTCGGTAGCTAAGACATCGGCCTCACGGGTGCCGTTCCAGTCGAAGCTGGTGCAGAGCATCGATTCAGGGAAGTCGAAGTTGGGTTTGTAGTCGGTCCATTGGCGCTGTCCCTGCACACCGCCGAAGAGGGCGTTGTGGCCGAGGGCTTCTTCCTTGTAACCCATCTCCAGGAGGCGGGGATTGCCGTGCATGAGGTCGCGGATAATCATCATGGTCTTCACGGTGAACTCCCAGTCGGCATCCTTTTCCTCGCGGTTCTTGCCCTTGCCCTTACCGTTGAAGGTGGTCATGGGCGTGCCCGGGAAGAGGGGACGGTCCTCGTTATAGTCATGACCCTCCTGTGGCTTGCAGTATTTCTCCACCCAGGCCATTGCCTTCTTGAACTCGTCGGAATCGAAGATGTTGAAATCGACACGACGCAGGATTTCCACCAGCGAGACATATTCGGTGCGCATACCCAAGTAGTGCTGCAGGAAGTCGGCATCGACGATACTGCCGGCGATACCCATGCAGGTGTTGCCCAACGAGAGGTAGCTCTTTCCCTTCATGGTAGCCACAGCCTGAGCGGCACGGGCAAAGCGCAGGATCTTCCTGGCCACGTCGACTGGGATGGTGTTGTCGTTCAGGTCCTGCACATCGTGACCGTAGATGCCGAATGCGGGCAGACCCTTCTGGGCATGAGCCGCCAGGACGGCAGCCAGATAGACGGCACCCGGTCGCTCGGTGCCATTAAAGCCCCAGACGGCCTTGGGGTAATGCGGGTTCATATCCATCGTCTCGGAACCATAGCACCAGCAGGAGGTGACTGTGATGGTGGAGCCCACGCCCTCGCGCTCGAACTTCTCGGCGCAGGCAGCACTCTCGGCCACACGACCGATGGTCGTATCAGCAATCACGCACTCTACGGGCGAGCCGTCGCCATTGCGCAGGTTCTTGGTTATCAACTCAGCCACAGCCTTAGCCAGGGCCATTGTTTTCTCTTCAAGGCTTTCGCGGACGCCACCTTGGCGACCGTCGATGGTGGGACGAATCCCGATTTTGGGGTACTTCATGGGATTGGGGTTTATTGGTTTATAAAATGACTTTCGCACGACTGGCGACGATGGCATCGGCCTTGCGTAGCTCAAGGTCGTACTCGTCGTTGCCGACGCTGGAGACATAGACCGCCAGAGGTTCGCCATAATGGCACTCGCAACTATAGCCGATTTCGAAACGTCGGACGGGTCGCTCGCGCAGCACTTCCATCGGCAGCGCACCTAAGAAATGCTCGATGTAGCGGATGCTGTTGAGATGGCCGTTATAATCGATGTCGCAGAAGCGGGGCTGGAAGGTATAGGCAGGTTCCGCAGCGGTGACACGGGCCCGGGTGGTACGCTCGATGGGGCAGTCGGGATGTTCCTTGGCCACGCAGTCGATGTGGTCGGGCAGCGCCTGGCTGATGTCCAGCGCCTGACGCGTCTGCAAGTCCATCAGCGCCCACACGGAGGTGGCGTTGCCGATCTTCTTGCCCAAGGCATCGAAGATGGCGAAGTGACGGTTGGAGAAGAAGCGCGACACACTGTCAATCCACGTCTTGATGGCGTAAGGTTCAAATTCGTAGGGGTAATGGTCCATCTGGATGAGCAGACGCGAGAATACCCACGCCTCGTTCTTCTCAAGCAACGCCTGACGCCCGATGCCCAGATGCTCGGCATGGTCGGCGGCGGTGTTCAGCAACTGGTTGCCCAGCACGGCCAGCGAGAGATGGGATGTGCAGTCGGAGTGGAACGACTCCACCCGATACCGGCATTCATGAACAAAGGATGCACCCATGGTCCTACTCCTCAACATGGATGTTCTTGCAGTCGTCGCTGACGCGGAAGTGTTCTGTCACACCCCGCAGGTAGGGATAGTCGGTGGTCATCTCGATACGATTGTTACGATAGGTGAGCTCATCAACGGAATAGAGGTAGAGGATGCGAGGATCGAATACGCGGAAGGTGTTGTCCTCGATGGTGATGTTGTGGTGGTAGCACTCGCCGCTGGTGCGGTCGGGTACGCCGCTGCCCACGCTGATGCAGGCATTGCCCCACACCCGATAGCCGAAGTTGCAGTTTTCGAAGGTGTTGTCGCGGATAGTGACGTCGCGCACGCCCGACTGCTCGAACCAGTAGTTGCCGTCGCCCTCGAAGAGGATGGCCGCACCAGGGATGTGAAAGTAGTTCTTCTCTATCACCATCTTACCGCGTGAGCCGAGGAGCAGGCCGCGTGCACGGTTGCCGCTGAAGGTGCACCCGCTGATAAGCACGTCAGGATAGGCATCGTCGGCTGCCAGCACCATATCGGGCTCGATACCTTCTGGGAGGTCGGCCGTGAAGGTGACATTGGTAATATGACGGTTGAGCACCTCAACACTCTTCACCGTGGCACGGCACAGCTGCGTCATCGTCTTGTTGCGCACAATCTCCACCGTCATGCCGGGACGGAGGAACTGCAGGCCCTGCTGGGCACCGTTGCGCCAGCTGAGTTGGAGACTGCGAGGCGACGTCTGCTTGTCAATGCCCATATAGAGGCCATGAATGTTGGTAGCATCGTCCTTCTGGTTACGGAAGGTGCAGTCGATCATACGGATGTAACCGCTACAGTTGACGAAGTGAGTGGCATCGGCGGTGATGCTCACCACGCGGCCCTTGCCCGGCGAAGGAACAATCACCAGGTGGTTTAGCTCGATATTGCTGCTCATCTGGGCAATAACTCCCATGCCTCCGCAGTGATAGAGGTTGACATCTTTGATGAGGATGTCGCGGCTGTCGGCAACGAAGAAGCCCGGATTGAGGCGTCGGGCTGCACCCAACACCATCACGTTGCCCACCGTAGCCTTGATATCCTTCTTATAAATACGATAGAGGCGGTCTCCCACCTGTTCGGCAGGGAGAGTCTGTCGCGACAGCCAATAGTCTGAGGCATTGAATGCCACCTCGTCCTTCACGGGGTCGTACTCCAGCATATTGCCGAAAGGATAGGTCTCCCATTCATCGTCCATGATGTAGAGGCAACCGTTATCGAGCCCGATGCGGTAGTCGGTTGGAAATTCCACATCGAGCCAGCCGTCGCCCACGCCCCGGATGAGCCCTTCGGAGTGAAACGTATGGGTAAAGTCGATATTGATTCCGCTGATAGTGATATTCGCGCAATCCTGAAGGCTGAAGGGGGAGATGAAGCCCGTGAACAGCAGCGTGGTGTTCTGTCCACGGACAGCAAAGTCCTTCATTCCGCCGAGGTCAAAGGCGATATGCTTTAGGCTCTCGTCGTTATTGCTGATGAACTGATAGCGCTCGTAGGACCCTTCCGGACGGATGTTCAGCACGCCTTCGGGGAGGACAAGCTCAGCGGCATGCGTGCGCCGGCACTCCTCAAGGGCAGCACGGATGGCAGGCATTGCATCATTCTCGTCTGCCTGGGCCAGATAATCTTTGAGATAAACGGTTCCTCCTCCGCTCTCCGTACATGAGGCGAAGAGGAAAAGTAACAGTGAAAAATGGAACAATTTGCTTTTCATATTTCTAAACTCTAAACTTTTAACTCTAAACTATTCTTCCATCCTGAGAGACAGGAAGAGTGAAACTCCGTAGCCTTAGTAGCTTCGGCGAGGACGTCAATATTATGCGGACGGACGCCACCCCCAACTAGAACAACGGGACCAGCAGACTGGCTTTTCCGCACCAGTTCCGCCAAAAGTTCACGACCCTCCCACGCTGACGGCGCGTGACCCGAGGTGAGTATGCGGCATATCCCCAGTGCGGATATTTCGTCATAGGATTGCAGCGGGTCGCGGCAGACGTCAAAAGCGCGATGGAAAGTAACAGGACGCATTACAGCGGCATCCAGAAGCCGCCTCATTGCCCTAATATCTACATCGCCTTCCGTCGTCAGAGCACCAATGACTACGGCGTTCACACGGCGTTCATTACCATCAGAAGCCTTAGCAATTAGTCGACATATCCGCTCTATATCGCAAGCCATCGTGTCAATTTCCTCGTCCGTATAGACAAAATTGCCTGCACGACAGCGCACCAGCACATTGACTGGAATGGACACAGTTGCCAACGTCATCAGAATATTTTCGTCCGACGGCGTCAGCCCGTCGAGCGGTAACTGTTCGCACAACTCAATACGCGAAGCTCCTCCGGCCTCGGCCTTTCGGGCATCATCGACATTCTGACAGCAACACTCAAGAAACATTTCCCAACTCTTAACTCTTAATTCTTAACTCTTCATCGGTATTTCCCTTCGTCCTCGTCACCCAGCATGGAGAGATAGGACTGATAGCGCGAAGAGGCGATAAGGTGGTCATCCAACGCCTTGAGCACGGCGCAGCCGGGCTCGTGGGTGTGGGTACAGTTCGCATAGCGACATTCGCTGGAGAAACGGAACAATTCGCGAAAGTAGTGGCTTATCTCGCCTCGCTCCATATCGAACGTGCCGAACCCCTTAATGCCCGGAGTATCGATGAGCCACGAATTCTCTCCGACTGGCAGGGGGAACATCTCGCTGAACGTGGTAGTGTGCATTCCTTTATTATGGGCATCGGAGATCTCGGCCGTCCGTTGATGACAGCCCGGCACGAGCAGATTCAACAAGGTGCTTTTCCCCACGCCGCTGTTTCCGCTGAGCAGTGTGGTCTTCCCCTCCAGCACAGGCAACAGAGACTCAGGCAACTCTGCAGATTGAAAGCTGGTGGCCGAAGGCTGACAGGTAATCAGATGACACGGATAGCCCAACCCCTCGTAAAGCGTAGCTAACATATCCGCAATGCGGCGTTCGTCCTCGTCATAACGATCCATCTTATTGATGACGATGTGGACGGGGATGCGATAGGCTTCGGCCGTTGCCAGAAAACGGTCGATGAACGTGGTGCTGGTCTCAGGATAATTGACGGTTATCAGCAACAGACACTGGTCAACGTTGGAGGCGAGGATATGGCTTTGTTTACTTAGATTCGAGGCCTTTCGGATAATGTAGTTACGCCGTTCGTCAATAGCGGTAATCCAGCCTTCGGAAGCTTCGGAGGAAACAGGACCATCGGCCACCGTGAACGTAACACTATCGCCAACCGCAACAGGATTGGTGCTACGGATACCCTTCAAGCGGAAGTTTCCTTTCACACGACAATCCACCCGTGCCCCCTCGGAGGTAAGCACAGTGTAATGGCTGCCCGTATTGCGGATGACCAGCCCCGTCATCAAACGGTCATGATTTCCTTTTCCTTGGCAGCAAAGACCTCATCGACTTTCTTGATGAACTTGTCGTGAAGTTTCTGCACTTTCTCTTCGCCGTCTTTCTGGACGTCCTCGGGCATACCCTCCTTGACAGCCTTCTTAAGGGCGTCGATGCAGTCGCGACGAGCATTTCGGACGCTGATCTTCGCTGTCTCGACCTCCTTGCTGCACTGTTTCACCAGCTGGCGTCGACGCTCCTCGGTGAGAGGGGGAATAGAGATGCGGATAATCTCGCCGTTGTTCTCAGGCATGATGCCGAGCGACGAGTCGATAATGGCTTTCTCGATGACGCGCACCATATTTCTGTCCCACGGACGGATGGCAATGGTGCGGGCATCGGGAGTGGATACGGATGCCACGTTGTTGAGGGGAACGACCGAGCCGTAGCTATCTACACGGATACCGTCCAACAAACGGATGTCGGCTTTGCCCGCACGGATGTGAGCCAGTTCGTCTTCGATGTGCATGATGGCCATCTCCATCATTTCTTCTGCTTCATTCAAATAGGTTTTCAGATCTTGCATGATTGTAACAATTTTACAGAGTAAGTGACAAAGGTACGTCGTTTATTCTTTTTTTCAAAGAAATAGTAGAAAAAAACGTGCCAAAGCATCATTTTTCCGATAAAATTGTTGGAACGAGAAAAAAAATCCCTACATTTGCACCCTTAATGCATAGTTTGCACTTGAAAAATGGAAAAGGAAATCGTTGAACTGCTCGACCAGCTTCCGCCTATTTCGCTGGAGGAGATGAGTGGCATCAAATTGATGAACCGCCTCGACAGGAAGTACCTCGCCACCATCACCCAACTGGAACAGCTGTTGGAGATGGCCCAGGGGAAATACTATGCTCAGGCTACGGGTGACAGCCGTTTCAATCCCTATCGTACCGTCTATCTTGACACGCCCGACGAAGAGATGTACCTGGCCCACCACAATGGTCGGCTCGTCCGTCAGAAGGTGCGCGTCCGCACTTATCTCGACAGCGGCGACACCTTCCTCGAGGTAAAGAACAAGGACAATCACGGACGCACGAAGAAAAAGCGCATCCAGGTTGGCGGACTTGACACACTTGTCAGTGACAACGGTGACGAACTGCTCCACAAGTACGCCCGCTACTCCCTCAGCGATTTGGTGCCAAAGGTGGAGAACCAGTTCAAGCGTATCACTCTTGTCAATCTCGCTAAGACCGAACGGCTCACTATCGACACCCACGTGAAGTTTCACCATTGGGAAACGGGCTGCGACAACACCTTCGACCGCCTCGTCATCATCGAACTCAAGCGCGACGGTCTTGTTCCCAGCCCCGTGCTCGATATCCTCCATCAACTGCGAATCCATCCCTCGGGCTTCAGCAAATACTGCATCGGCACCGTTCTCACCAACGAAACCATCAAGCAGAACCTCTTCCGCCCGAAAATACGTAAGATTGAAAAAATGCTCTCGTTAGAACAAGAAAAGGAAAATATAATAACAACAATAAAAAATTGAAATCATGAGTTTACTGACATTACTTGCTGCCGGAGGTAAAGCGCTGCTTGCCGCTGCCGGCGATTTAGATGGAGAGTTTGAAGACGTCGTTGGTTCCGTCGGAGCCAGTTCCGTACTTGCCGACTGGGCTGCGTTGGGCGACTTGCTCATCCGCTTCTTCCTCTGCCTGGCTGTCGTGTTCGTCATCGTGCGCTTCTTCTACTATCCCAAGAGCCGCCGTCGCGACTATTTCTTCACCTTCATGCTCGTGAGCATCAGCGTCTTTATGCTCATCTTCTTCCTCGGAGGAACAAAACTGAAGACGGGTGTTGCCCTCGGCCTCTTCGCTATCTTCAGCATCATCCGCTATCGAACAGAGAGCGTGCCCATTCGCGAGATGAACTATCTCTTCGTTCTCATCGCCATCAGCGTCATCAACGGCGTGGGCCCGAGTTTTAGTTTTGTAGAGCTGCTTGCCGCCGACGTGCTGCTTATTATCGTCATCAGCATCTGCGAGAGTACCATCTTTGTCAAGAAAGAGGCCAGCAAGCTAATCAAGTACGACAATGTCAAACTCGTCACCCCCGACAAGAACGAGGAGCTGCTCGAAGATTTGAAAAAGCGTACCGGCCTTGAGGTGTTCCGCGTCGAAGTCGGAGCCATCGACTTCCTCAAGGATAGTGCCATCCTGCGCATCTACTACAAGCCGCTTTCGGGTATCGACAACAGCGTCGATAGCGTCGGACGAATGCCGCGTGGGTAGTTAAGAGTTAAGAGTTAAGAATTAAGAGTTAAGAATTAAGAGTTAAGAAAAAGTTATGAAAACTTTGCGTCATATTATCTGCCTTGTGCTGCTGGGTGCTCCATACCTGAGTGTCTTTGCCCAAACGAACGGCATCGGCTTCTGGACAGACGTCGAGGGCGAGACCAAGCTTGCCAAAGGACTGGGGCTGTCCATTGAAGCCGGCTACCGGGCACGCGACAACTTCTCCGCCTCCGATCGCGCCTCTGTGGGCGCCAGCCTCTCGTACAAGAACAAACGCTTCGCCCCTTGGCTGAAAGCCGACGTCGGCTATTCCTTTATATATAAGAATACGCCTGGCCGTACTACCATCAAATACATGACAGACGGCGAAACGCCCAAACATAAGAACGTCGATGCTGCCTACTGGGGGCCGCGCCATCGTGCTACTGCTTCGCTCACCGCCTCGACAAAGGCGGGACGGTTCAAGCTCTCCCTGCGCGAACGCTACCAATACACCTACCGCGTGGCTACCACCTGCGACCGCACACGATATTATTATAATCCCCTTTATGACCTCTTCAAGGATATTAATCCTGACATTGAAGAGTGGTATCTTAACGATGACCCTGCTGACGAGGATTACAGCTACATGACCGATGCAAAGAACCCGAAGAACTACCACATGCTGCGCAGCCGCCTCTCCGCCAGCTACGACATCCGCCAGAGTAAGTTCGAGCCGTTTGCTGAGGTTGAGGTTTTCAACGACCTGACGAACAGCTTCGCGCTTGACAAGATGCGCTATACCATCGGCACCGACTACAAACTCAGCAAAACCTCTAAACTCTCCGTCTATTACCGCTTCCAGAACGAAGTGTCGGGCGATGACGACGATGAGACAGGCGGCCACATCATCGGCCTCGGCTACTCGTTTGACTTTTGAGTTATGAGGAATTAGGAATTAAAATTAGGAATTATGAAAAAACAAATCCTCTTATTCACTCTCCTGCTGACGGCGCTGGTCGTTCAGGCACAGCAAGACGCGCCCCACCTCATGATTACCGCCAAAGACGGCGATTATGCTGTATACTTTTACGACGACATACAAAAGATTTCCTTCTCAGACAACAACATGATTGTCTTTATGAAGCAGGGAGGAAGCAATACCTTTGCTATTGCCAACATCAACAAATTGCATTTCGAACAAGGAGGAGGTTATGTCCAGCAGGAAACGGTTGAGAATTTCTTTGTCTGGGCGCCTCTCACAAAGGAACTAAGTGTCCGCTGCCCTGCGGGAACAGCCATCCGTGTTTATTCCCCTAACGGACGCTTGGCAATAACAGCCATCCAATCTGTCACCCAAGCCCCCGTGAATCTCTCCACGCTTCCCAAGGGCGCATACGTAATTGAAGCTGCAAGTAAAACCTCTAAAATTGTTATCCGATGAAACGACTCTTTCTCACATCTCTTATACTTCTTGTCCTGCTTCCCGCACAGGCAGGAGTGAATAGTTACAAAGCCATTATCACCTGCACCGATGGAAGCACAGAGGAATTAGATGTCGTCATCGGCCGCTCTGACATCAACACTAATTACGCCAGTTTCAGCGACGATGCCAGCCAAATCTATTTCCTCAATCCCGACGGTATTACCATTGCCTATCCCGTCGATTATATCGCCTCCATTGCTTTTGAGAATTACACGTATGAAGGCAGCGACTACGCACTTCCCTACTCGACCGATTTCGATGTGGCCTTCAGCCCGGATGACGAGACGTCCTACTCCTCTGTCACCGAGAAGGTGGTCACCAGCGAAACCGCCGACGACTACGGCGACTTCATAGAGAACTTCGAGGACGACGACGAGTCGAAGGGTACCGTCACCATCACGTGGAGCGGTTCTTCAGCCAGCGTTACCCACAACCCCTCGTCGCTGAAGAACAGCGTCGTCGTGGCCAGCGCCACTTCGTCCGACGTCATCATCTACTCGTCCAAGAAAGTCGACTTCATCCTGAAGGGAGCCACCGACGACGGCTCGCTCACACTCTACTCCGAGAAGAAATGCTCGATGACGCTCGACGGCGTGAGCATCACGAACTCCGACGGAGCGGCCATCAATATGCCCAAGAAGACCGTCGGCACCGTTGCCTACGGCGGCAAGACCTGCTACGTCGTCCTCAAGGGCGCCAGCTCGCTCACCGATGGCAAGACCTACTCCTCAGCCGTCAGCGGCGAGGACATGAAGGCCACCCTCTTCAGCGAGGGACAGCTCATCTTCTCCGGCACAGGCACACTGAACGTCACCAGCCGCTACGGTCACGGTATCGCCAGCGACGACTATATCCGCATCCGAGGCGGCAAGCACAATCCCGACATTACCGTCACGTCCGCCAAGGACGGCATTAGCGTCAACGACTACCTCCTCATGTACGGCGGCACCGTCACCGTCGTCGCTGTCGACGACGGCATCGACGTAGGCAAGGGCTACGTCGCCATCAACGGCGGCAAGCTCACCGTCGTTGCTATCGATGAGGGCATTGCTGCTTCCTATCAGGGCGAAAGCGACGGCACTGTCGACACCTCCATCAACCCCTCCATTACCGTAGCCGGAGGCCTCGTCACCGTCACCACTACGGGCGACAAGGGCCACGCTATCCGTGCCCGCAGGGACATCACGGTTACAGGAGGCATCGTCCGTACCACCGTCAAGGGTGCCGGCTCCAAGGGCCTCAATGCCGACGGCGCTGTCAACATCACGGGCGGCAAGGTCGTCGGTATGGCCGAAGGCCTGCCCGTCTACGACGACGATGAAGAGAACGACCTCTCCTCGGCCGCAGCCATCCGCTGCAAGGGCGAGCTTTACATCGAGAATGCCGCTGTCGCCGTCAAGGCCACAGCCGGCGGAGGGAAAGGCATCAATGCCGCCGGACGCGTCTTCATCAAGAGTTCCGACGTCACCATTGTCACCCTCGGCGGCAAGTACACCATGGGCGGCAGCAACAGCCGCGCCCGCGGCATCACGGCCGATGCCGACATCAACGTCCATTCGTCCACGACCCTCCCCAACCGGCTGCGCGTCCGCTCCGTCGACGACGCCATCTACACCCCCGCCGTGCTCGACGTCATCGGCAGCAACGTCCAGGCCTTCTCCACCTACGGCATCGCCATCCACAGCGCAGGTGTAGGCATCTTCGAGAGCTGGCTTGCCTACAATTAATGCCCCCACCCTCAACTATTAACCGATTAAACAACTAAACCTTACGTGAGTTACCTGATTACTCCTCCGGACTACCGCCCATTGCTTGACCCGAAACAGACCGAGCAGGGCATCAAGCAGATAAAGGATTTCTTCCAGCAGAACCTGAGTACCGAACTTCGCCTGCGCCGTGTGACAGCCCCGCTGTTCGTGCTGAAGGGTCTCGGCATCAACGACGACCTGAACGGCACAGAGCGGCCCGTATCGTTCCCCATCAAGGACATGGGCGATGCCCGTGCCGAGGTGGTACACTCGCTGGCCAAGTGGAAACGGCTGACGCTGGCAGAGTATAACGTCCAACCGGGATACGGTATCTATACGGATATGAACGCTATCCGCGCCGACGAGGAGCTGGGCAACCTCCATAGCCTCTACGTCGATCAGTGGGACTGGGAGCGCGTCATCCGTCCCGAGGATCGCACGCTGGACTACCTGCGCCGCACCGTCCGCCGCATCTACGCCGCCCTGCTCCGCACGGAGTACATGATCAGCGAGGTCTATCCCCAACTGACCCCTTCGCTGCCCGAGGATATCCACTTCATCCACAGCGAGGAACTGCTGCAGCGCTACCCCACCCTTACAGCTAAGGAACGCGAGCACGCCATCGCACGCGAGTACGGTGCCGTGTTCATCATCGGCATCGGCGGAGAGCTCTCGGACGGCCAGCCCCACGACGGCCGTGCTCCCGACTACGACGACTGGAGCACCCCCAACAGCGACGGCTTCCGCGGCCTCAACGGCGACATCATCGTGTGGAACAACATTCTCGGCCGCTCGTTCGAAGTGTCGTCGATGGGTATCCGCGTCGATAAGGAGGCCATGCTGCGCCAGCTCGCCCTCTGCCACGCCGACGAGCGCAAGGAACTCTACTTCCACCGCCGCCTGCTGGCCGACGAACTGCCGCTCAGCGTGGGAGGCGGCATCGGACAGAGCCGACTCTGCATGCTCCTGCTCCAGAAGGCCCACATCGGCGAGATCCAGGCCTCCATCTGGCCGCAGGAGATGGTCGCCCAATGCCACCACGCCGGAATACCCTTGATTTAATTTTCGATTCGACCATTTACGATTGATGTACGAATTGCTATGGATGTTCGTATAGACGAGAGCTGGAAGGCCGTACTGCAGCCGGAGTTCGACCAGCCTTACTTCGGGCAGCTCACTTCGTTCGTCCGGCAGGAATATACTCGCGGCACCTGCTATCCGCCGGCCAAGCTCATCTTCAACGCCTTCGACCACTGTCCCTTCGACAAAGTGAAGGTCGTCATCATCGGCCAGGATCCCTACCACGAGCCTGGGCAGGCCAACGGCATGTGCTTCTCCGTCAGCCCGACGACTCCCATGCCCCCCTCGCTGGTCAACATCTTCAAGGAGATACAGAACGACCTCGGCACGCCTCCGCCCGACAACGGCGACCTCACCCGCTGGGCCGATCAGGGCGTACTCCTGCTCAACGCCACACTCACCGTCCGTGCCCATGCCGCCGCCTCCCACCAGCGGCAAGGCTGGGAAGAGTTCACCGATGCCGTCATCCGCGAGCTGAACACACGTCGCGACAACCTCGTCTTCATCCTCTGGGGCTCCTACGCCCAGCGCAAGGGAGCCATCATCGACCGGCAGCGCCACCTTGTCCTTTCGAGCGTACACCCCTCGCCCCTGAGTGCCCACGCCGGCTTCTTCGGTAACCACCACTTCAGCCGCGCCAACGCCTACCTCGTCCAGCACGGTCAGACCCCCATCCAATGGTAATTCCAAAATTCCTAATTCCTAATTTTTCATTTTTATAATTTTCATCATGCAATTCCACAGAATCCTCCTCAAGCTCAGCGGCGAAAGCCTGATGGGCGAACAGCGTTACGGCATCGACGAGAAGCGTCTGGCCGAGTACGCCCGGCAAATCAAGGAAATCCACGACCTCGGCGTGCAGATCGGCATCGTCATCGGCGGCGGCAACATCTTCCGCGGCCTCACTGGCGCAGGCAAAGGCTTCGACCGCGTCAAGGGTGACCAGATGGGCATGCTGGCCACCGTCATCAACAGCCTCGCCCTCAGCAGCGCCCTCACCGCAGCAGGCGTACCCACCCGAGTCCTCACCGCCATCCGCATGGAACCCATCGGCGAGTTCTACACCAAGTGGAAGGCCATCGACGCCCTCGAACGCGACGAAATCGCCATCTTCAGCGCCGGCACCGGCAATCCCTACTTCACCACCGACACCGGCTCGTCGCTCCGCGCCATTGAAATCGAGGCCGACGTCATGTTCAAGGGCACCCGCGTCGATGGCGTCTACACCGCCGATCCCGAGAAAGACCCCACCGCCACCAAGTTCACCGACATCTCGTACAACGAAGTACTCTCACGCGGACTGAAGGTGATGGACCTCTCGGCCATCTGCATGTGCCAGGACAACAACATGCCCATCTACGTCTTCAACATGGACGTTGTCGGCAACCTCCGCAAGGTCATCGACGGCCAGCCCATCGGCACCCTCGTCCACAACTAAGCGCAACTGCGGGTCTTGGCCAGGACGTAGCAGGGGTGAAGTTCACCTTTCTTGTCCTCATATTCAACCAATCGAAAATTCGATCCGTTGACTTTCGCCTGTTTCCCATCGTTTTGTTGAATTTCACAATTGTACGCGGTCATTTGGTCATGGTCATTTGGTCAAAATCGATTTCGGAAACGCGGTCAAGGTTCACAATATTCACTATATATAAATATATTTATATTATGTGGCGGGATTTGACCATCTGTTTTCGATTTTGACAAATGACCAAATGA
>Ga0310690_10005095_pt1 | contig 18088 bp, 4 predicted proteins | sample AusTroGonzalo_MG_2_FD_207661 | JGI IMG/M metagenome (GOLD analysis project Ga0310690, IMG submission 207661) | Bovine rumen microbial communities from tropical cattle in Woodstock, Queensland, Australia - Gonzalo_04 (v2) (version 2) | ecosystem: Host-associated > Mammals > Digestive system >...
AAGGGCCGTTCTAACCTCGGGCTGGTGGGCTACATCCAGCGCGACAATATAGACGGCAAGCAGATGTACACCAACCAGGTGGCCACCTATTCGGCGAACTGGAACAGCTCCATCGGCCACATTTTCAACTTGGGGCTGCAATACAGCGGCATCAAACAGAATCAGTACAACGGCACCTTTGTGGTGAACGATACCACGCGAATCAACTCTATCGTGCATACGGTTGCGGTGTCGCCCACGTTCACGTTTGAGCGCAAAAACACCCACACCATCGGGTTGACGGGCAATTTCGTGCAGAATAAGAACCTCAACAAGTTGAGCCCGAACGCTTTGAATGTCAAGACACTCACTGTGGGTGCCATGTACGGCATTGATATTACGGACATTCGACTTGGCATCGATGCTGGCTACGACTACTCGATGTCATCGTCTGAGTACGCCCATTACAATTCCCACGGCCTGAACGCGGGCATCCACTACCGCATCATGCAGAAAGAGAAACTCAATTGGGTGCTCAACTACAACGGCTACGTGGCTTACAATATCCAGAAAGATGAAGGTGCGTCGAACGATTTCTCGTTGAGCAACAGCATCGGCACCAACTTCAGCTACAAGAAACACAACGCCTCGCTCTATTTCTCGTTGAGTAACTTTAGCGATTTGGAGCGCATCGGTCAGCGCGTGAAAACCAACCTCGACACTCGTTTCACCCTTTCCTATTCCTACTCTTTCGCTGCCCGAGTCATCAAGAAGAAGACCAAGGAGCAGCGGGCTCAGGACAAGATCGACCGCGCCAACAAACGATTGGAAAAAACAAAATAGCCTTATATATAATATTGTACAAAAATCTGACGCTATGAAAAAGTTGTCTATCTTCATAATTGTTTTATTGACGAGCACGGTGTTGTGGTCGCAGAACCAGATTGTGACCACCATTATACCCAAGACGAGCGTGTTCCCGTCCACCGGTCTGAATTACTTGGACGATCCGGCGAAGTATTTCACTATCCAGATGATAAATACTTCCGGAACGGATTTGGACATTTTCTTCACCATAGAGCTCACGGCCGATTTCACGGCGACAAACCAGAACTACTACGTGCGCACGAAAAAGGAGGTGCAGCCGCAGGTTCCGCTGACGGTGGGATTGACGCCGGTTTACATCAACAGAGCAATTTTCGACCAGATCATCGGTAACCTCAACTCATCCGCTTACGAGACTAACTACGATCCGAACAAGCTGGTTCAGGATATGCTCCAACTCCCTGAGGGACAGTACCGATTCTGCATCACCCCTTACCGATGGGATGGCTACAATAACCCGAATCCCGTGCAGGTGGGAGAGCAGGCTTGCTATGTGTTCAGCATCTGCTACACCGGTTCTTCCCCCGAGTTTACCTCGCCGGTGAACGGTATGAGTGCGGCCAACCTCAACAACAGCAACCCCGCGAACAATACCCTGAGTTTTATGCACGGTGTCAACACGGTGGAATCGGCCATCGCAGCCAACGCAGACATCCATCTCAATGAGCATTTGCTCTCTTCCGACAACCGCGAGAGTATGCAATATACCCGTCTGCCCATTTCGCGACAGGTGATCTTCAGTTGGACGGGTGTTATCTCTAATTGCATGAATAGCAGTGATTTTGATTATACTATCAAAATGGTTGAAGTGGATGTCAACCAGAATGTGTCGGAGGCTATCAACTGGCAGGGGACGTTGTTCACCAAAAATGTGGGATCGAACACCATGTACACGTTCGATACCGTCGCCAACCGCCAGTTCCGTCTGCAAAGGGGCCATGTCTATGCCGCCGAGGTGATGGCCGTCCCGAAAAAGAACTTGATGACCGAGATACAGCTCAGCAATGGAGGCAAGAGTCAGGTCATCGCATTCGTGTGGGGCGAAGATGAGCCCATCTTGTTTGGGGGCGGCAGCAACAGCCTGAACCAGCTAAGCAATGTCGTCACCGACAATCACAGTGATGTTCTCGCCTCCATCCGCAGCCCCTACTTCGTGCTTCCCGGACAGGACAAGACTACGGTGAATCAGCTGAAATCCAGCTTCCAGACCGAGTCTGCGCTGATTCCGTCCGTCGGCGACAACACATACGTCACCAATGTGGAAAACGGAGACCAGCCCTACTATGAGGTTGCCGTTTCCGACACGCTCGCGGTCAAGTGGATGCCCGTACGCGGCGATTCCGTCTTCAAAGTCAACTACACCGCCGAACTTTACGAATATAACGGCGGTGTCATCGCCAACTCCATGATTGGGCAGCCCTTGAAAACCGCCTCGCTTGTTTTGGAGTCGCCTCACGATTTCAGCCCGACGGCCACCGAGCTGCTCAGCGTGCCCACCACCGAATGGACCGCCAGCTTGGAGGAGGGCTACAAATACGTGCTGCACCTCGAAGCTGAAACCTATTACTCATACGAGAAAAAGACTACCTATAAAACCCTCGACTTTATCCATGGCATACCCGTCGATCAAGACAGCGTGGTGACCGAAGTCGCATTCGCCTCCACTGAACTCAGCTCCGACGTGGTGTTCTCTTGGGGAAAGGATTCCAGTACACTCGACAAAGTCTATCCTCCCCAGTTCTCTTACCCCGTGAACAACTCCAACAAAAACTGGTACGACACAATTATGACCAACATTCCGGAGGTGAGCAAATTCGAGGACTTCAAGTTCAAGTGGAAGAAGGCCGAAGGAGTTGATTATCAGGATTCTGTCTATTACAAACTGTTAGTTGCGGAGCTTCCCAACGGCAAAAAGCCGCAGCAGGTTTCCGACACGCTCTTTTTCAAGGATTCCATCACCACGACCTCCTACATAGACACCGTCCTGTTCGACTCCCTCAAGACGGGGAAGCAGTACATGGCCGTGTTGTGGGCCTACATCGTGCAGAAAGAGGATACGAGCGAACATTATAACCTGCTCAACAACGGAAAGTCGATTTACGCGACATTCAAGTTAATAGAGCGGGAATACAACGCTGACCTCAACGACAAAATCAAGTGTTCGCCGCATGCGTTGGATAACTTGAGCAAAGATATCATCACTCCGAAGGCCGACAGTTTGGTGACGAACAAGGTCCAGCTCAAGATGGGCGATTTTCCCTTGATCTTGCAGACTGCGACGTTAGACACGGCCAAGAAGCGCTACAGCGGCGACGGCTACGTGGTTTGGCATCCGTTCGGGGTCGATGCCCGCCTGAAAGTGAAGGTGGACACCATCCAGATCAACAAAAATTTCGAGATTATCAACGGTACGGCTGTAAGTACTGCCACCGACTCCTCGACCTACATTGCCAGCTTGATGAACGATCTCAACCTCGCGGATTGGACCAGCGACGACATTGACCGGGTTGCGGCACAGTTCGGCGAGATTGAGGAGGTTAAAGAGTACTACGAGAAGTTCAAAAAATACGATCAGAAGTACGGAAAGAAATATGGCGGTCTGCTGGCTCCGGTGTTCGGCGGCGACGGTGATTTCACCACCGAGGTGCTCACTTTCCCGCTGTGCGTCACCGACAAGGATATTACCGGCTCCGACAATATTATTTACTCCATCAACAACATGTTCTTCTCGCCAGTCACCGCCCTGATGAACATCTGGGCCATCTTCGCGGCAAGAGACGATGATTACTACATCCCCTTCCTGGCCAACAACATTTGTATGGACCAGCAGAATATCTTCAAGAAAGACTTGCACATCGAACTCTTCATGGCGCGTAGCTACGAGAAGGAACTCAACGATGGCTACAAACTGAGGTTTAAGGCATCTTCCAGCTTCTCCGACCCCAAGGACGGTACCGTCATTATCATCGACACGGGAGCACTCAAGTGCATTCGTGCGGAGATGCAGATCGACCTGAACAGCAACGATTTCCGCGGTCTCGACAAGGACGGCTTGCCTCGCAAGGGCAATGTGGTGAAAGCCTCCCTGATGGCCGAGTTCACCGATTGGGACGACTGGACGGTGAAAGCCTACATGGATCCGTTTGCTGTGGCTGGCTGCGACCGCTACACCTTCTTCCCCACCGGCAAGGGTATCTGGTACGACCACTCCTCCACGAGCACGCCTAACGCGGTGTCCCTCACCTACGAATACCTTTTCGGAACGCCACCGCCCGCTGAAATGAAGGACGATGACAAGAAAAAGCTCACCAAGGCCACCAAGGAGTGGCAGGGCTTCTATTGGGATGAGCTCAAGGTCTTCCTCTCCGACGAGATCAGCGGTGTTTTCTCCGACACCATCAAAGAGAAAGATTCCATGGTCGTTTACAAATACGGCCTCAACAACACAGAAGTTGACTCCGTGCATTACAACTTTCCCGGCACCCGCATCAACTTCGGGGCCAGTGGCCTGATTATTGATGAGTACGGCTTCACCTGCGACTTTTTCGCCCGAGACCTCCTCGATGCCAACACCAAGCAAGGCTGGGGCTGGGCATTCACGTTGGATACCATCAATATGCGGTTCACCAAGAACCAGTACAAGGAGACCAAGATCAAGGGGCGTTTCGGCATCCCCTTGTTCAAGAGCGATTTCCTCTACAGTTGTTCCGCCGGTGTTGACAGCCTGATGTTCGCCATCAAGTCGGCCAAGGACACGATGGACTTCGACCTGTGGGTGGGATCCGTTCTCTTCGACAGTGCCTCCTCCTACTTCCGCATACAGAAAAACTTCAAAGAATCCGGCACGCGCATCGACCTGACTATGAATGGTAGGATGACGCTTAAAACCAGTAAATTAGGATTCCCGTCAGACTTTAGTTTGATGAAGTTCGAGCACATGGGTATGCGCAACTACAACCTCGATGGCCAGCCCAAACAAGGTGTCGCCTCCATCCAGAACTTCGAGTTTGACCCGGGCGAGTGGTCGTTCGCTTCCCCGCAGAAGTACATCGGCGGCTACAGTCCCGACTTTGTGGCGGAACAGCAGGCGGAAAACGCCGACATCTCCTTCCTCGGATTTACTTTCAGCTTGCAGAATATAACCCCCGTTATCGCCTACAATGGGGACGATCTGAAGATCGGGCTCAACGTGGTGGGCAAGATGAAGTTCGCCACCGATGGTGCCGACTTAGGTGCGACCACCGGTTTTGCTCTTTGGGGCGTGACCGAGCCCAAGAACAAGTTCCACATCAAGGAGGTAAGCGGCAAGTTGGACAGCATCGTGCTTGACAATATCGACTTCGAGGTCTTCAAGCTGAGCGGCAAGTTAGGCTTCGAAACCTCCTGCAGCACCTGCACCGATATTACCGGTTTCAAGGGTGCTTTGTCCGTGACCATCTTGAATGAGGTGAAGCTCTCGATGCGGGCAGGATTTGGAAAGGAGAAGGATGGCTACTCGTGGTGGTTCTTCGACGGATCCTGTAAATTCCCGGGTGGCATCCCGATCGGCCCGGTCAGCATCAACGGCTTCTCCGGCGGTTTCGCCTACAATATGAAACCCAAAAAGTCGATCACCGACCCGAGCTACAATGCGGTGAACCTGTTAGGCAAGGCCGAGGGTAATACCGACCAAAGCAAAGTCCTCTCCTCCGGCATGGATTTCACCCCGTGGAAAGACAGCTGGGTGGCCAACGCGGGCATCAGCTTGGTGCTCACCGGCGCGGAAAACACCATGAACGCCGACGGTCTGGTTTCCCTGCGCATCGTTGACAAGCACTTCTCCGGTGTCTTCATTGAGGCCAACGCCTACGTGATTACTAGTATGGACAAAGCAGCTGTCCCGGGAGACGGCAGCAACAACGGCGGCAAGGAGCTTGTCCGGGCCAAGGCCATCATGGGCTTCGAGACCACCAATCAATACGACTACTTCCGCTTCTCGCTCTGCGTGAAGGCCCAGATCGACCTCGCCAGCTTGTTGGAGGGTGTCAGCTCGACGGTATTGGGCGACCCCATCGCTGAAGCGATTCACTCCGGTCTCTCCTTGGCCACCAACCCCAACGTTGCCAACGCGCTCACGAAACTGGTGGGTGACGAACATGGTCAGGGTGCCGATGCATCCGGCATCTCCTCCCACAGCAAGGACGACAGAGACAGAGCCGCCAACGCCTCCAGCGGATCCGGCGGCAAGCCCGGCTTCAACACGGAAGCCCTGATACCCATCGATTTCGAGTTGAAACATTACAAGAAGACGTATGAGGGGCACAAGAAGGGGAACACCGACTGGTATTTCTCCATCGGAAAGCCCAAATACGAGGAGCGTGTACAGCTCAAGAACTCTTTGGATTTGGTTGTGCTCAAAGACGAATCAGAGTTCACATTCTACCTGCAGACGGGTAATGCTTTCGCTTACGAAATGCCGCCTTTGAGCCAGGCACTGCAGGACTTCTTCGGCATCTCGTCGGGCGGCAAGCAATTGGATGCCGACGCAGAGCAGGTCAAGAACTCGCGAAAGATTCCTAACTCTGACTGGTTGACCATCGACAGAGGCGGCGGATTCTGTATGGGTGCGACCTTCCACTCAGAAACGGAGATGAATTTCTTCCTCTATGTGGATGTGACATCAGACCTCGGATTCGATGTCGCGCTGTTAGATGTGGGCGGCATGGGTTGTCCGGGTCATGAACAAATCGGCAAGAACAACTTCTATGCCCTCGGCAGGATTTATGCGGCGCTGCAGGGTGATGTGGGTCTCAAACTCAATCTCGGCTTCTGGAAGGGTAAGTTCTCGCTCTTCGAGGCTGGCGTGGGTGCTCTGCTGCAGGGCGGCGGTCCCAACCCGTCGTACTGTTACGGACTCCTCCGCTTCAAGGTGAACCTTCTCAACGGACTGCTCAAGTTCAGCACCTCCTGCGACTTCTCCATCGGCGACGTGTGCGTGCCCGGCGCGGGCGACCCCCTGGCCAACGTGAAACTCTTCCAGAACGTCACGCCTGGTTTCGAAAACGAAGCTTCCGCCAAGAACAGCAGCAATCAACAGTCGGCCCTGCAAGTCGGCACCATCGTGTCGAACATGCCTTGGGATCAGGATGTGATGCTGGCCGACCAAGATGGAACGAACGCCCGCAAGTTCAGGTTTATCCTGCTTGAGAACGATTGCAGATACTACAACAAAGCCAATGAAAACGGCAGCTATACGTTGGCCACCGGTGAGGACAAGCTGAAATTCACCGCCAGCCGCAACGACGAGAACGTTATCCTGTTTGAGACGGGGAACGGTGGCTTTGTTCCGGACCGTTATAGCAAAATTTCCCTCAGTGCCCGAGCCTTCGAGTGGCGTGCCAAAGTGAATACCAAAGATTTAAAGAACATTCAGAACGGCCAGAACGCTGACTGCACCTACTACGTCTCGGGCGTGAACAAGGGCAAGGTTAACTCGAAAACCCCGAGCAGCACCGACTACAACTGGTTTGACCCCACTTTCTACGACGATGCCACCGGAAGATTGATCGTCAAGAAATTCCAGAAAGACACCATCGTTTATTTTAGAACCAAGGCGTTGGGCTCCAATCTCAACAACGGCGTGGTATTTTCCTGGCCATACAACGGCGACAAAACGTTCCCCAGGAAGGAGTATGCCCACTATGAGACCGCCAAGGGGACAACCCCCTACTGCAACCTCTATCTCTACCGCAAACGTGACGATTTGTTTGACAAGAGCGCACTCAATGCCAGAGGCAAGAAACTGAAAGTCTTCCTGTTAGGGAACGGTATGGAAGAAGGCGAGCTGACCGAGTGCGAATACACCTACTATCCCGATGCAACCGTCCCATTCGTCAAGGTCGTACTGCCCAACAAAGAATACCAAAACGCTGCCTATGGTGCCCGCATGCTCCGTTTCCTGATGGTGGACAACAATGCCTACAACAGTGCTGTGGAAGCTGCGGAACAGGCTATGAGCATCACCAAAAAACAGGCGGAGTACAGCAGCCGCATCACCGACCAGACATACGCGGAGGCAGAGGCCGCCCACAATCGCAAGACTGGAGGCTCTCAGGGTACGAGTAGCATTCATGAGGCGGCCAGTACTGGAGGAAATATGTATGAGGTGGCCAGCACCATCGCTAGTGGAGAAAACACGTATGATGTGGCCAGTATCACCAGCGGCCCATTCGATGCGGCTTCCAGTGTCTTCGGTGGGACAGCAACCACCAGCTATTCAGGAGTGATAGCCAACTCCTTTACCTCAGGCGGCACCTACCAATTTGGACATGCCATGGCCTCATCGTCTTCCTCCTCGTCATCATCATCATCATCCATCGCTTCGACCACTACCTCGCTCAACCTCCAAGACGAAATGCTCAACGAGATTTACGAGAACAAACAGGAGGTCGGCAAGGACTCTATGACCTATTATCGGACCATGTTAAAGGAGGACTACAAAATCTGTTCTGCCATCGGAGAGGAGGTTTATAAATGGACCTGGTTTGTGGACTATGGTTCCTCCACCTATCTGGAATTTCTCCATTTATATTTGTCTGGATCCAGACGCACCGATTTGAACGAGTTCAAAAAGGACTTGCCGAAATTCAACGTCTATGACAACACCAGCTATCTGCGCCTCGCTCCGGATGCGAGCGAGAACTCGCTTGAGAGCCTGATCTGGATGTTTGTGCCTTACGATCCGGGTGAGAGCGCCCGCTACAACACCTCCTGCCAGATGCCGCCCGTGGCGTTCCTCGCCCTCGACCGCCAGAACAACAATCTGATGAACATGCACAAAAAGTATTTCCAGTTCTTCCTCGACATGAAGAGCGATTTCAAACAAACGCCCCTGCTGCTGAAACGTCGCTGCTATGTCAAAGACGGAGAATTCAGATACCACGACACGGAGCCGAGCGACTATACCGTCAGCGGTTCACTCCGGACCGAGTTGCAGAGTATTCTCCGTACGGGATTGAGGCTGAACCACGTGAACAAGTTCGAGAGAGTGGATTCCCGCATCAAGGGCGGCACCAATTACACGCTGTGCACCCCGGCCAACTACGACCCCAACACGGTGGATGTCCCCTGCCTGCTGGAGTTTTTCACCACCCGCCGCCGCGAACCTATGGACGACAAGTATTTTGACTTCAAAAACAATGGGGCCTCAAACTTAGGTGAGACCTCCAGATGGCCTTATTCTATCAGGGATTATGCGTCTGTCACTATCTCCAAAGACATCCGCATGATCCACGACTTCATGCAGGAGACCCAACGGCACGCCTACGGTTACAACCAGCGTGGATGGAGCCACAAAGTGAATATTTTCAAGCAGTACTACTCCGCTGCCGGCAAAAACTCGTTCCTGTCGTACAGCAACTTCCCTTACGACATGCCGGAGCTGTTTATGGTGACCCACTATTTCACGGCTTTGGACAATTTGTATGAGAACAAGATGTACACATCGCCCTCCGGATCCTCGTTCCAGCTGTACCATTTCAACAACGAATTCATCTGCGTCTCGGATCTGCAACTGAAAGACAGTTACTGGGCAAAATACTGGTGGCACGCTTGGGCCCAATCCCTGGACTACGCACCCCAAGGTTTCGACAGAGACTTTTATTTCTATACGAATGCCAAATACTACTACACCGTGAACACCTACAACAATGGAGGCCGACATACTGGAGGAGGATTCTCGAACCAACAAATAAGAGGGGGGTGGGATTCGAATAATTTGCTTGCAACGTATCGGATTTTCCAGAATAATCAGCCACTTGACATGAATGTCCAGATTTATTACCTCACCTCGCAGTCACCGAACTTCGACCAAAACCTGATGCTTATTGCCAAGGCTGTCAAGGAAAACACTGCGGAGCAGAATATGAGGATATTCTATCCTAACGCCACCCTTTCCTCTCCCAATACGCACTACAGCATCAAATTCGCAAGCATAAAGAGTTCCAACTTCTTTAGCAACCTCAGTATCAGCAATAAGGTGGATTTTCAGACATCAGCTTACTAAAATCATTGTAAAACCTTAAGAACCGGAAAAATGAGAAAAACAAACATATCGCTCATCCAATTATTCTTGATAGGACTGTGTCTTTGCGCCATCATGCCGTTGTCGGCTCAGGTGGACAATTCGGAGGCAATGGTCACTGAGGAGACCGGGGACGGTCCCTCGCAGGCGCTGTACCACTACGTTGTGGTGGCTCGGAGTTATGGCGACAGCATTGTGCTACGCTGGGCACCCCAGAACGCTGGTGTGTGGCGATTGGCGAGCCACTACGGATGGAACATCAGCCGTTTCAAGACTGAGGAGGAATCCGCAGCCAATCCGGCGGACACCAGCTTTTTGAAGTTGCTTACCCCGCAACCTATCAAAGCACTCACTCTCGACGAGATGAAGGCCCGATACGACACCACGCACGTCTATGTGGGTGTGGCGGCCCAGGCGCTCTACGGCGAATCGTACTACAACCCCAAGGAGTCGGAGGGAATGGAGAACTACATCTTCCGGCGCGAGCAGGAGCAGACGCAGCGGCAGGCGATGGCTTACCTCGCCGCCGAAGGACACATTGACGCCGCCGATGCCCTCGGCCTCCGCTTTGTGGACAGGGATGTCAAGAAGGGGGAGATTTACACCTACTCCATCGAATGTCTCATACCGGAGCATCTGGCCGATATGCCCATCCAGACGATAGATGTCATCAACGAGCCTTTTGAGCGGAGTGACGAGGAGCTCGTGCCCGAAATCCACTTCTACCAGAACACCCCGTTCACGGTGTTCGTCCATTGGGGCAAGAACAAGCTTTCGGGCTATTTCGTGGAGCGCAGTGAGGACAACGGCGCACACTGGACCGCCCTCAACAAGGCGCCCATTTACGGCTATGACCCCGACAAGGAGACCTACGAGGTGTTCGGTGAAGAAATCGGCAACCTCTTGGAGGGGAATGTCGGCACTCTCGATTCGTTGAAACTCAACAAGAAGTTCCTCTATCGCGTGCGAGCCTTCGACGGTTTCGGCGACTATACCCCGTGGCGGAAATCCGCGCCCTTCGAAATGGTGGATTTTATCCCGCCCACAGTACCCGTGCTGCAGTACATCTTCCCGAAGGACAACAAAGAGTGTCCGCTCGAATGGACGATGGACAAGCAGGACGACGACCTCAAAGGCTTCGTGGTGACCTTCTCCGACGACCCGGGCGGTCCGTGGCACGAAGTCTCTGATTTGCTGTCGCCGTCCACACGCAAGTGGACCGACCAGCGTGCGCATGACCGTGGCCGCGGCTACTACCGTATCTTCGCCGTGGATAAGAGCGGTAACGTCTCCTTCTCCCTGTCGCAAATCAACAACATCGAGGATGACGTGGCACCCTCCGCGCCCACCGGCATTGCCGGCATTGTCGATACGGCTGGTGTTGTCTATCTCCGGTGGAAAACGAACCCCGAGAAGGACATCCTCGGTTACCGTGTCTATTTTGCCAACCAGCTCGACCACGACTTCATCCAGAAGACGAGCCGCCGTGAGGAAGAGACCCACTTCTGGGACACGCTGTCGTTGCACACCCTCTCCAAGTTCATCTACTATTATGTCGTTGCCGAGGACAACAGCCACAACATGTCGGCACCGTCCGATACGTTGGCCATCCCCGTGCCGGATATTGTTCCTCCGGGCGTGGCTGTCCTGATGGACTACACCCAGACCGACGAGTCGGTGACCTTCACGTGGCGGCAGAGTACCTCCAACGACGTGGTTGCCTACGTGGTCTATCGCAAGTTAGAGAACGAGAAGCAGTGGAAGGCCATCCGCATTATCTCCCCCGCAGAGCTGGTGCCGGGCAAGAACTTTCTGTTCACCGATTATCCCGAGCCGTCTGCTACCAACTACCAATATTGCATAGAGGTGTTCGACAACGGTCGGCTGAGTTCCGGTAAGACTGGCCAGACGACCGTGAGGTTCCGCGGTGCCGCCGTCGTGGAGATTCCGCTTACGCTCAAGGCTAGCCTTAACAAAGAGAAAACTTGCGCCGAGCTGAAGTTTACCTACGAGTATAAGTCCAAAAAAGACTACTACGGAGTGATTTACAAATCGGTGAACGGTGCCCCCGCCTACGCCTGCGCCAGCTTCCACCGAGGCGAGACCTCCTACACGGATTGTAGCCTCAAGGCGGGCGACAAGGTGACCTATACGATACAGATGTTCCTCGGCACGGGCAAGCGCTCGCAAGTGTCTAAGGAAGCCACTGTTAGACCATGATATCCAACTATCTGGTACTGTTAGAAAAAATGAAAACGGGAGGCTTTACGCTTCCCGTTTTCAATCAACAACAACCAATTTTTTTAATATAAAATCATGACATTTCTGCTCTGAGTCTCACGAAGTGCGGTAGGAAAGCCGCATCTTCTTTCACGGTGCAAAGAAACAACAATTCCGCAACGTGGGTTATCCCCACTTTTTGCGTTTTTTTTCTAAGCAAGTCATTATTTTTGGTGATAGGGTAGGATGGGTGTGGCGCACGGATTATCGGATCAGCGTCACGTTGCCCTTTTGCTCGATTTCGTCGCCGTCTTTGCAGGTGCCCTTCAAGTACCAGTCGTAAACGCCTCGCTGGCACTCTTTCCCCTTGAAGGTGCCGTCCCAGCCGATTTTCTGGTCGTGGGTTTCGAAGACTTTCTCGCCCCAGCGGTCATAGACCATGAAGTGGCAATCCACGAGGATGTCACTGCGCACGTACAGTATGTCGTTCCGCCCGTCGCCGTTGGGGGTGAAGCTGTTGGGGATGAAGACGAACGGCATGTCGCACACGATCGGTTGCACCTTGATGGTCACGGTGGCGGTGCGCTGGCAGCCGAAGGTGTCGGTGACGGTGATGGTGTAGGTCATGGTCGTGTCTGGCGTGAGGATGGTGACGGGCCGTGTCGGGGTCTCCATGAATTGCGAGGGTGTCCACTGGTAGGTGTAGTCGTTGCCGTAATCGGTTGAATACAAGGTGGTTTCGTGGTAAGCGATAACCTCGCAGAGATCGCACCAAGCCTCCAGCGGTTCGGGAAATGTGCCCTCCCTCACGGTGATGAAACCCGTGGCGGTGGCCATACATCCGAGCTCATCGGTTGCCGTAACGGTGTAGCTGGTAGAATGTTGCGGGGTTACGTGCGGATGCTCGCCGTCGTAAATGGAACCGTCTCCCAACTGCCAGGCGTACTGGTACGGGGGAATGCCGCCGCTACAGCTCACCCCTAACTCAAGGTAGTCCTCAAAGCAGAGCAGGTAGTCCACGTTGCCGTGGATAGTTAGCTGGTGGACGGTAACCTCGAAGGAATAGACACGGGTACACTGGGCGGTGGTGACCCGCGCATAGTAGGTGCGCGAGGTCGTAGGCGACACATGGATGACTTCTGTGTTTCCGGAAATAAGCGTTTGGAAATCAGCTGATTCGGACCATTCAATATGGTAGTTGTCGGCACTGCTGACGGTGAGGGTCAGCGTGGCCGTATCGCCAAGGCAGATGATGGAATCGCCGGTAAGCACAGCATCCAAGGTGTGGACCTCCACGTACTGGGTCAGTGTATCAACGCAAGCGGTGGTGGAGGCGATGAGGGTGTAGGTGGTGGATTGGTCGGGAGTCGCGATGGGGTTGGAGATGGCTGGATTATTCAGCGATTCGGCGGGTGTCCAGTGGTAGTTAACCCCGATGGACGGTGGGATGCCTAATTCGGCAAAGTCACCCTCGCACATTGCGACAGTGGGCAGCGTGGAGGAGGTGTTGGCGAGCACTAAAATCCGCTTCCGCAGGGTGTCGGAAAGATTGCAGCTGCCTAAATCGTGTACCACTAAGGTCACCTCGTAGTAACCGGTGTGCTGGTAAAGATGCCACGGCTCCCATTGGTTGGAGGTAGTGCCGTCACCGAAATTCCATAATACATCGGTCTGTGAACTAATGAGTTGTGAGTAGTTTTCGAAGAATACGGTGTCGGGGAGACAGATTACGTTGGGCATGAGAAAGTCGGCGACAACAACGGGCATGTTGAAGTCGATTTTAATGGCGCCGAGGTTGCAGTTTTCGCTGCCGTTCACGTTGGAGTGTGCCCCTGGGGTGGTTGGGAAGGTACTTTGACCGCCGCAGCCTGCACATACGGCCTGGTAAATCCGTCCGTGTTTGTCGAAACGGCTCGTGCCACCATCCACGTGTTCCCTCGCACTGCTCGCTGCCCCTCCAAAATAGGTGGCATACACGAGGTTGGAAGCATCATCACTGATGGCCATGAAATAGAAGTCGCTGCCATCTGTGGTGGTTTGGCAGGCATCTGGAGTGACGGGCAGACCGGAAGTGCCGCCGAACCCGTTCAGCTGTGCCGAACCCCAGCCCGACAGGTAGATGTTGTCACAGTAATCAACCATCAGCGCGGTGGGGGAGATGTCCGGACCGCCAGAGCCGCTGCCGAAAGCCGTGGACCACACGACGTTAGAGAGGTTTTTCGAAAGCTTGGTCAGGAATTGTCCGCCGCCCGGCACAAAGTAGCCGACATTCTGGATCCACTGCATCCCGTCGGCGAAAGTCTGTCCCAACACATGCGGGAAATCGTCGTCGTCGCCCTTGATGAGGTAGGCTTGATCGTAGTTGGTTTTGCCTAAATAGGTGCTGTGTAACAGTAAGTTGCCATTGGCTGATAGATGCCCTACGAAGCCGTCGGCGATGTCCGCGCTGTCGGTGCGGGTCGTCTGAAGAGCACCGGCTGTTGTGGGAATGTCGTCGGAGGTGGTGCCGCCGCAGAAATAGACGCTCTTGTCAGCCGCCACAAACATACTGTAGCCTGCATCGTTGCCCGAACCGCCGTAACAGACGCTCCAAATCAGCGTGGACAAATCCTGACTCAGCTTGAAGATGCAAGCTGATTGTTTCCCGGAAGTATCTGGTTGATAGATGGTTGAGGTGGTTGGGAAATTCGCCGAATTCGTAGAGGAAACCACATAGACGTTACTGCTCCCATCCACGATAATCTCGCCACGGTTGTCGTCGGCATAGTTGATGCGCAGCCCGTAGGCGGTATTGACACCGTCGTTTTTGCTCCCGCCGATGTAAGTGGCGGCGGGCAGTTGCGTGCCGTCCGCGCTCAGTTTGGCAACGAAAATGTCGGAGCCGTTCAGGAATTTCATCGTCGTGGAGAGTGTGGTGTTCGGACCGCCATTGAAGGAGGTGTCGTAAGCGTCGGGGGTGACGGGAAAGTCAGCCGAACCGGTGGTGCCGAAGATGTAAAGCTCGTCGTTATCGTTGACGTGCAGGCTGTGCGGGATGTCTGCCACGCTGCCCCCGAGGTAGGTGGAGTAGTGCAGGAAGCTGCCAGTAGCGTCGAACTTGGAGATGGAGACATCCACCTGCCCCGCGAAGTCGAGCTGGTAGGCTCCGAGGGTGACTGGATAGCCGGTGCCGAAAGCGATGCCGCCGCCGTAGAGGTTCCCGTGCGAGTCGTAGGTGGCCGTATAGCCCCAGTTGTCGGCAGTGGAACCCGAATAGGTGGAGAAGACGACTGTCGGGTCGATGACCAAAGGCAGGGTGGGGGAATAGTCGCCAAGATCAAAGGTGACGGTGTTACCTTGAAGATGGTAGGAACAGGCAATGACGATGGTATCTCCTTGGCTGTTAATCTGATACGCAAGCGGTTGCAGCTCCACAACGCGGTCCACGGCAGTATGCAACAGCAGTTCTTCTCCCACTTTCGCGATACTTTTCAGCCCATCGTAGCGCAGTCGGATCTGCTTCGGGTCGCCGCCCGGGGCCACGTGAAACTCGTATTTCAGATAATCGCGGTCGTCGAGGAATAGAAGGTCGATTTTCTCATAGAGTTGGCTGTATTTCAACTCATTGAAAATCGGAACGCTGGAGGCCCAATGCTTGGGGTCGCGACCGAGAAAGTAGTTGTAATGGTGATTGTAGGGATCAGCCCCCGTTACCGTTGCTTCCGCGTTGGCATCCAAGAAGTTGACGCGATAGGCTGCCGCATCCAAGAGGGTACTGGCAATCGGTTTGCCTTCGTGCTTTGCCTCGTAGAAATCGTGCAACTGTTGGGGATGCAACTGTGTGACGGTAAGGGCGTTTCGTTCGAAAAAGAGGGATCCGCTATTAGTTCGGGCGGCGAAGTACACGTTCGCATCCCATTGGCCGAGGTTCTGCACAAACTCCCATCGCCGTGCCGACAGCGTGTCTGCCGGTTTGCGCGCAGAAAGTGTCAAAAATGACAGCAACAGAAACAGGATTGTGTACAGTCTCCTCATATTGGAAATTTGGCGCAAAAATAGACAATTTCTTGATAAGTCTAAAACATGCGGATAGTCGGAAATCACACCTATGTTCGTGAGCCAATGAACCTATGTTCGTGAACCAATGAACCTATGTTCGTGAACCAATGAACCTAGGTTCATGAGCCGACGCACCTATGTTCGACATTGCAAACCGTCTCCAGCATCGTCCAAAGCAGCCGTGTCGGCAGCCCCATGACGTTGTAGTACGAGCCCCGCACCTCGCGGATGCCCACGTAGCCGATCCATTCCTGCACCCCGTAGGAGCCGGCCTTGTCGTAAGGTTTGTACGTGTCTATATAGTATTGTATCATGTCGTCGGGCAGCTCGTCGAACACGACCTCCGTGGCACGGAAATCGGTGAGCGTCTTCTGCGGGGTGGCCACCGTCAACCCGCTATAGACCGTGTGCGTGTTGCCGGACAGCATCTTGAGCATCCGCTCGGCATCCGCCTTGTCTTTCGGTTTGCCGATGATTTGTCCGTCCACCACCACGATGGTGTCGCATGTGATGAAGATGGTCTTCGGGTCGTACTGGGCCATGTCGATAGGGGAGAGTTTCAGCCTCGACAGGTGCATTACGATTTCCTTGGGACTCCACGCAGGGTCGTAGGTCTCTTCCACGTCGGTGGTGAGGATGTCGAAGTCGATACCCATGCCTGCGAGCAGCTCGCGTCGCCGAGGAGATTTCGAGGCGAGATAGATTTTGTATTGTTGAAGTTCGTTAAGTAACATTGTTCTGGATTAAAACGTAGTAGAGACGCAAAATTTTGCGTCTCTACATCATCAATTGTTCATTTGTTTGTCTTATTTTGCCTCCAACTGCAGTTTCACGTCATTCAACACGTTCATGTAATTGATGAACGCCTGGTAGGGGGAGGAATAAACCTCGAAATTACGTTTCACGAAGCGGTGTCCGAACCATTTGGAACTCATGAAGTTGAAGTGGTCAGCGGCCTGCAGGCGCAGCCAGCTCAGCTTGGCCTCCACGTTGTCGGACTTCTGGTAGAGCGGCTCCAGCTTAAAGAGTTGGCGGAAGGCCTCCTGCTGCAGCTCGTTGCCAATCCACTCGTTGGTGTCTTTCTCCTCGCCGGAGCAGGAAATCGGCCACGGGGCGTGCATGGTGGCGGGACTCAGATCCAGGTCGATGGCCTCGGAAGGCGTGATGAACGAGTAGTTCTCGTGTTTGATCAGGGCGGTGACTAACGACTTGAAGAAGTCGAAGATGCCAGTGTCGGCGGTGTAGTGCTCGCCGATGGTCTCATAGTCCCAGAACAGGTTGATGAGCGGGGTGTCGCTCTCGGTATTGATGTTTTCGAGGAAGCGCATGTATTTCTCGGCGGTCAGCGGGTACTGGTCCCAGCTCTGGTCGGCGAAACGCAACGTGATGTCGTCGCACAGTTGGTAGGAGCGCAGTAGTAGTCGCACATCCGTCTGGTAAGGGTTGCAGTAGAGGTAGGTCGGGCTCTTCCAGCCGAGGATGTGGCGCGCACCCTCGGTGAGGATGACGCGGTAGCCGGCGTTGCCGAGCCATTCGCCGATTTCATCGGAGTAGATGATTTCGGTGTTGCAGAAGGAGACGGGCTTCACGCCGAAGGTCTCCATCAGCAGTTCTTCCTGCAGCCGCACTTGCTCCATGAAGGCACTTTCGCCATGCAGCGAGGCAATGCTGTGGGTGTAGGTGCTGCCGGTGATCTCCACGCAGCCCGTGGCGACCAGCTCCTTGAAGCTCTCGATGACCTCCGGGCAGTAGTTCTTGAACAGCATGATGGAGCTGCCCGAGATGCTGAAGCTGCAGCGGAAGCTGTCGGGGTTCTGGCGGATGATTTCCAGCAACATCCGGTTGGCCGGCAGGTAGCACCGCTCCGCCAGACGCTTCGTCAGATACTGGTTCTGGTATTCGTCG
>Ga0310690_10005096_pt1 | contig 18088 bp, 15 predicted proteins | sample AusTroGonzalo_MG_2_FD_207661 | JGI IMG/M metagenome (GOLD analysis project Ga0310690, IMG submission 207661) | Bovine rumen microbial communities from tropical cattle in Woodstock, Queensland, Australia - Gonzalo_04 (v2) (version 2) | ecosystem: Host-associated > Mammals > Digestive system >...
ACTATACAAAAAGAAAAGAGCGCGATTAGCGCTCTAATACTTTGTTAATTTGGTATTTAGTTCTATTTTTTCTACTGTGCAACAACAACTTATTTCTTCGTATGTTTCTAATGTCACATGGAAAGAAGCTTCATAATGTTCTTCATCTTCATGTTCTTCGTAAGAATCCAATCCAAAAACCCAACTAATATCTGGTTCTTCTTTAAGCCTTTGTTCAATATTGGCTTTACATTCATCCTCAAAATATTGTTTTCTTTCCTGAATCCATTTCTTACCAAGCTCTAATGAATCAACAATTCCAAAAACTACTGTCCAACTAAAATGATCTTCATACACTTCACAGTTGTCAAATTCGCCAGTAACTAAATATAACATTTTCATCACCTCCATAATACACTTGGTAAAATGTACGAATTGTGGTATACTCCTACACATAGCCTACACCGAAAGGAGAATATAAATGCTTATTACATGCCCAGAATGTCAATTAATGCTCTCAGATAAGGCCGCTGTATGCCCACATTGTGGTTTCCAACCCAAGAATCCTACTCGTCGCGTAGCGAAAAAGCCACACAGACGCCTTCCGAATGGCTTCGGACAGATCACCGAGATAAAAGGAAGATACTTGCGGAAGCCTTATAGAGCTATGATATCAGTAGGCAAGAAGCCTAATGGACGTCCAGACAGTAAAATCTTAGCTTATTTCGAAACATACAATGATGCCTATGCTGCTTTGGTAGAATATAATAGAAACCCTTACGATCTGGACGTAGCGATGACTGTCCAGGAACTATATGAGAAATGGTCGGCAACGATAGACCTTACACGAAATATAACTTCTGTATGGCCGTATTGTGAGCAAGTGTACGGTATGAAAGTACAAGATCTGAGAGTACGTCACATAAAGAGTTGTATGGAAGTACCTGAAGCTCCTACAGCTAAGACAAATATAAAGTCACTGTTTAACCGTATGCTTGACTATGCCGTGGAGTACGAAATAGTACAGAAGAATTATGCACGAGATTTCAGTGTGGAACAATATAAAACGCAAACGAACCACATCGCGTACACGCCTGAAGAAGTCAAGCAACTGTGGCAGAACACCTCTATACCGTTAATGAATGCTATTCTGCTGCAATGCTACACGGGTTTCAGACCTCAAGAAATGTGTACGATACGTAAAGAAGACGTAAATATAAATGAACGATACATTATAGGAGGCATGAAAACTAAATCCGGTAAAGATCGTAAAGTACCAATCTGTGATAAAGCTTTGCCATTAGTTAACAAGCTGCTTTATATGTCTGATCTGTTAGATTCAGAGTATTTGGTATGTGATAACGACGGAAAACCGCTGTCATACGACAAATATTACCACCGATTCACTGCGATAATGAAAGAAATCGGTATAGAAGGGCACAAACCTCACGATCCACGTAAGACATTTGTAACGATGTGCAAGGATAAGAATGTAGACGAGTATGCTATTAAACGTATGGTTGGGCATAAAATTGAGGATATAACAGAGTCGGTTTATACAGATAGGAAGTTTGATTGGCTTTTAGACGAGGTCAAAAAAATAGAGGACTGGTAAAGTCCCCTATTGTGTTGCCTATATTCAGTTGTATGGGTGGATCTTTAGTAACCCTTTGGCTGGATTACTCTGATTACGTCCCACTCAGAAATATCCAAATATTCGGCTATTTCGTGAACGTGATAACCCTCGTAATACATCTGCCAAATTGTATGCTGTGTTAATCCGCTCATAACTAAACCCTCCTTATGCACTAGAGGGCATGAAAATATCGCGTGTTATTTTACGGTTCCGTAGGCTCTTCTTCCGTGTTTTCAGGATCGGACGTAGGTTCAGGAGTCGGAGCAGGTGGTTCCGGTTTAACATAACCAAGACAACTTTTAAGAGCCGTCATTCTGCACTGCTCGTCTGCAAAACTTGCATAAAGCATATCCAGTGCAAGTTCTACCTTCATCGAATCCCCGCGAAGTTTAGAATAGTCATCATAAGGAACTAATATACTTTTACTAGGTTGTGCCATCGTTTCTTTCCTTTCTATATAATAAAGCCCGTAACGCATGAGGATTACTATTGAATGATATTCTACATTTACATCCCGTCATTCGCGGAGATAAAAAACTAACTATTATTTCATAATATTAGGAGGTTTTACGTTAAACGAAAAATGAAAGTAAAAGCATATACGTTACGGGCTTTATTTCGGTGTATGAATAATGTAGGATTAATGTAGGCATATACTAAATTAGACCGCACTGAACGAAATTCAGCATGGTCTAACTAAGCCTATTTACATCAATAACACCCGTTATAAAGTTTCTCTGTATAACACTTGATATAGCGTAAATATAAATAGATAACGAGTGTTGTGTAGGAATAGTGTATGAATAAACTAATTCAAACCAAGTGCATCCCAGGTTGCGGGGCCTATAATGCCATCGGCCTTAAGACCCTTACTGATCTGAAACTGCTTAACTGCTAACTCAGTGTTAGTACCAAACTTTCCGTCCTCTTCTCCACAGAAATATCCATTGAGATTAAGGAACTTCTGCCAATGAAGGACGTAGTCGTTCTTCATACCTTTCTTAAGAGTAGGCATCTTGGTATCCTTAGTTACCTCTTTAACAGGTTTCATATCAATCTTCCCGCCAAGAACCTCAGCATCCCACAAATATAAATCATACTTCTCTATTACGTTGAGAAGCGTCTGTGTGTATGTAGGCGACGTAGCGTAGCCATCCTGTTTAACATAGAGACATGCTTTCTGATAATTTGTTTCACCTCTCAGGTTAGAATATCTCTTCATCCGGTTAAACAGATCTGAATGATCGGCTATAGATTCAGCCCAGCTCGGATACTTCCTAAACTTAGCCTGTACTCTTGTCTTAATGCCGTTATAGTATTCAGTAGTCCAGAACAGACCCGACTGTCCTTTGTATTCGCCTTTTATACCGAAAAGGTTGTTACACTGTACTGTAAGACCACTATTACCTTTGTTTGACTCAATGAATGCCTGTGCTGCTGTCAGAGATGCTAAGATCTTTGACTTCTTCATATCTGCTATCACATAAGGTTTCAGCTTCTCCAGGAAGCTCTTGTCCGTGTATGCCATTTGTGACTCCTTTCTTGATCTTGTAAATTAACGTACAGAATCCACACTCTCCGAACGTTACGCCGAAGACTGCTACGATAAGTGAATCCGGTACAGATTGATAAAGATAAAATAAATAAATCATGGCGACCGTGAACGCTATGTCCAAGATCGCCATGAGGAGGAGGGCTATTGTAGTGCCTTTTACGTTATTCCTTTCCTTCGGCTTCATTGTCCACCGCCTTTCCATCCACCCATGCTTCGCAGAATGCGTAGATCGCAGCTGACAGAATACCAGCAGTTATACCAACAATTGCTATAGTCTGATTAGAAGTCGCAAGACCACTTATTGACGTAGCAATTGATGCTAGGAAAGCTGCTACACAGATCCAAAACTTTCTCGATGTAAGTTTATCCATAAATATAATTACCTCCCTAATGAAGAAATTAAATAATGATCCAGTTTATCTTTAGCTTCTTTAACCGGACCATTACAACCTTGGGCTATCTGCCCCTCTAATACTGCTCGTATACTTTCAGCCAAGACGATCACATCAGCTCGTACTTCTTGTATCTTAGCTTCTGTATCGGCATGATTGTCTTCCATGCGCTTTTCTAATTCGTCCAAACGAGTATCATAGCGCTTCAAAATATAATCTCGTTCTCCTCTAATGTCTGCCACGGCGTCATCCCATACCTTCTCTTTCTCTCGTACTATATCAGCGGTAATATCCCACTTCTTCTTCCTTTCGTGATCGATGTTAAAATCATTTAGTATTTCTCTGATCTTCTTATAAGCAGCATAAACAACAATAATAACAGCTACAGCTTGGAGAAACATTGCAAACGAAACATTTGTTAAGTCCATATTGTCACCCCCTTAATCATTGTTGCTCGGAATATAAACGGCAGTTTTACTAGCACCCTTTTCGGGTTTATCGTCCATAAGGCCATATGTAGCTTTGAGATCCTCAATCTTCCGCATCTGTCTAGAGAAACAATCCATAATCGCATCTCGCATCTGTTCCATCCAGGGATCTTTGGTTTCCTGCCCTGTATACATCTCCATGAACATCTTATACAGAGTAGTAGCATGCTCCTGTTCCATCTCAGACATACGTTTGAATTCCTTAGACCATTCCGGATGAGTTTTGACACAATCTATGGCCTTTTTCAAATACTGCGAGGCGCCGTCAAGCTCCTCGCAGATCTGCTCTTTGAAATATCTGGGTGTCATGGTTCTTCCTCCTCTTCAGGTTCAGGTTCGGGTTCAGGTTCAGGCTCTTCCTCAGGTTCAGCAGGAGGAATATACTCGACAAAGTCGGAATATCCTTCTTTAACCGTACCTTTATAATCCATTAACACACCGGATGCAGCCATAAGGTTTCCATCTTTTACAGACTGTCTCAAAGACGCTATACTCAGATGATAAGCTATAATAGCGTCATCTTCATTTGGGTAACCAAAAATAGATTGTATTGTGCTGTATCCATCAAACTGGATCTCTATAACAAAATATTTATCCATCAAAATATAAATCCTCCTTTAAGACGCTTTTATGTATTCTACAGTTATCGTCCCATAATAAGACGATAAGTTTTGAGTGGTTTGTATACTAACATTAGCAGCCGTTATATACATATTTGCATATACTAAACTGCCATTACTAGTAGTAATCCATGGTAATGCGTAACCACTAGTTTGTGTACTACCAGACCAGAATATACCGGTTAACGAAACCCACATAACCACATTAGATATATTATGAGCTACAGATTTAGTAGTACCATTAGGCAAAGAACCAAAATTAATATACTTTCTGTATCTGTGATAGCAACTAGTACCAAGCCACATCTCGCCCAAATATAATTCTTCGTCTCGCTTTATGTTTATTGTTGTTGGTTTTATTCCGGTGAATTGTTTTTTGTACGGGTTCGTAGAAAGTCCCGCATTATATGTGGAAGATTCTACTGACATGATTTCAAATAAATCATCAGTATACTCGGCTAGCTGATAACCATTAGCTATCTGATCAATAAGTATACCGGTATAATTAGCTCTTGGTATAGCAATAAATCTGTCATCAGAAGAAGGCATACTCAAATAACCAAAGTCAACGCCAAACATACTGTTGATTGGCATTGTGGTTCCTAGTAATACGACCTTTGGTTCGTACCAATGTCTATCACCGTAGTTATACCCACTGATCATAAGCTTAGTAGCTTTATAATCCTGGTAAAGAGTAACAGTAAAGCACAACATCCAATTCGATGAAGATTTGATTCTAATAACCCAATATCCATCAGAATAAGTGCTAGTGGATCTGTAACTATACTCGTTTCCAATATGAAGTGAACTTAATTTGGCATTTATGAGAGAATTAATCCCAGTCTTCAAATAATCTGCTCTGACCGTTCGTAAAGTGGTTGCCGTACCCGTTGTAAGTTCGCTTGAACTCATAGCAGAATATGTAGTATTTCCACTATCATAACTATCAACCACTCTAAAGCATCCCGTTACGTCTGTTCCCGAATCTGCACCACCCATAGCATAACAAGTACAAACACCAGCACTTTCATAACTTACAGCAATAACAGAATTTATAGGAGAATGTGATTGAAACCTTGCTTTGCCATTACTTACCGCAACAGGATAATATGTCGTGCCATTATCAAGTGACAACCATACGCCATAACTACCACCCGCCACGGGTATCTTAATGAAATATACTTCACCATCTGCTACGGGGGGATTAGCGTTGAACGTCCACAATGCGGGAACGTATCTGTTTGTAGAGCCAGAACCTTTGTCTTGCCCCGCTGTTCCTGTTCCCGTAAGTGCCAATATACCCTTTGTTGACAGTTTCCTAGCCGTTAAAACACCGTTTGTGGCATATATTTCATCATCCGAATATGTTTGCGGATTTGCGGCTTGGTTTGTAGCACCAACAAGGAAAATCTTGCTTGATGTATTTGTTGAACCCGCTGTGTTCTTCGTGTCGGTAGGTGTTGCCCACGTGCCGTCGCCTCTGAGGAATTTAGACGTGCTTGTAACCTTTGGCGCAAGACCATTAGCTGATGTAGATACCACACCGGGGAAGTCAGATACTTGGGATTTGGTAATGGAGATATCCTGCGTTTCTACGCTTACCTTACCATCGGTCTCACTCCATGCTTTTATGGTTTTATTTGCATCTATACCAGAAGCCCCAGCAACGTCTAATGCCCCTATTTTGGTGTCTATAAGCGAATTAATACCAGCTTTTAAATAATCTGACCTAACACTTCTTGCTGTAGTTACTGTTCCAGTCGTCAATTCGCTTGTGCTCATTGCGGAATACGTAGTGTTGTTATCTGCAGATGAGCCTTGCCATACCCAGTACGTGCCGTCATACATATACTGATTGACGTAATTAGCACGACCGAAATAGGTTGTTGACGTGCCTGTTACAGCAGGATTAGCTCCGGCATAAACATTAATATTGCCTGTGTTATTGACGTTCAGCTTTACAGGTGCTTCCGCGGTAGCAGTATAAGTGTTAGTAGCATCAAACTTAACATAAACCGTAGAGCCTACTACAAGATCAAATCCCTGTTCTGATGGAATGGTTACCGTTTTAATCTGATTAGCCGCGCATCCCGTACAAGTACCAAAATATAAACCCTTCTCGTATACCGTAGGCTTGTCAACCAGATCATTGTAACTGCCAGTCGTAGCAACTGTTGCAAGCGAGGCTATCTTGGCGTAAATACCATCAAAATATGATTTTAATTTCGCTTTGATATTGGACCATGTGGTATTGTATTTGGTTTTACCGAAAGCATGGGTATACTGCGTTGTCCCAAAAGAATAATAGAATGACTCTCCATCATTCCAAATATTAGGACCATCGAAATCAGTAAGGCCGGCCCAAGTTACAGCGGACCATGTGGTTTTGCTCAACTTATACTGTGTTGTACCCTGTGAGTAGTAAATATCAACGCCATCAGACCAGACATACAACCCACTAAAGTACGTAAGACCAGTCCAAGTTGTCGGTACCCATGTCCTACCATTAAGCTTGAACTGGTCTTCGCCATAGGAGAAAAATATGTCAAAACCGTCAGTCCATATCTGAGTTCCAACCAAATAATTGGAGATGTTATCAAGACCCGTCCAGTTTATTGGAATCCACTCCGTACCCTCTAATATGTACTGAAGAGTAGCGTAAGAGTAGTAAATATCATTCCCATCAGTCCAAATCTTATTACCATCAAAGCTTGCAAGACCCATCCATATCATGGGTTCCCACGTGGTACCGTTTAGTTTGTATTGCTTAGATTCTGATGAATAGAAAATATCAATACCGTCAGACCAGACGTTGTTACCGTTGAATTCAGTAAGTCCGGTCCATCTGACCACCTGCCAATTATTATCGGGCTGGAGTCTATATTGTTTCTTATCATTAGAATAGTAAATATAATGGCCGTCAGACCATATATACAAACCAATAGTACCGCCGATGACACCTCTGAAGAATGTTTCTGTCCACGCAACAGAGGTGGCATCTACACAAAATGGGAAATAATAGTCGTTACTTAGAGTAGTTTTCTTTTTGTCGGATATGCGATAAATACCATCACTCTTTCTCATTTTGCTTGTTTTCATGAGTTTAGACTCCTCTAATTAACATTATTAATAATTAACTTTTTATTAGTAGATCCTGATGAATAATAAACATCGATCCCATCAGTCCAAATGCTTTGCGCATTAAGCGAAAATCCCCATCCTTTAACTGTCCATGCGGTACCATTTAATTTGTATTGAGATGCATTATACGTAAAATAAATATTACTCCCATCCGTCCAGATACGATTGCCTTCAACACTAGTAATTCCGGTCCATGTCATAGGTTCCCAAGTGGTACCGTTTAGTTTGTATTGGAATTGGCCATGGGAATAATAAGTATTAGTCCCATCAGTCCAGACATAATAACCAAAGAAGCCAGCAAGACTAGTAAGCCCGGTCCATGTCATAGATTCCCAAGTGGTACCGTTTAATTTGTATTGAACAGACTCGGCGGAATAATATATATTAATTCCGTCTGCCCAGATATTTCGGCCATCAAAACTAGTAAGCCCAGACCATGTCATAGGTTCCCAAGTGGTACCGTTTAGTTTGTATTGAGACGATTCATATGAATAATAAATATTAGTCCCATCTGTCCAAACAAAATTTCCACTAACGGAATTAAAACCACCCCATTCTATATGTTTCCATGTGTCACCGTCTAATTTATACTGAATACCATTTCCGCTAGAATAATAAATGTCGGTACCATCTGTCCAAACATTTAAAGCTGTTATACCATTGGTTTCACCGTCCCATTGTTTAATTTCCCATGTTGTGTCATTTAGTTTATAGATTGAATAATACGTCGCAATGCCGTCGGTCCAAACATTGTATCCAGCAAAACTAGTAAGCCCGGTCCATGTCATAGATTCCCAAGTGGTACCGTTTAATTTGTATTGAACAGACACGGCGGAATAATAAATATCATTTCCATCTGTCCAGATGTATTGGCCTTCAAAACTAGTAAGCCCAGACCATGTTACAGCCGTCCAAGTGGTACCATTTAGTTTGTATTGAGACGATCCGTTAGAATAATAAATATTAGTCCCATCTGTCCAGACATTATTACCGTTCAAACTAGTAAGCCCAGACCATGTTACAGCCGTCCAAGTGGTACCATTTAGTTTGTATTGAGACGATTCATATGAATAATAAATATTAGTCCCATCTGTCCAAATAAAACGTCCATCAAAATTGGTAAGTCCGGACCATGGCATAGTTGTCCACGTATTACCGTTTAACTTATTTTGAGACGATCCGTTAGAATAATAAATATCATTTCCATCAGTCCAGACATATTGACCAATAATACTAATAGGTCCACCATTCCATTTACAATCTACAAACTTATTTAATCTCGATCTGGATGTTAATAATGATCTTTTCCCTTTAACATTCCCCACAGCCTCGGCTACGGCTTTACCACTCTGAGGGTTTGAACTATTTGAATTGTAGTTCTGATCTACTGTTAATCTTTGTGCTGGTTTGTTTACCCAGGCGTTGTTTTCTCTAGTCAATACCTGCCCGTCGGCAAGGGTACTGTCATCTATATTGACGTCATCTAAGTCATATAAATTCTGTACACCAACAGATTCTGCGCCAGTAATGTCGAAGTCATAAGCCCATGTAGCCACATTAGGTGCTCCAGGAGTATGACAATGATATATAGATCCTTCTCTGTAATTCAGATAGAAGTCTCCCTGGTTGGCGTTGGCTACGCCTGAAGTAGAGAATATAGTAGGATTTACGCTTTTGCCCTTTATTATGTCTCCTCTATACCATGTAACGCCATCTTTACCATTGGTGATAACAAGATTTATGCTTGTTCCATCATTAAAGTTTATTGTATATGTATCAACTAAACCGTTAACCACAGGGCCCGTCCACGACGATATACCTTTACCATTATGAACAGTAAACTTCTTATTAGTACCGTCATTAAACTTAATGGTGTATTCGTCATTTAACCCTGTGCTAACAGGACCAGTTATCGTAGTTATGCCTTTACCATTCTTAACTTTGAAAGTAGAGGTTGTATTATTATTGTAGGTGATAGTATATGTATCCTCTAATCCGCTAGTTCCGGATTTAGTTATACCAGTAATACCTCTACCATTCTTAACTTTAAAAGTTGTTGGTGAAAGCTGTTTGGTATAAGTAATTGTATACGTATCCTCTAAGAGGTTTGTACCTGTCTTAGTTATGCTCGCTATACCAGCGCCATAGAAGTTACCGATATTAACCCACTGAGAAGGAATACTCGAATTGGATTTGTAAACATCGCCATTTGAATTATTAATATAAACAAGATCTCTGTATGCAGGTACATTAATAGGTCCACCATTGCCTATCTGTATAACCTGCTCGCTTATAGTATTTATTGTACTGATAGCCTGCACGATGCTATCTCTGACGTCTCGTCCGAGAACGGCATTTTCTATACTCGATAAAAGATTAGCAATATTAGCCATATTTATTCTCCTTTGTTGATTAGACATCATAAGGGCCAGATCCTTACTATTGTTCAGAATCCAGCCCCTACTTCATGTCAGTTTCAGCCTGCCGTAGCGGCTGCTGCCTGAGATCCGTTTCCTGCCCACGCTACAAAGCGTCCAAGCGCATTAAGGATCGTCTGGGTCTGCTGTGCATTGCTGATCTCATTCTGCTGAGCAACAATCTTAGCGTTAGCCTCTGCGAGCTTATCTTCAAGCATCTGAGTTTTAATGCTGCAGCAACACGTATCAAGATGCGCACCAAGAGCAGAAATCTGCTGCTGAAGGCTGTTAAAGCCCTGGATTGCATTGATGAGGTTTGTGTTATTCTGTGCAACAAGCTGACCCGTCTGAGCCTGAATAAGCTGAGCGGTCTCATAGTTGTTGTTAGCTGATGAGAGCAGTACCTGCTGGATACCCTGCTGTGTCTGGCTGGCGTTAATCTGAGCCGTAAGCTCAGAAGAGGTAACATAGTCACGGTTTCCACCAAGACCAATCCCGCCATTACCAAGCAGAAGCAATGCGAATACCCAGAAGAATGCATTACCACCATCGAGCATGCCGTTGTTATCGCGAAGAGCGATAGCGTCAGAAGCACTTAAAGTACCATCCATGTCAATTTTCTCCTCCTTTCTCTAAAATTTATAAAAGATTCCCCCATTTTGAAGGAATCTAATATAGCTATTTGAGAAGTCCGAGGATAGCATTTGGATCGGCTCCTTGCTTCTGCGCTAAGGTATAAAATAACTTCTGTGGATCGCCCATAGAAGTTATTAAGTCAACTGTATTTTTAAGTTCCGGATTTGTCGCCAGCAACTGATCGAACATTTGCTGAGGATTGCTGCTGGTTTTTACCATGTTCCACAGCCGAAGTATTTGATCCCTGTTGTTTGGATTGTTTTGTATTGTGTTTATTAACTGAGGTGAAGCCGGACTCATTCCTGTCGGTTTGCTCACTATTTGCTGTGGAAACAGACTGCTGGCCATTTATAAGTTCCTCCTTAATGCTGCTTAATTCTTCTCTAATCATTGATCTAATATCTTGTAAAGCTACGCCATTACCAGAATTATTCTGATCAATTATTACCTCTTCCTCAAAACGGAATCTTTTTACCGTAGGAAATCCATTGCTATCCGTGGACTTTATGTAAAAGACATCTTCTGCGTCGTCAAACAAAGGGACCCTACAATTGGGTCCCAATGGATACGACTTAGCGCCTTCTATACCGTGTGTCGGCACCACAAGGTCGACACCGGTTAGTTGTATTAAATTGTTATTCATTACTGTCTCCTTTCAGTTTAGGCTACTTATTATTAATATAAATCATTTTCATCAAGCCAATTGTTTTTAATAGCGACCTCAAATAATTTAATTAACGATCTGGTATTAAAAGATTGATGTCCCCAACCTCCGTCGGATTTATGATAATAAAAATCCCATCTGGAACCGCCTATAGTACAATATTCGCCTTCATAAGCTTTATCTCCATCATCTTTATATGCTTGTTGAAATCTGGCATGTCCTGTTTTACCATTACGAACAAGAAGTTTACCGCTTTCAATTTCTACAGAACCTTCCGCATTACGTTCCAAACGTTTCTTTTTTGCGGTTTTAGATTCACCTTTATTTGGTGGATCTTCGTAAGGATTTCCAGAAACAATCTTGCCGCCTACTACTTTTCCACCCTCTACTGTTCCGGTAAAGGTTCCGGTTGCGGCTTTTATTTCACCTTCAAACGTTCCAGATTTAGCTATCATAGAACCATCTTCGTCAACAAAGAAACGAGTTGTAAAGTGTCCTTTCTTATCCTTTTTATAAATATGAATTGATCCAGCTTTTATATCGATACCTTTGTTTGACCAAGAGCCTATTAAATTCTCACCGCTAAAAACATTTAACGCTGTAACTTTTTGACCTTTCTTTACGCCAGTACCACTATAAATATTTATAGCCCCAGCTTCTATTCTTTCGGCTACTATATGACCATCCATGGTTAAAGCGACATTTGCATTTTGCCATACACCGTTTACCTTAGATTGATGCATTAAACCCCCAGAAACCCAGACCCATCTGTTAAGAGAATTGGCATCATCTTTTCCATCCCTTACAAGAAATCCAAACGGTCTTTCCATTACTATATCTCGGCCATTACTGTCTTTACCAACAGTGTATTGTATTTCTTGAGGTTTTGGGGGATATTGAACGCCATTTACTACAATAGATCCAGAGTATAGCCAAGATGCATAACTACCTGGAATGCTTTTAATAATTCCATCTGTAGCCATACCTTCTGCAAATTCTAATATTTGGCTTTTAGTAATTTGTTCTGGGATCTTCTCTTTAGTTTGATGAACATTTGAGAAATTTTTAGTATTGCTACTTGTAGCTGACGACACGCCTTTCACTTCCCCACCAAGTGTATACTTTGTATTCTCCGGATTGAGAATATCAATAGCAATCTTTGTAACAGGGAAAAGAACATCAAGACCATGAGGCTCCGATACACAATGAACATTTTCCAAAAGTGCAAACGATTCTATACTAGGATTCAAATAGTGTAAATCCACAGCGGTTATCTCTACTGAGGTAACATCGTTATACTTAGCTTTTTTAAAGTATTTAATGGCTTTTTGTCTTAATTTAGCAGGATCTGACACATTAGACCAATCAACTATACCAAGAATAAGTCCACGTTTTTCCATACCCTTTAAATCATAAACATTACTTAGATTATTATGAGTATCGTCAAAACCCTGTAAATACAATTTCATTCCGTCTTGATGATAGTATTCATTGCTATTCTTATTGCCATCGGGAAATATTCTTACATACTTCTCCACATCAAAAGCTTCTTCAGATTTGTCTACCTCCAGCTTTTTACCTCTTGCTATTATTGCTGTGCATTGATCAAATCCTTGTATTTCTTTCGCAAAATCTAGAAGATTTTCACCAAAATTAATTTCCTGTTTGGCAATGTGTTGATCATCCTTCGTAAAGTAAATATAACGTTGATCAGTTGTTGGGTGATGATATATACGTATATGCAAACGATTCTTATCAATAACTATTTGCTTAATAGCATCTAATGTCGTTTTACTATTAATTGTTATATAATTAGCACCACCAGCATTATCAACTAATAAATTAATGTCATCTACAGACATTTCAAAAGGCATGAAATAAAACTGCTTATAAGGTTCAACTTGTCTATTATGTTCGTTTATTAACTCATTTAATATTTCACGAGCAACTAAAGTATCAGTTGTACTTTTTATTTTTGCCTGAATATCCGCATGCACAAGAGTTAATGAGCTAACACAAGTGTCACATAAATATGAAAGTTCTCCCTCGAAGACGCACTGCCTTTGCTTCCAAAAATCTTCTTTTATTGTTAGAAGTCTTCCCCTCCATATTTCCTCTTTGTCTTTATAAACCATAGCTTCGCACATCATACATTTAAGTAAATCATAACATGCATTTGATGTAGGAATTGTGATTTCTAATGAACCAGAGCTGTTGTCTTCCATTGTTAACTTAGCTGCGGTTAATTTGTATATGTCATCTGGAAGTTCGTCAGAATATAATAATTGGGGATCATTCGCACTAACTCTAAATAACTGTGATGGATGTTTTAAATAATACTTTAGATCCGCTTCTGCAAGCGAATCCACATCCACATCAAACCCAATATCACGAACAACTAAGTAAATCTCATACATACTTATAACCTTCCGCTTCTAAACTTGATAGTTACATACCCATGACCCGCAAAGCGCATCTTTAGCTCAGAATCTGGCGTGTATTCACAGAATATAAGATCCCGATAAGTTTCACCTATGGTTTGTCTATTCTTAACTTCATAACCATCATTACTATAACTATCACGCATACTATAGGCTTGCGCTTTGCCTATTTGACTATCAACGTATACGTTATTATTTGGATCTCCATGCCATACCTTTCCATAAATATCGGTATTCCAAACCTGTGCATATAAGTTATCACCCTCTGTCAAAGTCTGAATGACAAACTCTGGTTTTACGGGTTTCTGACCAACATAAGAAGTAAAATCAAACTCAACCCAACCAGTTGCGTTTGGATCTTCGGCATGCACATCTATTCTATAGAATATAGAATCTTGTATAACGTCAGTTTCAAAATTGAAAGGGTCCCAAAGCCAGTCGTCTACCGAACTGTATATAGATTCCTTATAGGGATGCAAACTATAACCGAGAGATACTTCAGAATACGTTCCATCGTTCTTAGGATCTATGCTATCTACGAATACCCTTCCTTTATAAAAGAATTTAGAGTCATCCTCTAAAATCATCTTCACGTCAACACCCTGGAGAAAGTTAAGTATCTTTGAATATGCTGTGTTTGTATCTGTCATTCCATGGTGTATAGCAAATTTCAAACTACCTGTTCTATTCTCAAATACCGGGTATTTTGTTAATGAATTAGAGATATCCAATAAACCATCCATACCCGGTATTTCTATTGTATGAAGTTTTTGACTAGGTGGATCTATGACAGGAAGATTCAAGGGAACGATTCCCCAATCTATAAGCGTGTTTGCAACTTTACCGTCGAACAACACAAACTTATAAACAGCCGGATTGCCAGAAAGCATTACCTGTACATAGTTACCAGCTTTGATTCGTTTGCCCGCAGGGACATTAAAGTTTCTTGCCTGTGTGACTGTGAAGTCATTTTTAACCCTATAAAAATCCCCTTCATTAGGTAAATCCAATAAAGGATTGGGGTAGGCATTAAGCTCTGCCCCTGTCTTTTCACCTTTGTAATCATCGGCAAAGAAGTATCTGAAATCACCTTCTTCTCCTCTGAAAAAGTATATTGAGTGCGGGCAACTAATCATAATTAAATACCTCTTCCTGCATAAATCGTTCTAACACCTATTTCCTTATCGATCATAGGTGTTAAAGCACCTACAACGGTTCCTGTGTCAAGAACCATCTTAATGTTTGTCATTGCTTTCTTAAGGCTTCCGATATCATCCTTAAGAGAAGTCACTGCCATTACAACATCTGTGTTATCTGACATGTTAACGAGCTGAGAACTTGTCATAAATGATGCTGCTGGCATAGTTACATCTGAGCCAAAGTTTAAACCCATCAAAGAATTGATAGATTTGGCCCCATTTTGAACATTTCGTAAATCTACTACTGGACTGATTACAGGCTCAATGTCCATATCAGAATCCACCACCGCCTGGATCGATTCTATGGCCCCACGCATATTATCAATGGTAGCGCTAGCAAGTCCACTAACAGAATTCTCAACTTTACTAAGATTATCAGTCACACCATCAGCAAGTCCTTCATCAATGAACTTACCAAACCTGTGAAATACCTTAGAAGGAGATTCAATTTCCAAAACCACCTTACAAGTCTTAGATGCGGCCTCACATACTTTTGTAACTGCATCCTCCACATCCTTCTGGCCATTTAATATACCTCTTTTAAGACCCTCAGTTACCTGTCCACCGATAGAGATATAATCCTTAACCGGCAAACCAAGCCTAAATCTTCTAAGAATATCTGTACAGATATGAAGGATCTTATAGTGAAGAAGATCCATCGCTGCAGGATCTTCCATACCATTAGAAAGTCCTTCTGTTACATAAATACCTATCTTAAAAGTCTTCTTAGAAGGAGAATGTGTATCCATACCATCAGGGCCCTGGAGACCATCCAAGAAAGAATTTGCCATGTTTATACCATCTTGCTGTATCTGTGGTATATTAAGACCGTTAACAAATCCGGAATAAGCATTGAAAGCTGTTTCAGCCATTCCACCATAGATCTGCTGAGTTACACTGGTAGGTATGGTAAGTGACTGGGCATAAATCTGAGCAACCTGCATAAGCTGGTCTTCTGTCATCTCGGCGAATGCGTGAACATACTTGTAACCGGTCGGTCCCATATCGGCAAGTTTCTTATACAAACCAGTAGGAACCTTAGCAGCTATAGCGACCATCTCACTGGCCCAGGTATTCATGCCATCGATGTTAGACTGCATGTTCTGAAGAAGCTTATCTCCGGTGAGCGGATTCTCTTCATCCATACCGAGATCAAACTCGTCTAAGATATTGAAAGAGCCTTCCATCTTCTCGACGTACTGACTCATTTCATCGTTAAGCTCTTTGACACCTTTTGCGCCTTTAGAAGCAGATTTACCAGCACCCTCAAAACCAGCACCAGCATTTTTAGCCGCATCCTCAGCTTCTTTTTGAGTTTCTTCAATCTGCTTCAATATTTCTTCATAATTGAGAAAATCTCCAGTCCAAGTTGACGGGTCCATATAACCAGTAATGGTGTTTATAAAATTCGTACCACCTTCTTTGGCTTTATCCCAAACATCGCCAACTTTATGTCCAAATATTTCCCAATCTGAAACACTACTATTCGCAGCACCCTTCATTAAATCCGTAACTTTTTGCCACGTTGATTTGCTTTCTTCTTGGATTTCTATGTTTATTTCTCTGTCAGCTTTCTTTGCTTTAGGCAAGAAAGTATAATCCAAATACTTATTAAAATCTTCGGCGCTCTTTCTTCTCTCCTGACCAACCACACCGGCTTCGATATTGGCTTGCTTTTTATAAAGGGTTTTTGCTTTACCCTCCATTTTTGCTTCAACACCAGCAGTGGCGCTTTCTACTTTTGTTTCCACATATTTATCGCCATCTTTACTGTTGAAACCATCAATTAATGCACCAACCAAAGAAGCGCCCATACTAAAGAAATCACCTATACCACCACCAAGAGCTCCGAGTATAGAATCTAGAATTCCTTTCGCAGCGGAAACAAGTAAAGATTCTGAACTATTAAGACCATCTTTAAAATTATCGCCAGATTCCTCACCATGCTTTTTCAGGAACGGGAATTTTTCAGTAATCTTACTCTTTAGTTGTTCCCAAACAAGATCTACACCAGTCGCAAGCGTAGATCCAATAATAATCATTCCCTGGCTTATAGAATTTGCCGTACTGATTATTATTCCGGAAACGCCTTCGGAAGTTGAGTATGCGATTACTACTATGCCTTTAGCAATACTTTTAGATATTTCATCTATAGCATATACAACGCCGTCAACAAGCACCTTTATAGCTTTTTCAACAGTTTCTGAATTCTCACCTATTTCAATTAATGCCGGCGTTAAATGCTCGCTAAATACATAAGCCAAAGCCGCTACTCCAAGATTAAGTAAAGCCATTGACGCACTTACCGCAGCTATTGATAAAGCAAGACTATCTATTATAACTGTCGCAGCGACCATTATTGGAAGAAATGTCGGGAATGCGTAACTTAACACAGCAATAATTCCTGCTATGGCCGTCAGTTCTGTTAAAGTAGCTATAATCTCTTTAAGAGTACCACTAATTTTCCCGCCATCAACATCCTCTAGTAATTTACACGCGAATGCCATAGCAACAATACTAGCAGCCATAGCTGTTATTATTAGAGGTATCTCGTATCCAAAATTAAGAGTAGCTAATGCATAAGATATACCACCAAGAAGCGCAAGTATTCCAACAAAACCATTGAATACTTCTTCCATATGGTCCCAGTCTATAGTCTCTAAAGATTTTCCTACAGCTATAAATGATGCTGCAAAAGTTGCAATTAATACAGCGAATCCCAGTATAGGAGCCCATGATATTGCAATTGTTGCTTTAGATAAAATTGCAAACGATCCTGCTATCGATATTACACTAAATATAAAACCCAACATAATATCGCCAAGGCGCTTAACATCATTATCATCAAGAACTGCTGCGGCAATAAGCATACCAGTGAATAAAGCCGTAATTGCTGCTGTAAAAGCTATAACTGGTCCAG
>Ga0310690_10005097_pt1 | contig 18087 bp, 22 predicted proteins | sample AusTroGonzalo_MG_2_FD_207661 | JGI IMG/M metagenome (GOLD analysis project Ga0310690, IMG submission 207661) | Bovine rumen microbial communities from tropical cattle in Woodstock, Queensland, Australia - Gonzalo_04 (v2) (version 2) | ecosystem: Host-associated > Mammals > Digestive system >...
CATCACATCGTCCGCAAAGCCTGAGTTGACTATCACAAAAATCATCTCATGAGAAGTCTGTTTATCCATTGTATGTTCTCCTGTCTTAAAATATTCCATCCTGTTGTTTTCCACCATGAACTTCATGACAGAATTCACTCCTGTCACTGCAAAAAAGCCTGCAAGCCTCTTGTCCTCCAGGGCAGCCTCCTGCATGGCATCCATTATAGGCCCGAGATTCTGGTCCTCTGTAATTATTATGACCGCATCCTGGTCGCTCTCCCCTATGCCGAAGAACTGCAGCACTGCATTGTCAGAGATTGAACGGCAGGGAATGATAGTACCACCCCGGGCACCGGCCCTTTTGGCCGCATCAACAAGCAGCTCTCCGGAATTGCGCCCCACCAGGGCATAGATCATCTTATTTTCCATACTGCTTCTCCTTCATACTGAACACAAGGCCCAGAATCTGAATAGTTATGAGAGGTGTCATGGCAACCATGGCAATGACTCCAAAGGCATCAAGGACAGGGTTTCCCCCTGAAGCCGCAGATGCCCCCAGCGTAAACGACAATATAAAAGTCGAGGTCATAGGCCCCGAAGCAACTCCACCGGAGTCAAAGGCAATAGCGGTGAACAGCTTGGGGGTGAAAAATGTCAGCAAAACAGCCAGAGCATAGCCCGGGATGATGAAATACCACAGGCTGGCCCCCGAAAGGACCCGGTACATTGAAAGACCGATTGCCAGTGCTATTCCGGCAGATAGGGATACAAGCATGAACCGCTTTCTGATATGACCTCCGGAAATCTCCTCTATCTGCTCGTTCAGAACCCATACCGCAGGCTCTGCACAAACCACCACCGCACCCAGCACAAGGCCGATGGGAATCAGAATCCAGCTGTAGGAAAGCTTCCCTATCACTTCACCGATAGTGCTTCCCACCATCATAAAGCCTCCCTGAACCCCGGTCATAAAAAGAACCAGTCCTATATAGGTGTAGATAAGACCTTTGATCATCCTCCTCACCTGATAAGGAGGCATGTGGATAAGGGTAAGCTGGAATACGATGAACATCACTGCCATAGGAAGGAGTGATGATAATATCTCTTTAGCAATCTCTGGCATTACTGCCACAAACCCTGCAAACTCAACCTGGGAGCCGGATGCTGCGGCAGAAGATGAGCCCTTGGTGATTATACCCAGGAGGAGCACTGCCAGTATAGGGCCGATGGAGGCTATTCCTGTAAGGCCGAAGCTGGAATCCCGGTTAGCGGCACCACCTTTGGAGGAGGCCACACCCACACCCAGGGCGATAATAAATGGAACAGTCATAGGTCCGGTGGTGGCTCCCCCGGCATCAAAGCCTACAGCCATAAAATCGGGGCTGGTGAAATAAGCGCACAGGAACACCACTCCATAAGAAATAATCAGAAGCCAGCGGTATGAAAGGTTGAATACTATACGTAAGAGCCCCACCACCACGAAGAAACCTACACCGACAGCAATCATCAGTATAAGTGGTATCTTGGGCACTGCAGGGTTCACCCCCACCACCTGGGTGGCAAGGACCTGCACATCTGGCTCGGCAATGGTGATGAAAAATCCGATGGCAAAGGCAGCCCCTATCAGGAGGGCAAGCTTCCGCTTTGCAGTAAGGGCGGCTCCCGCCTTCTGCCCTATCGGGCTTATACCTAAGTCGGCCCCCACCAGAAACAGGGTAAGGCCTATAATGACCAGGACAGAGCCCACCAGAAAACGTACCAGAGAGGCAGAACCCACAGGGGCAATTGTAAAGTTGAGCAGAAGGACTATTACTATGATAGGCACGACTGAGATACAGGTCTCTTTCAGCTTTACAACTATGTTCATAGGGCGCTATTAAATTGTCTTGATAAAGATCCGGCTGTTCCTTGAATAATTGTATGCAGTCCTCTTCTTCTCGGGCAGATCGGAGACAACACCCTCCTCAAAGCCCATTCCCAGGAACCAGTCTGCGGTGCGGGTTGTAAGGACAAAAATCTTCTTAAGGCCCATCTTCTTGGCACGCTCGCAGAGGAACTCTATCATCTTTGGTCCCACACCCAGGTGGGAATAGGCAGCATCTACAGCCACTGCCGCAATCTCGCCGAACCCTTCCGGGTACACATGGAGAGCGCAGGAGGCATGGACTGCTCCGTCTATCTCGAACACGATGAAGTCGTTGAGGGAATCCTCTATCATAGTCTCGGTCCGTGGCAGAAGGATATTTTTGTCCACAAAAGGCTTCATGACACGGAGAACCTCACCCACCTCGTCGTAGCGCATGGAACGGATACCGCTGTACTGGTTTGAGTAGACCATGGTGCCGGAGCCCAGGTTGGAGAATATCTCCCGCAGGAGAACACCGTCGCTGCACCCGTCCAGTATGTGGACGCGGGAGACACCGGCCTCGCAGGCACGGCGTGCCTTGTCCAGCAGGGTAAGCTCAGGCTTGGCTTCGTTGTCCTTGAAGAACTGCTGGACATCAAGCAAGCTCATGTTGCTTATGCGGCCGGTGGTGGCTACCACGGCTCCGGCCGGCAGTTTATAATCGGCTGCCATAATGGCGGGCCGGGATGTTATGAAGAACAGCTTGTCAGCCCCCAGCCGGGATGCTGTGACTACAGCCAGGTCGTCGGAGAGGAGGTTGTAGGGACGCCCGATGGAGCTCCACCCTACGCATGGAAGAATAGGAATAAAGCCGTCGTCCAGGATCTTCAGGAGCTCCTTTGTCAGGATGCGCTCTGCATAGCCGGTGTGCTGGTAGTCGGTGCCGTCCACCACTCCGACGCCCCGGGCCCGCACCCAGTTGCCGATAACTGCCGGGCATTCATAGGCAGAAAGGCTGGTCATGATGCGGTTTGCCACATCAAAGGCTGCCATCTCCACAAAAGGAATGGCATCCGGTCCTGTGACACGCATGCCGTCAATCCATTCATACTTGATGCCATAGTCAGAGAGAACCTCGTCAATCCGCTCCTTTGCGCCAGGCACCAGAACAATCCGTATGCCAGCCTCCCGCAGTTTCACCACATCCCTTATAAGGAGTGAGAACTGAGGGTTTTCTATGATGTCGCAGTCAATCTTGATGACAAAGCATTTGCCTTTGAACTGATGCAGATAGTGGAACACTTCCCGGATAGTCTGTACCTGGATCTGTCCCTGGTTTAATTCTATATTTTCCATAACTTTATTTTATAATGATTTATATATAATTGCAAGTGCATAAACACATATCACTCTAAAACAAGTTCAAGATGATATGTAATTAAAGCAAATTTCAAGTCAGTTTTGAATATTTATGTAAATTTTTCTAAGTTTGTTTTAAAAAGTACTTGATTTTCTAAAATTTTCATAATATAATCCAGTTATGATTGGAAGAATTCAATACCTTAAAGAGCTTGCTCGCTACATGGACAAGCGTGTCATCAAGGTGGTTACCGGCATCCGCGGATGCGGTAAGACAACAGTTCTGGAGCAGTTCCAGAAGGCCCTTATCCAGAAAGGAATAAGCGACAGCCGCCTAATATTTGTACGGCTGGATGAAAGTGCTTTCGCCAAGCTTCTGGATGCAAAAAACCTGGAGGAATATATAATGGAAAAACTCCAGGCCGGTGTGATGAACTATATCTTCATCGATGATGCCTACAGATGCACAGGCTTCCAGAAAGTGATTCTGTCTCTCCTGGCAAAAGGAAATGCCGACATCTACATCGCCGGCTCCAACCGGAATGCACTGACCGAGGGTCTTGCCGATTATCAGGTTATACCGATGCTCCCCTTCTCATTCGCAGAATACATCGAAGCCCAGAAGCAGAGCATGCTTAAGGCAGTGGCAGAACAGGGCATAGAACAGCACTTCATGGACTTTGCCCGGTTCGGCAATATCCCCTTCACTCTGCAGCTTTTCAAGAACTCAAGGAACATAAATCAGTATCTGCAGGGACTTTACAACACCATCATCGTACAGGATATCGCCTCTATCCATCCCATCAAGGAGATCAAGGTGCTGGATGCGGCAATGAGCTACCTGCTCACCCACACCGGTATATCCTGCTCCTCCAAGAAGCTGGCCGATACCCTTACCGAACAGGGTTTCAAGACCACACAGCCTACAGCCGAGAACTACCTGCAGTTCATGGAGGAATGCGGCCTTATCTACAGGGTTGGACGCTACGACATCAAGGAGAAGGAACAGCTTAAGAGCCTTCCTATGTTCTATGCCGCAGACATGGGTCTGAGCAACATGCTGACAAACAAGCCGGAGATGGGCCCCATCCTCAAGAACCTTGTGTTCCTGGAGCTTAAACGCCAGCAGTACAGCATAAGCGCAGGCAAGATCGGCAACAACACCATAGACTTTGTGGCATCCAAGGGTGGCCAGACCTGGTACATCCAGGTGGAGGCATTTGTAAAGGATACAAAGATCCTCAACAAGAAGCTCCGCCCATTTAGGCAGATTCGGGATTACTATCCAAGAGTGCTTATCACCCTGGACAAGACAACAGGTACATCAGAATCTGGAATAAGGTTCTGCAATGCCCTGGAATTCCTTATGAACGGACAGCTGTAAGATAGAATGCGGAAACTGCTCTCTGCCGGACTTCTGACCCTTCTCCTGTGCCTTCTCTTCTCCTGTGCAACAGTGGAAGACACCAAGCGGAGCTTCTCCAAGGTGTGCTCCCGGGATATTGCGGCACTGGGAATAAAGGATACCTACGAGCTTGAGCAGTTCTTTCTGTCCCATAACCCTAAGGTGGACAAGGCCAAGGTCAGACGTCTGGCAGGCTACTACGTCACAGAGGGGCGTTTCGAGGGAATCAACTCAGATGTGGCTTTTGTGCAGATGTGCCTTGAGACCGGATATCTGCAGTTTGGAGGGCTGGTGAAGCCATACTTCAACAACTTCTGCGGGCTGGGAGCCATGAACAAAAAGAATCCAGGGGAGAAATTCCCTTCCGAGGCAATCGGAGTGCGGGCCCATATACAGCACCTGCATGCCTTTGCAACCAAGGATAAGAAGCTTCGGAACAAGCTGGTGGATCCCCGCTACAAGTATGTGCAGCCCAGAGGAAAAGCCCCCACAGTATGGAAGCTGGCAGGCACCTGGGCCATGGATAAAAATTATGGAAAAAAACTTGATGCTCTGCTGACAGAGCTCGAAAAATATTAAAGGGAGAAAAAAGTGAACGGATTAGATGCTTTTTTAAATGCGATTGATGACGTGGTATGGGGAATTCCTACCATTGTCCTGATTCTGGCAACAGGTCTTCTTATGACCATCGCTTGCCGCGGAATCCAGTTTACCAAGAGCAAGCTGGCCTTCCAGTCCATCTTCAGCAAGAAAGAGAGCGGACATGGAGAGCTTACAGGATTTGCGGCACTGTGTACTGCCCTTTCCGCAACTATCGGAACCGGTAACATCGTAGGTGTTGCAACCGCTATTGCAGCCGGTGGCCCTGGTGCCCTCTTCTGGATGTGGTTTGCAGCTATCCTGGGTACTGCCACCAAGTATGCCGAGTGTATGCTTGCAATCAAGTACCGCGAGGTTGACCCCAAGGACGGCCATGTTCTTGGCGGACCATTCTATACAATAGAGAAAGGTATGGGAGCCAAGTGGAAATGGCTGGCAGTCCTGTTTGCATTATTCGGTGCTATGGCAGGAATGATGGGTATCGGTACCATGACCCAGATCAACGGTATCACATCTGCCATCAACAACGTATTCGACCCGCAGAATGCACATATCGCCTTCGAGTTCGCAGGAACCTCATATTCATGGGCTACAGTTCTCGGCGGCCTCTTCGTGACCTTCTTCGCTGGACTGGTAATCATCGGCGGTCTCAAGAGAATCTCCAAAGTTGCTTCTGTAGTTGTTCCATTCATGGCATTCATCTACGTATTCCTGGGACTTTCCGTTCTTATCATGAACGTTACAGAGATTCCTGCAGCATTCGCCCTTATCTTCAAGAGCGCCTTCGGATACAAGGCACTGGCCGGCGGAGCTATGGGCTTTGTATTCAAGCAGATCACCGACGCAATGCAGAAAGGTATTGCCCGGGGTATCTTCTCAAACGAGGCTGGCCTCGGTTCTGCCCCTATCGCAGCATCTGCAGTCCAGACCGACGAGCCTGTTGAGCAGGGAATGGTTAACATGACCGGTACTATCATCGATACACTCATCATCTGTACAATGACCGGCCTTGCAATTGTAATCGCAGGTGCAGACCTGTGGAATTCGCCTGAGATCGGCGGTCAGGGACTGCGGGGTGTGGCTCTTACCTCTGCCGCATTCTCCAAGGTTCTGGGCGGTGACGGCGTAAGCGTGCAGTTCTTCCTGATGCTCTGTCTTATGTTCTTCGCATTCACCACAATCCTGGGCTGGGACTATTACTCCGAGAAATGTCTTGAGTACCTGACCAAGGGAAAGATGGGCCCGGTAAAGGTTTATAGATGGCTTTACATCCTGGCTGTACTTATCGGTCCTTACTTCACAGTGAACGCAGTATTCACCATTGCAGACATCACAAACGGTCTCATGGCAATTCCTAACTGTATCTCCCTGATCGTACTCAGCGGAGTTGTGGCAAAGACCACCAAGGATTACTTTGACCGGCATCCGAACGGACGGCTTTGATCCTGCCCTATAAAGCATAAAAAAGCCCTGGTTTCCCAGGGCTTTTTTAGTTTATTCCGAAGTCTACTTCATTTTAAACTAAGAAATAGCTCACTTACCCATTATAAGCGGTTTGAAGATGTTCCAGTATCCTGCGATAAAGATAATCACGATAACAGCTGGTACTACATAGGTAAGGTAGAACCGGATAGCCTTGCTCTTAGGGAACTTAAGGCCTTTTCCTGCATCAACCTCGGCAATGAAGTTGTCCCATCCCCAGCCCATCTTGGTGCAGCAGAATGCCAGATAGATCAGAGCTCCGATAGGAAGCAGGTTGTTGCTTACAAAGAAGTCCTCAAGGTCAAGGACGCCTGTACCAGGTCCCAGAGGCTGGAAACCTGACCATACGTTGAAGCCTAAAGCACATGGAATGGAAAGAACTATCATAAGTACGATATTTATGATTACAGCTTTCTTACGTGGAATACCATGGTCAATCATGAATGCTGCGATGTTCTCGAATACTGCAACTACTGTAGTCAGGGCTGCAAAGCTCATGAACAGGAAGAATAAAGCACCCCAGAAGGTTCCGCCAGGCAGCTGGTTGAATACATTAGGCAGTGTCACAAAGATAAGGCCAGGACCTGCACCAGGGTTTACACCGAATGCGAAGCAGGCTGGGAAGATGATGAAACCTGACATAAGTGCTGCGAAGGTATCAAGGCCGATGATGTTGATACACTCGCCTGTAAGGCTTCTGGACTTGTCGATATAGCTTCCGAAGATAGCCATGGAGCCGATTCCAAGGCTGAGTGTGAAGAATGCCTGGCCCAGAGCCGCATAAACTGCTTCCCAGAGGCCGTTCTCCACCATGTTGCCGAAATCTGGCTTAAGGTAGAACGCAAGACCTTCGCCAGAGCCTGGCAATGTCACTGCACGGAACACCAGGAGAAGCATGATCACCAGAAGACCGGACATCATGAACTTAGTTATCTTCTCAACGCCCTTCTGCAGGCCGAAGAAGCAGGCTGCAAAGCCGATGAGAACTACAATGATCATCCATGAGATCTGAAGAGTAGGATTGGATACCACACCGCCGAAGAAAGCCCCTACCTGGTCTGGATTGAGACCGGAAAGCATTCCTGATGCAGTAGCGAAGAAGTAGTATAACATCCAGCCGGCTACTGTGGTGTAGAACATCATGAGAAGGTAGTTTCCAGCCACACCGAAATAACCGAAGATATGCCACTTGGTTCCAGCAGGCTCAAGAGCTTTGAAGGACTGGGCCACGCTCTTGCGTGATGCACGTCCTACAGCGAACTCTGCAGCCATGATAGGAAGCCCGAATATTACAAGGAACAGCAGATACATGAGTACAAAGGCTGCTCCACCGTACTTTCCCGCAATGAATGGGAACCGCCATACGTTTCCCAGTCCGATTGCACATCCTGCCGAGAGGAAAAGGAAACCTAAGCGGCTTCCGAGCGTCTCTCTCCCTTTTTCCATAAAAACCTCCAAAACTAAAATTTAAAGCTGAATCCCAGGACCGGCACCACCCTCCTGCGGTCAAGCCGTTCTTCTGCCAAAGGGAATGCAATATATCCTGATATCGATATTATATCCATAAATGATATTAATCCACCTGCTCCACATGAGCAGATGAATCCGTTGTCGGCTCCGTCCAGAAGGCCGTAATATCCCATGTCGAAGAAGGTAATCCCGCTAACCCTGAAGAAAGCACTCCCTCTGAACATAGACTCGATGGGAATCTTTTTCATAAGAAGACGCAGTTCGCTGCGGTTTGCCAGCTTAAGACCCGAATCAAACCGGTAGGACTCATAGCCCCTGATAAGGCCGCCAAGACCGCTGTAGACAGTCAGAGAACCTATATGATGTCTTGCATAGATCGGGATTTCTGATCCTTCCACATAGTCCACCATGCTGGAGTTTCCAAAATAAACACAGGCGAATTTACTCTCCGGAGCAAATTCATACATTGGGATGAAGAACTTGAACTGGGCATAGTACTTGCGGAAATCGGCATCGCCTAAATAGCTGTTGAAGAAAAAATTTGGAGCATATTCAAAGGTGGCATTGGTAAAGAATCCTCTAAGCATGCCAGATTCTCTGTCTTTAAGGACACTGTCCACAGCAAGCTCAAGTATAAGCGAGTTCTGCAGAAGACCATGACGGTCAGGCCTATCTGTATCAAAGAAAGTATCATGATCATGCAAATACCACTCTCTCACACCTTTATAAAAAATGGAAAAATAGACAAGGTCGGTATTCTTCCGTGGGTCGTCCACAAGCCCCTGGGAAAATCCTGTTCCCCAGTTGAGATGGGGAGACCAGAACATAAGGCCATCGTAATCAGACACCTCTATGTCCAGGTTGTCATCGTTGGTATCGCGGAAATAATATAAATCTGTAATACGGGCACCGACAAAAAGCCAAAGGATAGTATCCCGTTTCTCCAGGATTGAGAATCCCTTATATCCTATGCCATAGTTCATTCCCCATACTGTGAGGTTGGTCATTGTTATAAAATTATCACTCTTGTCATGGAGAGTAGCATAGACAGGGGAAGCAAGGAGAACGGTAAGCAGAATGAACAGGAAAAGGAGTTTTCTCGTCATACCACCAGTTTTCCAAGGGCCTTGAAAAAGAGTTCATTTTCCCGGTGCTGTCCAATGGTTATGCGGATACAGGTAGGAAATCCATAGCTTGCGGCAGGGCGCACTATAATACCCTGCTCCATCAGAGCCTGGGCCGCTTTCTTAGCATCCATCTTCACATCGATGAGGATGTAGTTGGTCTGGCTCTTAAAATAGGAAAGCCCCAGTCTGTCCAGTTCAGCATAGTAGTATGCTTTCTCTGCGGCAGTCTCTGTCACAGTGCGGTTGTAGAATTCGTCATCTGCAAGGGCCTCGGCCGCAATGTTCTCGGCCACAATAGAGAGGTCGAATGGAGGTTTTACCCGGGAGATCAGGGAGATAAGCTCAGGGTCTCCGATTCCGAAGCCTATGCGCACCCCTGCAAGGCCGTACACCTTGGAGAATGTGCGGAGGATGAACAGGTTCTTCATGCCACCCTTCAGCAGCTCTACAGAGCCTATGTTGTACTCCGGCTCGGTAAAATCGATATATGCCTCGTCCAAGAAGACGAAGATATTTTCAGGAACCTTGCGCAGGAATGCTGTCAGCTTGTCGGTTGGCAGACACTGTCCTGTGGGGTTGTTGGGGTTGCAGATGAATATGATCTTAGTCTTGTCTGTAATGCGGGAATAGATGTCATCCAGGTCTATGGCGCTCTCCTTCATAGGAGAGAATACCGGAACAGCATGCATTATGCGGGTTATGGTCTCGTAGACGGCAAAGGTGATCTCCGGAATGATGGTCTCATCCCCCGGATTCAGGACAGCCATACCCATGTTGTAGATAATGCCGTCACCGCCATTGCTCAATGTTATGTTATCTCTGGAACAGCCCAGCTTTGCGGCAAAGGCGTCCAGAAGGTCACGGTCATAGATCTCTGGATAGATGTGGAGCTGGTCGGCAAGCTCTGAATACTTGGCCTTAGCTTTCGGAGATGCACCCCGAGGGTTTTCGTTGGAAGCCATTTTGTAGACTTCGGGCAGGGCAATCTCGGAAAGGGCCTGCTTGATTGATTTTCCAGGAACATAAGGCTTTATCGGGAGTATTGTCTGGTTCGCAAGGCTTTTTATATCCATTGATCACTCCTCCAGATATTCAGGAAGTCCAAGAATCATAGCCTGAAGCTTCTTGTTCTTTATCTTGCCGGCAGCCTCTTCCACGGAATACCATTCCCTTCTGCGGAGAATATCCTCGGGCCACTTGTCCAGTATCTGTGTAACTTCCATGGCAAACACCTTTATGCGGCACTTGCCGTCCCACTTCTTGATGGAATACTTGCCTAATGATGGCTTATAGATGCGGCCATAGATGCCAGCCTCCTCAAAGGCTTCTTTCTGGGCAGATTCAGAGGAAGAGAGCCCCGACTCCACCAGACCTTTGGGAATGCCCCATTTGTCCTTCTTCTTGTTGGTTATCAGGAGAATCTCTATATTATCATCTTGGCGCCGGAATGGGATAATTCCAGACTGGATATATAATGTTATGCCGTTCTGTGCGTCCATATTAATTAGAATATATTTTATATATAGCAAAAATGCAATGGGTAAAAAAAAGGCAACCTGCTTCCAGATTGCCTTTCTGATACAAAAAGTGCTCAGCTTAGAGGGCAGCCACCTGCTCCTTCATCTTGCCATTGGCAATAGCAGCCTTGCAGATCTTGCAGATCTTTACTTTCTTGGAATTGGCTTCGATCTCATAGAGTGTCTTCACACCAGTTCTCTTGCAAACCGGGCACTCACTTCTTCCGCTCTTTGGAAGTTCTCTTACGCCTGCTCCTCTGTGTGCTTTTGACATTATATTCTCCTTTATAAGTTCATTATCAACAGCGGTTATTGTACAGAAAAAGGGATTACAGGTCAAGAGCCAATAACAGGACTCCCTTCGCAGGCGCGCTCCCGCAGACATCCATCTGCCCTTCTGAACTCGTTTCTTTTGGGTTCAGAAGGGCGTGGCTGTAGCTGCGGTCCGCAATGCTCAGGGAGCGCCTGTTTTGGCTCTTGGTTGATATTCATTTCTTAATACAATAGCCGGAATGGGATAATGACACATAAACTCGAACTGGGTTTGGGGCGGTAACTGGAGGGGCAAAAAAAGGGCTGCCCGTGAAAGAGCAGCCTCAAGTTGTTAAGTAATTTTTTTACAAATCAGTCTTTGTCCAACCAGCAGGAATATGGTCAGTATCATAAGTTGCAGGAAGAGCAGCAGGACACTTGAATGTTCCAGTTGCAGCCACACCAACAACCCATGGACTTTCTGAGAAATCTGCTGGTTCCCATGCCGAGAAATGAACTGTTATGCTGTTGAGGCTTGAGCAGTTGGCAAGCATGTCAGAAAGACTTCCCTTAGCCAATGTGGTGGCTTTTATTACAATAGAAGTCATAGCGGTGCAGCCTTGGAACATAGACATATAGGAGTCCTGCAGCAATGTGGTTGCCGGTAATTCAGGTGCTGCAGTAAGTGCAGTGCAGTCATAGAACATATCCATATAACAGTCTTTAGTCAAAGTAGTAGCTGGAAGCTCAGGAGGTGTTGTCATGACATCACAACCCCAGAACAGACCGCCAAAGCAATACTCATTTGGTATTGTAGTAGAAGCACAAGTTTTGTCCACCAAGCTCATAATATTGCCACTGGCAGCAATAGAGCCGGTCATGATAAAAGTAGCATTGGCAGCCATGGTATTGAAAGTTGCGTTGTCTCCACGCAGATAGAATTTACTGCCACTGGCAAGGTCATAATCATGGTTCATTTCGAAAGCCGACCAAGTAGCCCCGTCTGTAGAATATTGCAAAGAAGGGCTTGCTCCAGTTGTTGTATAAAGCTGGATAGTTGATGCTGCATTTGCTGTAAAGCAGAGTGGACCAGATGATGCAGGGTCATCTCCACCACCGCCGCCACCGCCGGAGCTGGAACCGCCAGAATCACCGCATCCTGCTAAAGTAAAGACAAGCAGAATCGCCATAATCAAAACAAGAAATTTTTTCATAATTCTCCCCTCTAATAATTGTTAATTATTTCTATCATAGATATATTATAGAGAGAGAGTCAAGCCTTTTTCGACGGCAGAAGCCACCCCCGGCGATATCACAGTCTGACTGCGGCAGTGCCTTTTGCTGGCAGCTTTTATGGCTATGTGCCCTGTAATCCCTTTTCCTATATAAGCACGGGGATAATGACACACAAACTCGAAATGAGGTTGAGGGGCGGTAACTGGGGAATTACTTGGAAACAAGCTTGGCCATATCCGCAATCTTCTCCTTCCACCGCTGTACAAAATCCTCTGGAGCCACCGGCTTCGCATCTGCACCACAGGAGAGAATCCAAGCAAGAATCCTGTCATCCTGACTTGATGTAAAGGTCAGAACGGTTTTATTCTCCTTCTCTTCTATCACTTGGTCATCAGCCCATCGGTTCTCTCTTACCCACACCTGAACCTCTCGATAGAACTCAATCTTGTATTTGACTAATTCCTTGAAAGTATAGGCCCCGAAGCGGCTGAAACCATGCCGGACAGCAAACTCAAAATCAATGGGAAGCTCAAATGTCTTACCCACAAACCGTATCTGCTCCATTCGCCTTAGCACAAACATGCGGACATCCTGCCGTTCCTCGTCATAACCATAAAGATAGCAGGTGCCATCTTCCAGAAGAAGCTGGTATGGATGTACAATGCGGTTTTTCCGCTCCTTATCATACTTTCCCTTGTAATAGAACTGAATCTTACAATTGCGGTTCATATAATCAAGAATCCTGGAGAACTTGGTCTGGTCAGCCTTGCTGTATTCCGGCCGTGGTGGAACTGCAATCCGTGAGAAATCTGATATCGGCATCTCGGTAAGGCTTTCGATATATTCAATAATCTTGTCATAAACCGGTGTATTCTGATACTGGTTCAGAAGCGACTTAAGAATGGCAAGTGTGGTGTAATTCCGCATGGAATCGACAGTGATGTGTTTTGATTTCTTCCAATCCTTATTCATACGGAAAGTAAGCTGATGCTTGTCAAATGTTATGATCTGCTCGCCTGCATCCCCTATTAAAGCAAGTTCCCTCCCCAAAGTGGCAGGGCTTCCAAGATTCGCGTCTTTGAGCGTGGTTTTATTTATGATCTCTCCCCTGGCTTGGGCAGTGAGAATAAGTCGGATAAGCTTGTTTATCCGGGCATTGCGCTCGGCACTTAGTGCTTTATTGTAATACATGTGAGTATTTTGAAATATTTTTGAAAAAATTTCAAGTCCGTATCATTAGTGATATAGAGTAGGCTGTATATTTTACTTAGAAAACAAAAAGGAGAAACCAATGACACTTAAAAATGGATGTTTCGTCACAAAAAGGGATTATGCAGAATTATATGAGGATTATAAAGAATTATATAAAAATGAAAAGTTGGATGAGCCTATCCTCTTAAAGTGGGCAATCGCCGCAGAATTCTGCAACGACTTAAGCATGAAGCAAGGACTGCAACCCTGCTATTATCTCAATGGTGAAGTTGTGGATGGTTTGAAAGACAATTATGACATCAGAGGTGTAAACTATGAATGCCGTCTTAAAAACAATGGTTGGAGGCTTCCTCTGCGCAAAGAAATACAATTCATATCTAGGAATCTATACGCCAAGGTGGGCAATACTTGGCTTTGGACAAATGATGAAGGTGGATGGGCCGAAAGTCGGATTATGATCCACGCTGAAAATGGATATACGGCCAAAGAACTCGAAGATTTTTTCGGGTGGAAAATAGAGACCACCAGCACAGGTATCCTCGCTTATTCCACAGATGCCATCCCCCATGACCCAGAAGTTAGAACTGCTTTTGTCCTAATCAGGACAATGTATAAAGATGATTTTGAGAAGAAATAAGTATGTGATATAATTAAGGAAGAGGTTTAAGAATGCTGGAAAAGCAAATACAAGAGTTGTCCGAGTGTTATCTCAAAAGTAAAGAATTTGGTATAGCAAAATTTATTGAATTAGCACATTCTCAACTCTCACTTATCGAAAATGATTATGGCGAAGTAATATATAGCTCAAAAGAAAAATTTACGAAAGGAAAATATTATTTTCTTGGTTTGAATCCCGGGGGAAGTGGATATATAAAAATAAATGACCACTTAAATGAATATCGGAAAAGAACCCAAGACCAATGGAGTGAAGATGATATCAACAAACCCCCATTACTAAAGAAAAGAGCTGAAGAACTATTCAAAATTTTGAATTATAAGCTTTGTGATGTTTTTTCTACAAATCTGATTTTTAAGACAACACCAAATGCAGATTCTCTTAATTTTGGGTTTGCTGGATTGTGTTGGGGCGTTCATCTTCTTGCGTTAAGTATAGTTCAACCCGAGGTTATTATTACTTGTGGCAATGATAAAAAAGAATCTGCATTTTCATTTATTTTAGATTTATATTCTGATAGAAATTGTGCCCCTGACAAAAAACTATTTGAAGAATATACAATATCAGAACCATTAAAAATAAGTATAAAATTTTCAAAAATCTATATTCAAGACCGACCAACTTTACTAATTGGCCTACCACACTTGAGTAGATTTAATTATTTAAATGATACGGTTTTTCAAGAAAAAATTAGAGAACTAACAAAAAAAGGATAAAATGAATATCAAGAAATTGTTCAGAAGAATAAGAAAAACAATAAAGCTACTTCCATACAAAGGTGCCGGAGTAGCACTGTTCAAGAAAATGAATGGCGAATACCAGTTATTGCTTGGCAAACGTAAATATAGGCCTCAGGCAGGTAAATGGTCCATTCCCGGTGGCGGGTATGAATCGTACGACAAGACCCTTCTTAATACAGCTTTACGAGAAACACAGGAAGAAATCGGAGTTGATGTTTTAAAAGCTGCTATAATTAAAGAACCTGTGGAGTACCGATGTAATCTTATCTTTTTTGTATGGGCAACCTATATGTATGAGGTCGATTCGGACTTCCCTGTACCCAAAAGATTCCATGAGTTCTCTGAAATGAAATTCATCCCGCTACAAGAACTAGGAAAATACAAATTGGCCTGGGGAGTAAAGAAAGAGATAAAGAAGTTTTTAAAGGAAACGGCTAAAAGCCACAAGAGAATGGAAACCCTAACATTATTGAGAAAGACAGACACCAAACTGCCAGTAAACCTTTGGATAAGCGAATCTGATTGTTCAAAACACCCTTGGCTTTATTTCCAAAACAATTATATAGATCGATTCACTTGTAATATGAATTTAATTCCTGTAACCGTAGAAGAACACCCTAAAATAATAATTAAGAAACAACCTCTATTACTATCACTTGCAGATTATAAAAAAGTAACCGACTTTATTTCAAATAACTGCGAGACAATTATAAAATATATTCAAGATCCAACTTTTGGAATAATGGACTTCTATGAAAATGTAAAATGGCAATGATCAGACTTGGCTCCGGAATTCTTAAAAAGCCCTTGTTAATCGTCAAATTCAATCATCAAAGAAAAAATGAAGAAAAATAATCACACCCAAGGATGGGAGAGCTCCAAACAGTAAAAAATAAATAAGCAGAAACTCTATCATACTCCCCTATTATATTTGGATGGTGTGTCAAATAATGCCACCCCTTCCAAAAAAAAATTTTACCTGTAGCATTATTTGACACACATAGTATGTTATCGTGTAGCCAACCTATAAAGAGTGCGCGAGGGACAAGCCCGTTGACCGCACAGCAACCTGCTATCTGGCAAGGTGCTAATGCTTGATCTATGGAGGAAGTGTATGCTTATTACAGAAGAAAAAGTGCAAGAGGCTTATATGACTATGCCAAATGTCTATAGGTACTACGAACGGTTTAAAGATACAGGATCAAAGCCAGTAAGAATGTACTATCTTATGGATTGGTATCAGGAGTATTTCAAGGATATTTCCAAGGAAGAAAAAGAAGAAATTGAAGGAATAATCAAAGCGGCTTTCCGAAGGTTCACCGAATCTGATTGGGATTATGTCATCAGGTGCAGCTCAGGCGTCTATGCCAAAATGGCTTGGGATATTAAGAAGAGGAAGTACCTCAATCAGCTCCGTCAGGGTAAACTATTTGATGAGGTCATTGATTATCTGGAGTGCTGCATTGAAAAACCGTTATGATGAGATTATAGATTACAACTGGAAAGGCTCCCCTAATCGAATCAGGATGCCTCTGGAGCAGCGGGCCAAGATATTCGCTCCTTTTGCTGCTCTGCGAGGTTATTCAGAACTGTTAAGGAAAGCAGAGGAAGAGGCTCTGCAAAGGTTTGAAAGACATAAAAACGATGAGGAAGATGTTATATATGATGAATGCAATTAAATTGGAGAAGGCAACCTTATCCGCTGTACCTTATGACAAGATAAGGTATTTTTCCCTTGCAGAAGGCGGTGCAATGGGATGCCCCGGTGAAGTTCTGATGGTCACATCAGACGGAAAGATATATCAGGCAAATTACTGCTATGGTGATATCTCCTATGGTGATCTTGTGGCCGCTTTCCCTACCCTGGGAATGTGCGAGTTTCCATTATTCGGAGTAGGAACTGTCATGCCGGAAGGCTGGAATTACGTGGCCTTAGGCATGGGAAACCATCTGGTGGTACATGATGATGTATATCCTGAGCTTAAAAAGAAAATAGTAGGATTAAGACCTTGCGAGATATACCAGAAATGGTTAGGTTTTGCATTACCTAAGAAAAAGGAAGCCCAGGGATTGTTTGATGGAATTCTGGAAGACCCGCCTCAGAAAGTAGATTGGAAAGACTTGGCTGAACTTTGGAACAAGGCCCATCCTGACAAGCCAGTTCCTCTGAAGCATAAGCCTATAAAGAAAAAATGACGGTATATTGAGCAACAGGGAGATAGAAATGGCATTAGACATTCCTTATTTTATGCAGAATCCGGATTGGTATTACCACGATGACAAAGAAGGGATCTACAAGCTGACTGACAAGGCCCCAGAGGAAGCCAGGAAGAGCTATAAAGAATTTTATTATGAATTAAACGAAGCGCACCTTATCATAGAAGAACCACTAACTAAAGAAATTATTTCAAGGGATAAGGCTACAGGGGAAGTATTGTAAAATAAAAAAGCCCCAGATTTAGGGGCTTTAATATGTTCTTGGTTTACTACTGTATTGCTCACAACCGTCAGACTTGCCAACAATAATATCGTGCATCCCACCAGCAACCTTATCCAGAGCATCTGAATTCAGTTCAAGGTCTGCCAATTCAGCCAGATAAGCCTCTGCTTCGTCTTTTGTTATGTCAATTCCTGCTGCCTTAGCCAGAGCAATCAGTTCATCAGCGGTCTGACACTTCGATGCTTTCTCCAGCATCTCTTTTGTTAATTTTGTCTTGTCAATTGGCATATTTGCCTCCTCACATAGTAAGTATAAACCGCCATAGGAAGATGTGTCAATGTTCTAAAAAAAAGCCCCGATCGTGGGGCTTTAATTAATTCTTGTGGAGGTAAATCATCCGTACATCTTTGTTTTTCTATTATGGAGAGAGGAATCCTGATGGCATACGGAAGGCATAAACCCCCCAGCAACCTTATCAAGGGTTTCTTGGTCAAGTTCAAAATCCTGTAGTTCTTCAAGATAAGCCTCTGCCTCTGCTTTTGTAATCTCCATTCCCTCGGTCTTTGCCAGAGCAATCAGTTCATCAGCAGTCTGACACATTGCTGCTCTATCAAGCATCTCTTTTGTTAACTTTGTTTTATCGATTGGCATATTTGCCTCCTCAGCAAAGAGATATTAGAATTTTCTTCTTCTAAGGATAACAATATCATCCATTGGAATAGAAGAAGGTAAAGAACCACCGG
>Ga0310690_10005098_pt1 | contig 18085 bp, 13 predicted proteins | sample AusTroGonzalo_MG_2_FD_207661 | JGI IMG/M metagenome (GOLD analysis project Ga0310690, IMG submission 207661) | Bovine rumen microbial communities from tropical cattle in Woodstock, Queensland, Australia - Gonzalo_04 (v2) (version 2) | ecosystem: Host-associated > Mammals > Digestive system >...
TGGTGAAGAAGCTCCGTGCTACCTACGGAAACGAAAACGTGGTGGCCTCGGATCTTCGCCCTTTGACCGGTGAGATTGTCGAGACCGGTCCTTTTGAGAGAATCGACTCGACGCAGATCATGCAGATCGTCGACGTGGTGAAACGCTACAACATCGACACCATCTATAACCTTGCTGCCATCCTTTCGGCCACGGCCGAGAAGAACCCCATGCTGGGTTGGAACGTCGGCATCGGCTCGTTGGTGAACTGCCTTGAGACGGCACGTATCTTCAACTGCGCCGTCTTCACGCCTTCATCCATTGGCGCTTTTGGCGCTTCAACGCCGCACGACAACACGCCTCAGGACACTATCCAGCGCCCGAACACCATCTACGGTGTGACTAAGGTCACGGGTGAGTTGCTGAGTGATTACTACTTCACCCGCTTTGGTGTGGACACCCGCAGCGTCCGCTTCCCGGGCTTGATTTCCAACTTGACCCTGCCTGGCGGTGGCACCACCGACTACGCCGTGGAAATCTACTACGCCGCTGTGAAGGGTGAGAAGTTCATCTGCCCCATCAGCAAGGGTACCTATATGGACATGATGTACATGCCCGATGCCTTGGATGCCATGGTCGACATCATGGAAGCCGACCCGACCAAGCTGGTGCACCGCAACTCGTTCAACGTGACGGCCATGAGCTTCGACCCGGAGATTATCTACAATGCCATCAAGAAGTACTATCCGAACTTCGAGATGGAGTACAAGTTCGACCCGATCCGTCAGGCCATCGCCGACAGCTGGCCGAACAAGATGGACGACAGCTGCGCTCGCGCCGAGTGGGGCTGGAACCCGAAGTACGACCTCGACAAGATGACGGTCGACATGATCGAGACCTTGAAGAAGAAGCTGCTGTGATTTGGCAGCATGAAACGAAAAATGGAGAGGCAAATGCTTCTCCATTTTTCGTATATTTGCATCCCTGAAACACCTTAATTATTATATATGCTCTCCAACCTAAACAAATACCAAATCATCCTAGCCTCTAAATCCCCTCGCCGGCAGGAACTGCTGCATGGCATGGGCGTGGAGTTTTCCATCATGACCAAGGAAACCGATGAGAGTTTTCCTGCCGACATGTCCTTGGACGAAGTGCCGAAATACCTCAGCCTGCAAAAATCCTTGGCTTTCACGGATGATGAACTGCCTGCAGACTTTCTGCTCATCACTTCCGACACCGTCGTGATTTGCGAAGGGGAGATCTTGGGCAAGCCGAAAGATAGGGAAGACGCCGCTCGAATGTTGCAGTTGCTCTCGGGGAAGACGCATCATGTGGTGACAGGTGTCACGGTGCGGTCGGCTGATAAGACGGAGTCGTTTGCAATGCGCTCCAACGTGACCTTCGCCCAACTTGATGCTGAAGAAATTGACTATTACATTGAGCATTGCAAGCCTTACGACAAGGCGGGTGCCTACGGCATTCAGGAATGGATCGGGTATGTGGGCATCAGCGGGTTGGAAGGCTCGTTCTACAATGTCATGGGCTTGCCGACCAGAAAGTTGTACGGCGTTTTGAAAGCGTTCTGATTTTTTCCTATATTTGCAAATTATTAGCAAAGTAATGAGCGAAAGTCTCCCTAAAATATTGATTACTAACGATGACGGCAATGCCGCCAAAGGTCTGCGCAAGTTGGTTGGCTTGATGCGTACACTGGGCGATGTGACGCTCATCTCCACCGATGAGGTGATGTCGGCCAAGAGCCATTCCTGCTCCATCCGCGAGAGGATTTACGTCCGTCTTGTGCGCCAAGAAGAGGGCTTCACCGAGTACCGCTGCAACGGCACGCCCGTCGACTGCGTGAAGCTGGGCTACCAAAAACTGATGCCGACGCCGCCCGATTTGGTGGTCTCGGGCATCAACCATGGGATGAACGCTGCCTCAACGGTAGTATACTCGGGTACCATTGGCGCCGTCATCGAGGCCTGCATGAACGGCTTGAACGCCATCGGTTACAGCCTCCACAGCCTTGACCCCGATGCCGACTTCGACCATCTCGACGCGGCCATCCTCGAAATCACGAAGAAGGTGCTGAAAGAAGGCCTTCCCAAGGGCGTTTGTCTCAACGTGAACTTTCCCAAGCGCAGCGAAGAACCCATGAAAGGCATCAAGGTGTGCCGTCAGGCGGACTGCCGCTGGGTGGAGTATTTCAACGACCTCGTCGACGAGAACGGAGAGCCATATTACAATTTGGACGGTGAGTTTGTGAGCGACGACATCAAGCCCGACACCGATCTTTGGGCCTTGGACCACAACTATGTCGCCGTGGTGCCGACTTGCTTCGATTGGACGGCGCATGCCAACATCGAACCGATGAAATCATTTGAAAAGATAACTGTTTGAATATGAACTATATTATTGACGCGAGACTTCGAGACACGAGACGCGAGACTTTGTTTGTCCCGTGTCCCGTAGTCGCGTGTCCCGTGTCAAATAAAACAAATCATGAAAATAAAAGATAATTTTTGGCTGGGGTTGTTGGTCGGAGCGGCCAGTTTCGGTCTGTTTTTCCTGCTGTTCAGCCTTATTCCTTGGGAGAGCCTTGGCAGGTTCTCTACCCGCGCGCCGTATCTGTTGGCCTTTATCCCAGGCGTGGTACTGTTTAGGATGATGCTCGTGAAGTGGAACCTCGAAAAGATGGGTAAAGGCGTTCTCGCTGTTACGATAGTAGGGATGCTTTTGGTGTTCTTCCTTATTTAACGAATTGTATACCAATGAAATACTATATCATAGCAGGCGAGGCTTCGGGAGACTTGCACGCTTCCAACCTCGTCGCTGAAATCAAGAAGAAGGACAAGAAGGCCGAGTTTCGCGGCTGTGGCGGCGACTTGATGAAAGCCCAAGGCGTCGATCTGCTGAAGCATTACCGCACGATGGCCTACATGGGCTTCGTGGAGGTGGCAGTCAACCTGCGCAAGATACTTCGCAATATCTCGCAATGCAAAAAGGATATTCTTGATTATCAGCCTGATGCAGTCATTTTGGTGGACTATCCAGGCTTCAACTTCCGCATTGCCGACTTCGCGCATCAACAAGGTCTCAAGGTGTTCTATTACATCTCGCCGCAATTGTGGGCATGGAAGCGTCGTAGGGTGAAGAAGATCCAGAGAACGGTGGATAAGATGTTGGTTATCTTGCCTTTCGAGGAGGAATTCTACAAGCGCTATGGCGTGGATGTGACTTTTGTGGGCAATCCGTTGTTGGACGAGATGGCGAAGTTCGGTTCGGCCAACCGCTCTATCTTCCTGCGTCGCAACAGCCTCGGCGAGAAACGTGAGATCATAGCCTTGCTGCCGGGCAGCCGTAAGCAGGAGGTGAAGCGCGTGCTCCCCGTGATGCTGAAGGTGGTGAAGCATTTCCCTGACTATCAGTTTGTCATCGGTGGCGTCTCGTCGCTTGACAAGTCCTTGTATAAGGGCATCATTGGCAATGCCGATGTCTTCTTCGTCGAGAATCAGACTTACGAGTTGCTGCAAAACTCCAGCGCCGCTTTGGTCACTTCGGGGACTGCGACGCTCGAGACGGCCTTGTTCTCCGTGCCCGAGGTGGTGTGCTACAAGGCCACCGATTTCTCCTACCGTCTCGCCAAATGGATGATCAAGGTGAAGTTCATTTCGCTGGTCAACCTGGTGATGGACAAGGAAGTGGTAAAGGAATTGATACAAGGCGACCTGAACGAGGAAAATCTGGTCAAGGAATTGGACCGCCTTCTCCACAACGGCAAGCGCCAACGTCAGCTGCTTGAGGACTACGAAGAGTTGAAAGACCGTCTTGGCAATGCAGGTGCTTCAGGGAAAGCTGCCAATGCCATCCTGGATGCAATGAAGGATAAGGGCTAGTCTGTTTCAAATAAAATTTTTCTTTTTCAATTAAATTTTTTGCCATCTTATTTGGAAATATGAGAATTTTATATATTTGCCGTGTGATTAAATAATGATAACATGAAAAAGAGAATTACCCTCTTGTTGGCATTGCTTTTCATGGGCGTTTCATTGCTGGCACAGAACTCGACCCAAGGCAAAGAGTTTTGGTTCTCGTTTATGAAGAACGGTTATCAGTTTAATGGTCAGGAATGGGTGGAGACGCAAGTGATGGTCAGTGCAAAACGGGCCTGCAGTGGGACAGTCAGCAATCCGCGCACATCATGGTCGATGTCTTTCACGGTTGAGGACGAGAGTGTCGTGGTGCTGCAAATCCCATTGAACCAAGGTTATAATGACAACAACGAAGGCACTCCTTCTAATTATGGATTGAAGCTGACCGCTACGGATACCATCTCGGTCTATACCGCCAACTGCGCCACCAACTCATTTGATGCCTCTTTTGTGCTTCCCGTTGAGAGCCTCGGCTCGGACTATATCGTACAGAGCGACAGCCAGTCGAGGACGCAATCCGCATTTTCAGACCAAGAAACGAGCGCTTTCCTCATTGTTGCCACGGAGGACAACACGCAAGTCGACATTATCCCGTCGGTGCCCACCCTTGATGGAAACAATGCCGGTGTCTTGTATACGGTCAATCTGGGGAAGGGGCAGACTTATTCTATGCGCTCGAACTATAGTTCGAACAATCGTGATTTGTCGGGTACGAAGATCAGCGCACGCGACGGCAAGAAAATCGCTGTTTTCAACGGCAACACGCTGACCACGATACCCAATTCGTTGACAGACGGATTTGATCACATTTTTGAGCAGGCACTGCCGGTGGAGACGTGGGGACAGCAGTTTGCCGTTACTGGTTCAATGAATCGCACCCGTGATTTAGTGAAAATCACGGCTGGCCACGACAATGACACGGTGTGGTGCAACGGCCAGGTTGAGGCAGTTCTTGATGCAGGGCAGTCGCATACCTTTTGGCTGTATTCCTCTTTCGGCAATTATCAATTTGCCGGTGGCTCTTGTTTCATCCAAACCTCACAGCCGAGCATGGTTTATCTATATAATACAACTTCATACGATTCGGGTGATGTGAAGATGGAGGACGGCGACCCCTCGATGGTATGGATTCCACCTGTCGAGCAGAAGATCAATGAAATCACTTTCTGCACTTTCAACCATAACAACGCCCCCATCAATACTCATTATGTGAACATTGTGGTCGATACTGAGAGCGTGAATGAGGTGTATTTGGATGGTAACTTGGTCGATCCGGATGGGTTTAATCCTCTGATTGGTAATGAAGCCTATTCTTGTGCAAAAGTGAGAATCTCCCATGGTATCCATCATTTGTCTTGTATATGGGGACTGATTGCCCATGTCTATGGCTTCGGCCATGTCAAAGGCTATGCTTATTGTGTGGGGGCCAATGTGTTGGACTTGTCGGGAAGCCTTTTTGTGAACGGACAATCGAGCCACTTGTATCATAATGGCTTATACCTTTGTGTGGGCGAGAGCGCAGAGTTTATGCTACGGACCAACTATCCCGTGCAGCGTGTGTTCTGGGATTTCGAAGGCACTATGATGGAAGGAGGGATGACGGTGTCGCATACTTTCGATCAAGTCGGGGATTTTGTCACAACGGCACTCGTCGAAGGCATTGATGCTTTTACGAATGAGCCGGTTTACGACACGATGACTTTTGATGTGCATGTGGGCCAACCGGAATATCACAATGAGAGCCATGCGGTCTGCGATGTGGATGCTTTCGACTATTACGGGGTGGAATATACACAATCGGGTCATTACGAACAGATTGGAACCAATATCTATGGCTGCGACAGCATCTATATTTTGGATATTGACATGGAGTTTACCCCGTATTTTGAGTTCGTCGGTGCGCATTGGCCCATCGGCGGTAGCGAGACTCATATCAGCGTGAATGAATATTCCATCCGCCTGTCTGAGCCTCGTGCCCATATCGACACGGTGCTTTGGCAAATCGACTGCCCCAACTGGTATGTGGAACCGCATGGCAGCGGGGGCGAGGAATGCACCTTGTTTATCTATACCTATCTGTTGGAGCCGGTCACGCTGCATGCTTGGGCCGTCAACCGCTGCGACACGGTGCATGAGGAGTTCTTCATCCAGACCTCGTATTATGATGTGGGGGAAATGGACGAGGGTCGTGGTTTTGATGTTTCGCCCAACCCGACTGACGGCATTGTGACCTTGTATTTTGGACAATCTATGGGCGTGGCGGAAGTCTCGCTATACAATAGTTTGGGCCAGAAAGTGGATGCCTTCTCTGTTGATACGGACCTGTACCAAGATAAGGCCTATGTGATGCCGAATTTAAGAAACGGTCTCTATTATTTTATGTTGAATTGCAATGGTGCGATAGTAACTCGAAGGGTTATTCTTTCGCGATGAAATATGTCGATTATGAAACAATTGAGTCTAAAACCCTTGGTTTTGATGGTCTTGGTCGCGTTGGTGTTGCCTTCTTGCCTGAAGGAAGGAGATAAGACGATTTTGGTGAATGACCCTCAAGATATTCCTTTTATCACGGAATATCTTCCAGAAGACTTGCTGGGTCTCTTTGGCGAGGAGCATGTGTTCTTCGGTGACCAGCCTCCTGTGGTCGACATGGAGTTCAAGTCGATGCACGAGTACGTGGCCACCAACCTGCAGCCACCGTTTGCGCCCCAGGCGGGACAACTGTCGCCCGTCACGCATTACCATAAAATCAACCAACAGTACCTCCAGATGGCCGAATATATCAGCATGACTGCGGAGGAGACCTACTGCAAGATGATCTCGCCCGTGTATCTGACGGGCCGTGGCAACGACTTCACGGTCTATTACCATGAAGCACCGCAAACCGAAGGTCATCCCGAACACGCGGTCTTGTTTTCGGGCACCTTGACCGACAACGGGGTGAAGAACATGATGTATGGCTATAAAATATTGAGATACAACGACTCCATAGTGCCTCCCACAGTCTATCCCGTCAATTCCATCTTTATCTTCAAGGATCACGATGGTCTGGCGGAGCGATGCGTCTGGTATAACGATTCCTTGGTCAACCCTCAAAACCCATGAAACCATGAAGAAGTTTGTTTTTACATGTGTTATTTGCCTTTTGTCGGTGACCTCGTTGCAGGCTCAGTTTGCCAAGCCATTGAAAAACAGGAGCTTCTTATGCCGTAATACTAGCTCGTTGAGCATTGGCCTCACAGGGACTTATGCCGCCAACGACATGGCTTATTCAGCTGCCAGCAAGACCATTTTAAATCCATATCTTGCCCCGACTTTCGGCCTCGCGGCGGAATGGAAGACCATGCAGCGTTTTTCGGTGGGATTGGATGTCGCCTACGCCATGCGTGGCACCAACGAGGTCTTTGCCACGGAGTTCTTGACCGGTTATGGCTCTTCGACCTTCGCCCGCGTGAATTATACGATGAGGATGAATGGTGTTGAGGCGAGGATCCCCATCGCCTATTACTTTGGTTATGGCGAGGCTATGCGACCATATCTTTATGTGGCGCCGCGTTTCGACCTTTGGTTAGGCGGCGACCTTGGTTGGGAACGCACTTATGACGACGAGAGCTATCCGCCCTTGGTGTACGAATCCGAATTGACAGACGCCACCATCATGCCTTACGATGTTAGCGCGGTGGCGGGCGTGGGACTCTGCCAACGCTTTATGGTGGGGCACTTGCAGTTCTTCATGAAGCTTGACCTCTCGTATGGCATAAGTGTGCTTAGCAATTTCTCAAAACACGAGGTGGATCAAGACGTGCCGTTCTATGGGTGGGGCGACATCGAACATGAGACCTTGGGCAAACGTTACCTGCAGAACGTGGAGGTACGCCTGACTTTGTTGATGCCGTTGAGAAAACCGTTGAAAGATGCTTGTGCTTTTGACCAACGCATGAGAAAAGGAAAATAACCTGTTGAGCAATGAACGACTACGCCAAATATCCCTTCGTCAGGATGCTGATTCCCTTCGCTTTGGGCATTTGGTGTTGTGTGTGTATTAGCGGTCTGCGGATTCCCGCCATGGCGTTGACCATTGGCGGCTTGCTGCTTTTGGGTTTGGCAGTGCTGACCTCCATCGTGGTGAAAAGCATTCGTCTCAACTGGCTTTTCGGTGTCATCATGGCCTGTTATCTTTTCATGGCAGGTTATATGCTGACGGTGGCCCATCGGGCGGAGGTGAAAAAGGACTATTTCGGATGCTATGAGGCTGACGCCCAGTATTATGTGGCTCGTGTTTACGACTATCCTACCGATAGGGCCAATGGCTTCCGTGCCGTCTTGAGTCTGGAGTATCAGTTTGGCGACAGCCTCCCGTCGCGCCCTGTCTCGGGCAAGGTGATGGCTTATTTCCCCAAAGCCGACTCCGCTTTCACCTTGGGTTATGGCGACTTGATAGCTTTTCCCGCTTCCATCCGTGAGTTGTCGCCGCCCTTGAATCCGCAGGAGTTCGACTATCGCGCCTATCTGATGCAGAAAGGCATCACCGGACAGGTCTATCTGAAGGATGAGGATTGGATCGATCTGAAGACCAATAATGCCAACCCGATATATGCTTTCTCTTACCGTTTCCGCGACATCCTGTTGGAATCGTTGCATCGCTGCGGGCTGGACGACGATGAATTTGGCGTGGCCGCGGCCATCCTGTTGGGCTACGACGACAAACTCGCCGACGAGGTGCGCCAAAACTATGTGGCCGCAGGCTCGATGCACATCCTCTGCGTGTCGGGCATGCATGTCGGCATCGTCTATCTGTTGGCAGGCTTCCTTCTGGGTTTCCTCAACCGCAAGAAATGGCAGAAGACACTAAGACAGGTGTTGCTGCTGGCGCTGGTGTGGTTCTATGCCCTTATCGCCGGACTCTCGCCCTCGGTTCTTCGTGCGTCGTTGATGTTGTCTTTCGTCATCATCGGCGAATTGATCCATCGCAAGGGCTTCATCATCAATTCGATAGCGGCATCGGCTTTCATCTTGCTCTGTGTCAATCCGAACAACCTCTTTGAAATAGGCTTCCAATTGTCGTATGCAGCCGTCGTTGGCATCGTGGTGCTTCACAGGCCGATTTACAACCTCCTTTATGTGAAGAACAAACTTCTCGACAAGGCATGGGAGATTACCGCCGTGGCCCTTGCCGCCCAAGTTGCGACGATTCCTTTCACCTTGTTCTATTTCAACCAGTTCACTACCTATTTCTGGCTCTCCAACCTGCTCATGACACCGATCTCTTTCGTCGTAGTCATCAGCGGGATGGTTTTGCTCTTGGTGTCGTGGATACCTTATGTCAATGTGCTGGTCGGCTATCTGGTCTGGGGCGCGGTGTATCTGATGAATACCTTCGTCTCGTGGGTGGAACGCCTGCCGTTCTCTATCGTCAAGGGATTGTATGTCAGCGAGTTCGAGTTTGCAATGCTGTTACTGGCTTTTGTGCTGCTTTTGCTGACGGTGGCGCGACGGAGCAAAAGGATGCTTGTCGCAACTTTGTCGGCCGTACTGCTGTTGATGGGCTCGGTGACGGTGCGGCTGTATCAGGCTGATGCCCAAAAGGGCATGACCGTCTTCAGCTTGCGCAACCATACGGCCATCGATTTCGTGAGGGGAGGGGAACATATCCTTTTGGCCGACTCGGCTTTGATGGCCGATGAATCCACCGTGGACTACAGCCTGAAAGGGGCCTGGGCAAAGCGCCATCTGTCGGCGCATCCACAGGTGATTGGACTTGATGAGTCGTTTGAAGGCGCCTATCTTCGCAAAAGTCAGAACCTCGTTTCCTTCGACGGGAGGCTGTTGGCCCTTTGGGACGAGAGCCGTTTTGCCGATAGCTTGTCATATCGTCTGCCTGTAGATTATCTTCTCGTTATGGGGCGACAAAAGGCAGACCTCAAGTCCGTTGTGAACGGCTACGATGTTAAGACACTACTTATTGACGGCTCGGTGCCGCGCTATTTGGCTGAACAGTGGGTATCTGAGGCTGAAGAGAAAGGCATCGCATGCTACAATATTGGCGATGGTGCTTTTGAGATGGGATTTTAACTTGTTGTTTAACAATAGGTTGTAAATTTCATGAAAAAATATATCAAAAAAAGCGAAAAAAAATATTGTCAGTTTCAGAAAAGGTTGTACTTTTGCACCCGCAAAGCAAAGCAATAGAGTTCTTTTTCAGGCTGGTCCGGTAGTTCAGCTTGGTTAGAATGCCTGCCTGTCACGCAGGAGGTCGCGAGTTCGAGTCTCGTCCGGACCGCAAAGAGCGCAAGTCCCAAAGACCTGCGCTCTTTTCGTTTATGAAAGCAAAGGGCATAGTCAATGGTCAACTCTTGCTGCAAGTGTCTTCGTTGATGCTTGTCTGGATGATGCTGTATGCCCTTCTGGGGGTCGATAACGCTGTGGTGCGTGAGAGGGAGAGGCAGGCCGAGGAGGCCTACCGTGCCTATCTCGCCGACAGCTTGGTCACCATCGTCTTTGTTGGCGACATCATGGGACATGAGCCTCAGTATCAGGTTGCCTATAACCACGAGACTGGTCAGTATGAGTATACCGACTGTTTCCAATATGTGGCCCCCTATATCGATTCCGCTGATTTGGCATGTGGCAACTTGGAGGTCACCATGGGCGGTGCGCCTTACTCGGGCTATCCGTGTTTCTCTTCGCCCGATGCCTTGCTTTATGCCTTGCAGGAAGTGGGTTTCGATGTGCTCTTCACGGCCAACAACCATGTGCTCGACCGTGGCCAGTATGGTGTGGGACGTACCGTCATGATGCTCGACAGCGTGGGCTTTGCCCATGCAGGCAGCTATGTGGATTCCCTTAGCCGCGACACGACCTATCCTTTAGTTGTGGAGGTGAAGGACATGAGGGTGGGCTTCATCAACGCGACCTACGGCACCAATGGCTTGCAGGTGAAGGCGCCTAACATGGTCAACTATATCGACACGGTGGAGATGGCTGCCGACCTGGCCCGCCTCTCCGAGTTGGGCGCCGATATGAAGATTGCCGTGATGCACTGGGGCAACGAATACCAGCTAAAGGCCGATGCTGGCCAACGCCGCTGCGCTGAGTGGCTGGCGTGTCATGGTGTCGACCTGATCATCGGTGGGCACCCTCATGTGTCGCAAGATGCCGACACGGTGTTCAATGCCGAAGGGCAACCCGTCGTGGTCTATTATTCCATGGGCAACTTCATCTCCAACCAGAGGAAGCCTAATACCTATGGCGGCGTCATGGTCATGACGACGTTGAACCGCTTCACCCATCGGGTGGTGGCGGCAGACTACATCCCTTATTATGTTCACAAGGGCTACATCCACGGCAAATACCAGTACTATGTCGTCCCGTCGAAGGCCTATCTCGAAGGGAGGTACGATTTCCATCTCTCGCCTTACGACAGCCTGTCGTTGCTCGAGGTCCACAGGGCGATGTCGGAGCGACTCTCCAACTTCCAGCAATGGGAGGAGTGATGGCGATTTGTCTGGCGTGACTTTTATTTATATTTTTGCACACTTTTTTGAAAACAGTATACAAATGGCTTTTGTAGATGAAATCAACAGGCGGAGGACCTTCGCCATCGTCAGCCACCCCGACGCGGGTAAGACCACTTTGACCGAGAAATTGTTGCTTTACGGCGGTGCCATCCAGGTGGCCGGTGCCGTGAAGTCGAACAAGATCCGCAAAACCGCCACTTCCGACTGGATGGAGATCGAGCGGCAGCGTGGTATCTCAGTGGCCACCTCTGTGATGGGATTTGATTATAAGGATATCAAAATCAATATCTTGGATACGCCTGGTCACAAGGACTTCGCTGAAGACACCTTCCGTACTTTGACGGCTGTCGACAGCGTCATCGTGGTCATTGATGCTGCCAAAGGCGTCGAGTCGCAGACGGAGAAGTTGGTCGAGGTGTGCCGCATTCGCAACACGCCTATCATCGTTTTCATCAACAAGATGGACCGTCCTGGTAAGGACGCCTTTGAGCTGTTGGATGAAATCGAGCAGAAGCTGAACATCCGTCTCACGCCGCTGAGCTGGCCCATCAACATGGGCCCGAAGTTCAAGGGTGTGTATAGCATCTACGACAAGAGCCTATATCTCTTCAACTCCGACAAACAGCACATCACCGAAGGTATCGCTTTCGACGACCTCAACAACCCCGACTTGGACAAGATGCTGGGCGAGGATGCCGAGACGCTGCGCAACGAGACGGAGTTGGTGCAAGGCGTCTACGACGAGTTCTCCCGCGAGGCCTATCTGAAAGGCGACATCTGCCCCGTGTTTTTCGGCTCGGCCTTGAACAACTTCGGCGTGAAGGAGTTGCTGGACTGCTTCATCCAGATCGCGCCTACGCCTATCGGCCGCGACACGGTGGAACGCCGCATCGAGCCGACGGAGGAGAAGTTCACGGGCTTCGTCTTCAAGATCCACGCCAACATGGACCCCAACCACCGCGACCGTATCGCCTTCGTGCGTGTGGTGTCGGGCCGTTTCGAGCGCAACAAGAACTACTTCCACGTGCGCCAGCGCCGCGAGCTGAAGTTCTCCAACCCGACGGCCTTCATGGCGCAGAAGAAATCCGTCCTCGACGAGGCCTATCCTGGCGACATCGTGGGCCTCTACGATGCCGGCAACTTCAAGATCGGCGATACCCTTACCGAGGGCGAAATCCTGAACTACAAGGGCATCCCGAGCTTCTCGCCCGAGCAGTTCCGCTACGTGGAGAACGCCGACCCGATGAAGTCGAAGCAGCTGGCCAAGGGCTTGGAGCAGCTCACCGACGAGGGTGTGGCACAACTCTTCACGGGCAAGATGACGGGCCGCAAGATCATAGGCACCGTGGGTGAGCTGCAGTTCGAGGTCATCCAATACCGTCTGCTGCACGAGTACAACGCCTCCTGCCGTTACGAGCCCATCTCGCTCTACAAGACCGCCTGGATCACCAGCGACAACGAGGCGCAACTTGCCGACTTCAAGATGCGTAAGGCCATCAACCTCGCCGAGGACAAGGAAGGCCGCGACGTGTTCTTGGCCGAGTCGCCCTACGCCCTGCAAATGGCGATGGAGAAGTACCCCGACATCGAGTTCCACTTCACTTCGGAGTTTTAAACGTCATTGCGAACGAAGTGAAGCAATCTAGGCCACCGGTTTTCTAAAAGTGATGGCCTAGACTGCTTCGTGCCTCGCAGTGACGCGAAGCGTGTGCGTTTTTTGCATTTTTTTTCTTGCACCAATTTGTTTTATGTTTACCTTTGTGCCAATGTTTAACCTTTAAACTAAAGTACTATGGGTAAATTTATGAAAGAATTCAAGGAGTTTGCCATGAAGGGCAACGTCATGGACATGGCCATCGGTGTGGTCATCGGCGGTGCTTTTGGCAAAATCGTTTCCTCGTTGGTGGCCGACATCATCATGCCGCTCATCGGCGCCATCACGGGTGGTCTGAGCTTCACCGACTGGAAGTGGACTATCATTGCCGAGCAGCTCAACGAGGCGGGTGAGGTCGTCAAACCGGCCCTCTGCCTGACATGGGGTAACTTCGTGCAGGTCATCTTCGACTTCATCATCATCGCCTTGTCCATCTTCCTGGTCATCAAGGCCATCAACAAGATGAAGAAAGAAGAGCCCAAGCCCGAAGAGCCTGCCACTCCCGCCGGTCCGACCCAAGAGGAACTCCTCTCCGAGATCCGCGACCTGCTGAAGAACAAGTAATCTTTGGCTATGTAATGCATGAAAAAGCATCCGCCATGGTGCGGATGCTTTTTCATTATTGAAAAATTAGTACATTTGCAATCTCAATAGGATTGTGCAATGAAGCGTAAACTCTTGCTCGTCATAGGATTGCTGTTCTGTTTCGTCTTTTCCGCAAAGGCGACGCACCAGCGTGCGGCCGAGATCACCTATACATGGCTCGGCGGCAACGCCTACGAGTTTACGCTCACCTGCTACACCTATACTCCCAGCCCCGCAGGTATTCAGCGCGACTCGTTGCTGGTGCTGTGGGGCGATGGCTCGGAAGAATACATCCCACGCGTGGTGTTGCAGGACCTCGGCGACGACTACACGCTCAATGTCTACAAGCAGATCCACAACTATTCTACTTCGGGCACCTATACCATCAGCATGGAAGACGCCAACCGTAACTTCGGCGTGGTCAACGTGCCCAACTCTGTGATGATACCCATGCACATCGAGACGGAGTTGGTCATCAACCCGTTCTTGGGCTACAACAACTCGGTGCAGCTGCTCAACGCGCCCGTCGACAAGGGCTGCGTGGGCAAGCTCTACCTGCACAACCCCTCGGCCTACGACCCCGATGGCGACAGCCTGAGTTACCGCTTGGTAACCTGCAAGGGCTTGGATGGCCTGGATATTGAGGGCTATACCTTGCCGCAGGCCTCGCAATCCTTTGGGATAGACCCCGTTACGGGAGATTTGCGTTGGGACACACCCATGATGCAAGGCGAATACAATGTGGCCATCATGGTGGAGGAGTGGCGCCACGGGGTGAAGATCGGCTCGGTCATCCGTGATATGCAGATCCTGATTTCCTATTGCGACAACGAAGTGCCACAAATCAATTGTGACGACCAATATTGCCTTGTGGCAGGACAACAGCTGGACTTCATCATCGCGGCCAACGACCCCGACGGCGACAATGTCACTCTGACTGCCTCGGGCGCGCCGCTCGAGGTGGCGGTCAGCCCGGCCATCCTGACGCCTGAGACGGCTTTCGGCATGCAACCCCAGATGGAGTTCCTATGGAACACCAGCTATGCCCATATCCGCAATACACCTTATCAACTGGTTGTTCACGCCAAGGACGACGGCACACCCGTCAGCTTGACCAATGTCAAGACGGTGACCATCAACGTGATGGCGCCCAAGGTGCAGAACCTCGTTGCCGAGGCGCATGGCCACGACGCCACCCTGTCGTGGTCGGCCTATCCCTGCCCCAATGCCGTGGCTTTGCTGGTCTATCGCAAGGCAGGCTGCGACGGTTACGAACCCGATGAATGCGAGGTGGGCATCCGTGAAGGCTACCAACTGATGGCGACCTTGAACGAGACTTCGGTCACCACCTATGTTGACAACAACCTTCCGCAAGGAGTGGCATACGAGTATCGTATCTTGGCTCAGTTCCCCGACGGCGCTTTGAGCATCGTCAGCGATGCGGCTTGCGTGGAGTTGGATAACGACAGCCCGCTGATGACGCATGTCAGCAACGACAGCATCGACCTCGTCTCGGGCCACGTCATCGCCAGTTGGGCCAAGCCGAGAGAGATCGACGAACAATATGTCGCGCCATACCATTACACTTTGACGCGCATCCTTGACGGCCACTATTCAGTGGTTTATGAAGGCACTGACACGACCTTCCTCGACCTTGGTGTCGATTTGGCCGAGGCCACGACCTTATCGTATCGAGTGGAGATGCATGATGCCTACCAGCTGCCGATGGGCGAGAGCGCGACGGCTTCGGCAATCCTGCTTTCAGGTGTTGGAGCCGATGGCGAAGCACAGCTCTCATGGACAGAGGAGGTGCCGTGGCTCGTCGACAGCACCGAAGTGTATAAAGAGGTCGACCATCGTTTTGTCAAGATTGCCACGACCGCCGCTATGAGGTTCACCGACACTGATGTGGAAAACGAAGTGACTTATCGTTATTATGTCCGCACTTTCGGCCATTATGTCATTGAAGGCCTGCCTAGCCCTTTGGTGAACTATTCCGCCATCGTCAAGGTGAAGCCCTCCGAGAGCATCGGCCCTGAGCCTGAGGAACCCGTTTATGAGCTGCCCAATGTGTTCACGCCCAACGGCGACGGCTTCAACGACGTGTTCGTCCCGAAAAACATCACACCCGAATTGATCACCCATGTGAGGATGCACATCTTCAACCGCTGGGGCCGCATCGTATATGACACGGAGGATATCTTCATCAACTGGGACGGACGTGCCATGGGTAGCGGGCAGCTGTGTCCTCCCGGCACCTATTTCTTTGTCTGCGACGTGGATATGATTGGCCCAGAAGGCCCTGTTTCCCAGCATCTTGAAGGGGTGATTATGATTGTACTCAACTAAAACCGAACTGCTATGAAACGCGTATTTTTGCTTACCGTAATGTTGCTGACGGGCTTTTTTGCCTTTGCGCAGGTCCAGCAAGGCTTCGTGAAAACCAAGGGGCGCTTGGATGCGCAGGGAAGGCTTGTCCCCGGACAGGGCCTGAAAGGTGCCATTGTCAACGTACAAGGCCGCACTGTGTTGGTGAACAAAGAGGACGGATCCTTCTCTTTCCCTGTGACGGGCTCCCAGTTCCGAGTGGATTCGGTGCAGAAAAAAGGTTTCCAGTTGGTGGATTTGGATGCCTGCCCCCGCGCCTACAGATACTCCGCCAACCCGCTCTATTTCGTCATGGAGTCTCCCGACCAGCAACTGCAGGACCAACTGTCGGCTGAGCGGAAGATCAGGCGTAACCTCCAGAGACTACTGCAAGACAGGGAAGACGAACTTGAAGAGCTGAGGGCACAGCAAATGATTACTGACGAGGAGTATCGTGAGACTTTGCAGAAGATCTATCAGGATCAGGAAAGCAACGAACAACTCATTAAAGTCATGGCGAAGCGCTACTCCGAGCTGGACTACGACCAGTTGGATGAGTTCTACCGCCAGGTGTCCTATTATATCGAGAACGGTGAGCTGGTGAGGGCCGACTCGTTGTTGAAGACCAAGGGCGATGTGACGCAACAGGTGGATGACCAGCTGAGAAGAGGTCAAGCCATCAGAGAACAGGAAGAACTGTTGAACCAAGCGAGGACGGTCTATGTCGACGACATGGTCGAGTTGGCTAAACGTTGTTACGGTTTCTACGAGACCTTTGCTGCCCAACACCTGAACGACACGGCGGCCTATTACCTTGAATTGCGGGCAAGCTTGGATACCACCAATGTGGAATGGCAGCTGGATGCCGGCCATTTTATCAGGGAATTCATTGCAGATTTTGATAAGGCGATGGACTATTTCCATTTGGGACTGCGACAGTCGCTGCTGCAGCATGGAGAAGAGCATGATGAGACAGCCAAATGCTATAACGCCATGGGCTTGGTTTACGACAGCCAAGTTGATTACCACAAAGCATTGGAATACTATGAAAGGACCTTGTCTATCCATCAAAAACTATATGGAGAACTGCATCCTGACGTGGCCACGGACTATAACAACTGTGGTATGATATATGGGTTCATGGGTGACTTCGACAAATCGATGGAGTATCTCTTCAAGGCACTGGAACTCCGAATCGCCATACTTGGAGAAAATCATCCTGAAGTGGGCAATTGCTACAATAACATTGGTACTATGTACCAAGAGAGAGCCGATTTTGAAAAAGCCTTGGAATACCACAGCAAAGCACTGGCTAATTGGAGACTCAACTACGGGGACAACCATCCTTATGTGGGCGTAAGCTATTTTGGCGTTGCTTCGGCGTATGTCAATCAGGGAAACCTTGAGGAAGCCATAACGTATTTTGAAAAGGCCATTGCGCTGTGGAAGTCCACTTATGGAGAGAGCCATCCCTTTTTGGCTAAAGCCTACATTTCCATTAGCGTGGCGTATTTCCGCAAAGGAGAGTATGACATGATTGAGACATACAACCTCAAGGCGGTATCCATCCTCAAGAACCTATATGGGGAAGTCCATGATGATTTGGCTAAAAGCTATAACAATCTTGGGAAGGCGTGTCTGTTAAAAGGTGACTACGACAAAGCGATGGGATACTATGAACAGGCTTTGGCCATTTGGGAAGCCACTTTAGGGGAGGATCATCCTTCTACGGCTATTGGATACTACAACATCTCCGAAGTGTTTTTGGCGTTGAAAGACTATGAAAAGACATTGGAGTTCTGCGGCAAAGCCTTAAAGATCTGGGAAGAGGCCTTAGGCCCGGATCACCCGTATACGAAGGTGGCGAGAGAGAGAATCTCCAAGACACAAGCGGAGATGGAGCAATAAAAAAAGGCGGCTTATGTCATGAACCCCGAAAGTTGGACAAAAAACTTTCGGGGTTTTTTATGCGAAAAAGACACAATTACAAAGAACGGATGAAGTACATGAGGATGCTGGAGGAAGGATACAGCATCAACTTCATCAAC
>Ga0310690_10005099_pt1 | contig 18085 bp, 19 predicted proteins | sample AusTroGonzalo_MG_2_FD_207661 | JGI IMG/M metagenome (GOLD analysis project Ga0310690, IMG submission 207661) | Bovine rumen microbial communities from tropical cattle in Woodstock, Queensland, Australia - Gonzalo_04 (v2) (version 2) | ecosystem: Host-associated > Mammals > Digestive system >...
CCGCCACGAGCCCTGCCTCTACGGTTGGAAAGACGGCGCTCCCCACTCTTGGTATTCCGACCGTCGCCAAACCACGGTGCTCGATTTTGTCAAACCCGTATCCTCGCCCGACCATCCCACCATGAAGCCGGTGGCGCTCTTCCAGTACTTGATCGCCAACTCCACCAAGCCCGGAGACATCGTGCTCGACCCCTTCGTCGGCAGCGGCACCACCCTCCTCGCCTGCGAACGCCTCGGCCGCACCGCCATCTGCATCGAGCTCGATCCTCGCTATTGCGACGTCATCCGCCGGCGCTACGCCGAAGCGGCTGCTATATCTACCCCCCCCCCCCGCAAGGATCGTGCCAGAATATCTGATGGCGGCATAAATTCTCAAGCCTCACCACCCGCAAACCCCAAGGATCCAGCACACACCGATGACCGCCCTTGAAACAATCCAAGCTCTAGCCATGCAGGGTATCGGCAAGGCGGCGATCGAGGCGACCATCGGGCATCCGCTCGACGGCACGGAACAGCAGGCCTTCCTCAAGGCGCGCACGGCCCGGCGCCTCAAGCGCGCCGCCGAGGCCCAGGCGGAGGCCAAGCGCAAGCGCGCCGAGGCCGAGGCCAAGGCGCGCGAGGTCAGCGACCAGCTGATGGCCGGCAAGAGCTGGGCGTCCGTCACCCAGGCGCCCAAGGCGATGAGCGATGCCGAGCGTCAGCGCCTCCACCGCGCCCGCGGCCGGGAGCTGCCCGAGCTCCCGCCGCCGCGCCATCGCCGCCTGCGCGCCGCCTGCCGCCTGGATCTGCTCAAATTCGGCCTCGCCTACGGTATGGAGTCCTACGCCGGCATGGCGCCACTCCTCAAGCGCCCGCCCTCGCCGCGCATGGTGCGCTTCGTCAAGGCGCTCGAGGATAAAATCCTCCACGGCGGCCTCAAGCACGTTCGCTGGCCTCGCGGCAAGGGCAAGTCCACCTGGGTCAAAATCGCCGTCATCTGGGCGGCGCTCTACGGCCACAAGCGCTTCCTGGTGGTGGTCGAGAAGGTCAAGGGCATGGCCTACGTCGTGGTCGAAGAAATCTGGAAGCGCATCTATCTCTCCCCGCGCATTTCCGCCGACTTTCCCGAGTTCGCCATCCCCATGCACGACGTGGAGCTCGCGCCCCAGCGCATGCGCTCGCAAACCTACCGCGGCATCCCCACCTACATGAAGCAGGATATCGTCAAATTCTGCTACTTCAAACTCCCCACCATCGCCGGCATGCCCCACACCGGCGCCATCATCGCCTACCGCGGCGCCGATCAGGCGCTGCGCGGCATCAACATCGACTCGCGCCGCCCCGACTTTTTCTTCATCGACGACCCCCAAACCGACGAGGACGCCAAAAACCCCGCCACCATCGAAAAGATCGAGCTCAACATCACCGGCGCCGTCTTGGGCTCGGGCGAAACCGATGCGCGCATCAGCGCCGTCATGGCCTCCACCCCCATCGAGCCCGACGACGTCTCCGAGCGCTTCGCGGATCCGGCGCTGCACCCCGAGTGGGAAGCCGAAACCGAGCGCTTCGTCGTCGCCTGGGGCGACGAGTCGCTCAAGGCGGCCTACATCGCCATGCTCGAAAAGGCCGACGCCTGCCCGCCCGACGACCTGGCGCGCAAGCTCACGCTCAAGCGCGACGCGCAGCAATTCTACCTCGAGCATCAGGCCGAAATCGAACGCGGCGCCGAAATGATGGACTCGGCCGACTTCGACCCCGCCATCGAAGTCAGTGCTTACCAGCACGCACTATGGCTCCTCCACACGATGAAGCCGCTCAAGTTTGCGAGCGAAATGCAGATGCGCCCCTCACGCTCGCAAAACGTCTACCACATCACCCCCCAGCTCGTCTCCTCACGCTTCAATTCCTGCCCCCAGGGTGTCATACCCGCCGTCTGCACCCGCGGCATCCTCGCCTTTGTCGACGTCAACTCCCGCGCCGGCCTGCGCTGGGAAGTGGGCGCCTTCGGCCCGGGCCGCAAGCTCGCCGTGCTTGCCTACGGCCAATACCCGCGCGAGGGCGTGCCGCTCTTCCCCGATTCGCTCCCCGAGTCGGCCCGCCCCGTCTACCTGGCCGATGCCATCCGCACCGTGGCGCGTACCATCCTCGCCGCGCAATTCACCGCCGCCGACGGCACCGTTGCCACGGTGCAGGGCATCTGCTTCGACGGCGGCTGGATGACCGACACCGTCGCCTCCACCTGCCGCGAGCTCAACGCCGCCGCCGGGCGCGAGTACTGCGCCTGGTCTAAAGGCTTCTCGGCCACCGGCCGCGGCTCCTACTCCCGCCGCCACCACGAGATGGCCGCCAAACTCGAGAAGCTGCCGGTCAAGGACAATCCCGCCGGGCTCAAGGCCCGCGAAGAGTGCCACCTGTGGGAAACCCCCAACGGCGTATTCCTGGCGTTCAATTCCGACTACTGGAAGGAGGTGTCGCAGACCTCCTTCTTCGCGCAGCCGCTGATGCCGTCGAGCTCCTCGTTTTGGGGAGATTCCCCCTATACCCATTTCAAATTCGCCCAAGAGGTCTGCAACGAGGAACTTGTAGGCAAATCCTCCACGCCGCAATTGGGCACCGTCTGGCACTGGAAGAAAGACGCGGCCCGCCCCAACCACTACGGCGATACCCACGCGGGCCTGCTCGTCTACGGCGCCATCCGCAACTTCTTCGATCCCCTTTCCGCCACCATCTCGGCCGAATCCATCTCCAACCTCTCCAAACGCAAGAAGATCCGCTATGTCTACCACGGCTAAACCGCAACACCTGCCCACCGTCTACGCCGATACGTGCAATAAATGCCATCGCCGCGTATTCTTCCGCTGCCTCCGCTCGCGCGTCCAGGCCGAGGGCCGCTTCCGGATCGTCTATTTATGCTGTCCCGAGTGTGGTGCCAAGGCCACCCGCCTCGTCGAAATCGTCGCGCGTCCCCCCGCCTGACCGCCGCCGGGCGCCCGGCCCGCCGGTCTCCGCGCCCGCCCGAAGCGCGAAAAGTAGTAGATCTACCACCAAAATCGCTACCCTGCGATTTTTATGCTTGACGATATGCTATAATACCGGTGTCATGACCAAAAAAGCCATCGAGTCGCAAATCGAGACGCTGGAAGCCCGGCGGAGCCAGCTCATCCTGGATTCCGCCTCCCTCCGCGTGCAATCGGCCTCCTCCAGCTTCGGCGGCTCGGCCGAATCCTACTCCAACCTCACGCCTGCGCAGGTGCGCGACCAGATCGCCATCATCGACCGCGAGCTCCGGCGCCTGCGCCGCATGCTCAAGCCCTCGCTCGGCCAAATCCAATCCCGATACGCGGAGTATTGCCAATGAAACTCCTCGCCACCTTCTCCAAAGGCTTCGATATCGTCAAGGAGGCGTTCGCCCGGCAACGCCGCCCGGCCTATATCGAACGTGCAGGCGAAGATCGCCAAACCTCCACCCATGACCGCCTGCGCATCATCAACCTCCACCGCGACATGCTGCGCAACTCGCCCGAGGCGGTGTCGCAGGATCAACAGGTGCGCGTCAACACGGTGGGCACCGTTGGCGGCAAGCTCCACGCCAACTTTAAGGATAACCGCGCCGCCGCCGACGAGGTCATGCGCTTTTTTAACCGCCGCTGGGCGCGCCATGCGGAGTTCACCTACGGCCTGCACTTCAACAAACTCCTCAAGGGCGTGCTCACGGCCCTCTCCACCAACGGCAACCTGATCCTCGTATTCGACGACGGCATTCTTACCGGCGGCGCCGGCACCGGCCGCATCCGTGGCTTCGAGGGCGACGAAATCGCCAACGTCCCGCCCGACGAGTTCGCCAAGCGCTTCCCCAAAACCTACACTCAGCGCGAGGGCTTCGTCTACAACGAGGCGGGTATCTTTTGCGGCGCGTTCGTCTCCACCTCGCAGCGCGGCCGTAAATGCTTCGACCCCGCCGCCGGCTTCATCACCCTTAAGTTCGACCCCTTCGACGACGAGACCGTGCCCAATTGGGTGGCGCTCGGCGACATGCGCCGCTTCAACCAGGGCCGCTCCATCCCGCCTGCCACCAGCGCGCTCGCGACCTTGGTGGATCTTCACGAAGCACGCAGCTCCGAAACCCAGGCCGCCAAGCTCAACGCGCAGATGGTCGGGCAAATCCTCTCCACCGAAACCGACCCCGGCGACGGCGGCGATAACGGCGCCTTCGGCAATCCCGGCCAGGATGGCGGCGAGGCCGAAACCCGCGAGTACACGCTGAACAACCTCAAGACCATCGGCGCCAAACTCGACGAAACCCCGCCCGGCAAAAGGATCGAGCTCTTCGACACCAAACGCCCCAACGCCAACTTCCCGGCGTTCGCGGAATACCTGCAGGGCGTCCAGGGCGCCACCCGCGGCCTCACCCGCGTATATTCCACGTTGCGCGTCCAAAACTCCTACACCGGCTTCCGCGGCGAGCAGAAAATCGCCGAGCTCTCCTTCCAGGAGCTGCAAAAGAACCTCGAGCGCGAAGTCTGCGACTGGGCCGCGCGCCTGGCCATCGCCCGCGCCGTGGCCATGGGCCTCATCGCCACCACCCTCCCCGAGTACTGGTGGGAACATCTCGCCTGGACGTGGCCGCGCATGCCGGAAGTGAGCGAAAAGGATTACCAGCTCGGCATCCAGCAAGCTCTCAAGAACGGCACCACCTCGCTCCACCGCCTGCTTTCGCCGGGCGAGTACGAGGAACTGCGCGAGGAACGCCGCCAGGAGGCGGCCGACGCCCGCGAGGATGGTATCGTCTACGAGCCCGCCGTCACCGTTTCCGGCCAAGTCGCAGACGCCGGCAATAAAGAATCCGACAATAACGATTCCGAAAAGGAAAACAACGACCCCCACAAGGAAAACCAAAATGACTAAACTCAAATTCAAGCCGCTCAAGTCGCGCCTGCGCGCTACTTTTTCCGGCAACCAGCTGGGGTCGCAGCGCCTCGGCCAAATCGATGAAAAAGGAGAGATACTCCATGATGTGCAGATCACCCTCGAAGGCGAAGCCAAAGGCCACGGCGTCTGGCTCGATCGCGAATTCTGCGAAGCCGTCGCCACTCAAGGAAATCAAAATCCGGATGTCGGCCTCAAGGTTCGCTACGGACACCCCGCAATGTGCTCGGATGCCATCGGCACCGAACTTGGCCGTGCCAAAAACTTCCGCGTGGTCGATTTCGATCGCACGGTCGATGGCGAAACCGTCAAGGCCGCCGGTGTTATCGCCGACATCGCCATCCTCGCTTCCGCGCATGCCGCGCCTCAGGGTGACATTGCGCGGCATGTGATCGAGACCGCCAAGGAAGATCCGGGCCAGTTCGGCCAGTCCATCGTGTTCACCTACGCCGACTGGAAGGTCAAGGATGCCGACGGCAACAATCACTTCTACAAGAAGGAGGTCGACGAACCCATGGCGGCCTGGAACAAAGAACATCCCGATGCCACCATCAAGGAGTACCGCGCCAAACTCAACGAGCTCGAGCAGGCATGGTGGGCCAATTCCGCCGACGGCAAGGTCTACGCCGTTTTGGGCAAGCTCCACGGCACCGACTTCACCGACACCCCCGCCGCCACCGACGGCATCTTCTCGACCAACACCCTTGCCGAGGAAGCCGAACGGATGTTCGACGAGCACCCGCAAATCCTCGAGACGCTTGAGAAAAACCCCAAGTCGGTGGTGGAGTTTTTGACCCGCACCGGCCTCATCGACCAGATCGACTCCGCCCGGGTGAGCGGCATGCAGGCCGCCAAAGATAGGGAAATCGCCGCTCTCACCACCGACCGCGACCAGGCCCTCGCAGCCCTTGACCCGCTCAAAACCGAGGTCGAGCAGCTCAAGGCCAAAATCGCCACCCTCACCGCCGACCGCGACCAGGCCCTCGCAGCCCTTGACCCGCTCAAAACCGAGGTCGAGCAGCTCAAGGCCAAAATCGCCAACGATTCCGCGGAACTTGCCGCCAAGCAAGCAGCCCTGGAACAGTCCGAGAAGCGTTATCGCGAGCAGGTCGGCCTCGCGCTCAAACCCGCCGGCGACCAGTTCGCCGGTCTTTCCGGCCGCGAGCTCGCCATCGCCGCGCTCCAGGCCAAACACAACTCCTAAGAAAGGAAACTCTCAAAATGGCAAAGATAATTGATTTGGTGACGAACGCCGGCCAGGTCGACGTCACCAAGGGTATCGTCGAAGAAGTGGCCAAGGCTGTGCCCGAGGTCGACTTCTTCGACGCGGGCACCGTGCCCGGCACCACGCTCTCCACCCTCGCCCGCACTTCGCTCCCCACCACCGCGTTCCGCGACATCGGCGACCCCGTGAGCTCCTCGCGCTCTGGCTTCACCAAGCGCACCGTAGACCTCAAGCTGCTATCCGGCCGCGTCGAGGTTTCGGAGGCGGAGGCGCTCGCCAATCCGCTGATGACGGTGGAAGAACAGGAAGTCGACGAGGCCCAGGCCACGCTGACTTCCGCGTGCAAGACGCTGGCCAAGCAGATCTGGTACGGCCCTGATTCCGGCAAGGGCGACGTCAAGGGCTTCGACGGCGCCATCGACCTTGTCGACGCCCGCATGGTCACGCGCGCCGGCAACGGCACCGCCGACGCCAACACGTCCGTCTGGTTCGTGGGCAACGGCTTCAAGACGAAGGTCGGCCTCGCCTTCAGCGCCAACTCCAAGATCCTCTCCGCGACCGATCTCGAGTTCCGTAAGGGCGACATCCTCATCAAGAAGGATGGCACCGTGACCGGCGTGGAGCCCGGCTACATCGGCGACCTCACCAGCTGGGCGGGTCTGCACGTGGCGAACAAGAACGCGCTCGCCCGCCTCTGCAACGTCACCGCGACGACCGGCCTCACCGACGACATGCTGACCGACTGCATCGAGGCCTACGCGCAGGCCAACGACGGCCAGCGGCCTGATGCCATCTTCATGAGCTACAACGCCCGCAAGATGCTCCGCAAGTCGCGCACGCTCGCCTTCACCTCCAAGAAGGGTGTGGACGTTACGCAGTACGCGCCTACTCCGACGGACATCGACGGCATCCCGATCATCGCCACCAACGCGATCGTCGACACTGAGGCCACCGTCGTCGCGCCCGCGCCGGCCGGAAGTTCGCAGGCCTAAGCCTTAAGGATCCCGGCCAATGGATGTGCTGTATATAGTCGGACGCGACTCTCTGCACGATGATATCGAGCTTCGCTGGTCGCTCCGCTCCCTTGCGCAATACGCCAAGGGCATTGGCCGGGTCATCGTGGCGGGCTACCCGCCCGCCTGGCTGTCGGATGCGGTCGTAAGGATTCCCGTCCTCGACCGCTCCGACGGCTACAAACACCACAATATCCTCGCCGCCATCATGGCGGCTTTCGAGGCCAAGGACGCCGCCGGCAACTACCTCGTGGCCGACGAGGTGCTCTACTCCTCCGACGACCACTTCCTCGCCAGGCCCTGCGACCTCGACGATTACCCCTTTTATTTCAAAGCCGAGCTCCTCCCGCGCGCCAACGACTATCGCCGCGAGCCCACCGCCTACCAAAAGTCGCTTATCCGCACGCGCAAGCTGCTCGAGGCGGCCGGGCTCGAGCCGCGCAACTGGTCGGGCCACCGCAATACCCACCTTTCGCGGCGCGACGTCCCCAAGGTCAAGGAGCTCCTGGCGCTCGGCGAACGCCTCGGCCTTGGCCGCTTTGGCTACGAGCCCACCTGCCTCTTCATGGCGGCCCGCGCCGCGCGCGAAGCGGTGACGCCGGTGATGCTGCCCGACCTCAAGATGGAGTCGCAGTTCACCCTGCCGCGCATCCTGCCGCCGCTCGATTACCGCTTTATCGACGCCAACGCCGCCATTCGCGAGTTTGGCTTATCTCGCGTCTCCGGCACCACCTGGCACGGCAAGCCGGCCACGCCGCTCCAGGTATTCCGCCTCGCCGCGCCCCTGCTCCCCGAATTCGCCGACACCGCCAAGCTCCTCTATTGCGACATCGACGTGGAATTCCGCTCGCCCAAATTCATCGAGGCCCTGGCGTATGACTTCCCGGGCGAGGTCGCGATGATGACCGATAACCCCCAATTCGGCGCACGCCGCCAGGGGCTCATCAAGACGCTCAACCCCGCTGCCGACACCATGAGCTACTACAACTCTGGCGTCATGGTCATGAACCTCCCCAAAATCCGCGCCAATCATCCGCACCTCGCGGATGACCTGCCCCGTTGGATGGATCTGTGCGTGCAGCACCGCCTATCCTGCATCGATCAGGATATCATCAACGCCTTCTTCGAGACTTCCCCCCTCCCACAGGCCTTCAATACCATGCCCCGGCATTACGTCGGAGGCCCGGCCCATATCGTGCACTACGCCTCCGGCGACAAATTGAGCGGCGTCTACCCGCCGCCCCATTTGGCCGATATGGTGCCTTGGCCGGATTCTCCGTGCGAGGTAGCTGCTCCTTCCCCGGTGGAGAATCCGGCCATCCTTTTCTGCGTCGACTCGTCGCCCCAGGCGCGCGCTTGGCTGCACCACGCGCTTTGCACTCTCGCCAAAGTGGCGCCGCCCGGCCTCAAGGTCTACATCGCCACCGACAGCCCCTACACCGCCGCCATGCCGCCCGCCTTCTCGATCGGCGACGGCGTGTTCAACTGCCCGGAATTCCTCGAATTCATGGAGCGCAACTACTCCACCCCCTGCCGCTATGAACGCTGACATCTTCCACAACCCCGCCGCGCAGCGCCCCTTCTACCGCTGGCTCGTCGACGTGAGCCGCGGCGATACCGCGATCGGCCGCTTCGTGGCAAAAATCGGGCAGACGCAAGACGACCCCCTCGTCGACGACACCGTCGCCGCCGATCGCATCCGCCTCGATGTCGCCATCCCCATAGCCGGCGACGGCGGCTGGAACGACCCCAAGAACCCCCCGCGCGTCGGCGATCGGCTGACCATCGCCGCCGGGCCGATCTACCTCGCGCTCGTTTTCGCCGTCGCCAAAGTCCAGGCCCAAAATTCCGCCGTCTATTATTTGGAGGCTCGCCAATGCTAATCGACGTATCCATGCAGCTCGCCGCCGGGAGCGGCGTGCGCGTCCCCTCGCTGCAACATTTCGCCGGCTCGGCGCTCGCGCTCGAGATCCGCGGCGTCCCTGCCGCTCTTGCCGGCGATGATGTCGCGGCGGTATCGGCCACCCTCGTCAACGCCGACGGCGAGTCCATGACCGCCGAGGCCGCCAGGCTCGCCGACGGCGTCTGGGGCGTTACCTTCCCCGCCGCTCACTTCTCGAGCTATGGCCACATCGGCCGCGGCCTGCGCATTTCGGTCACCACCGCGAGCGGCGCGGTGGTGTTTGCCATCCGCGATTTCGACGTTGCCGCCAGTTCCTCCGCCACCCCCGAGGGCGACACCACCAGGTCGTTCGCGCGCAAGGGCGACGATATCTATCTCAAGACGGTGATAGTGGATGGCGTGCAGCATTACGCCAAACAGACGATCGCCTACAACGAGCGCCTGCGCAGCTACGCGGCCGACTGGACAGGCGACTACATTCTCGTCAATGGCGAGTATCAGGAGGTACAGGCATGATAATCTTCGCGTTGCTTTTCGCCGTCACCACCACGCTCGAGTATGAGGATCTGCGCGAGGTCGAGACGCGCGCGGCCGTCTCCAACGAGCTCGCCTCGGCCGTTGCTCCGCTCGCGTCCACCAACGACCTCGCCGCAGTCAAGTCTAACCTCGAGACGCAGATCGCCAACGCGACGCCGGCCGATTACGCGAGCGTGTCGAACCGGGCGATGAGTGCGGTGCAAACCGAGCTCGATCCGACGGTGCCAAGTTGGGCCAAGTCCGAGAGCAAGCCCGGCTACAGCTACGGCGAGATCGCGGGCACGCCCACCAACGTGAGCGCCTTCACCAACGACGCCGGGTATCTAACCGAGCACCAAAGCCTCGCCAACTACTACACCAAGGGCGAGGTCGATACCGCCGTCGCCAACGCCACGCCCGACGATTACGCCACCGTCTCCAATCGCGCGATGACGGCGGTACAAACCGAGACGGATCCGACCGTGTCATCCTGGGCCAAGGCCGCGACGAAGCCGAGCTATGCGTATTCGGAAATATCCGGGACGCCGGATTTGGGCGTGTATGCGACTACTGGGCAGGTGGCGCAGGCGCTGTCGGGCAAGCTCGGCAACACGGGCGACCAGACGCTGGATGGAATGCTGGTCGTGAATAACCTCACCGTAGGGAAGTTCTATCCGGTTCTTGTGGCGCTAGAAGATCTCGAGGGCGCATACGTGACAATTTGCGGCAAGTGGTCTTTCGACGGCTCTCTAGGAAGCCGTATTTCCCGCCAAGACGGCATGGACACCAAATACGTCGCTTTCCTCTCCGACCTCGATCTCGCCACCAATACGCTCGACACGGCGATCAGCAACCGGGGGTATCTCACCGAGCACCAGAGCCTCACAAACTACTACACCCGCAGCCAAACTACCACCGCCATCACTGCCGCCACCAACGAGCTCGCACAAGCCACCGCCGCAGCGCTCGCGGGCAAGGCGGCCACCAACCACACCCACACCGCCTCCGACATCACCGACTTCGCCGAGGCCGTGGCCGCCGTCTCGCCCCCCTCCGACTTCCCGGGCTCCTACACGCACGACCTCTACCCCATCGCCACCCCCATCGTCAGCTACACCTCCAAAACCGCCGTCACCATCCTGGGCGACATCCGCCTCATGGTCGCCGGCGCCCAAGTCTACCTCCCGGCCGCGCAAACCGTCACCGTGGCCGACGCGCTCGCCGCGGGCGAGTCCATCACCCCCGGCACCGATTACTTCGTGCATCTTACCACCGCCACCAACATCGTCGTCTCCACCAACGCCACCCTGGCGGCCGCGCGGCCGATCGGCGGCTTCCACACCATCTGCCGCTCCGTCTCCGCCTCGCTCGCCATGGCGCCATCGAGCGTCTTCGCCGGCGCCCTCCACCCGCTCGCCGGCTGGACGGCGGGCGACATCCTGCCCAAGTCGGTCTGGGCACTCAACTTCCGCCCATCCTGCCCAGACCCCACCGGCATGGTCTACTTGCGCGAAGTCGATACCTGGGTCGACATCTACAACGGCTCGGGCTCCATCTACGCGCCCGAGTCCAAATTCGGTGGCCCTCGCACCCACACCAAGTCGCAAATCGCGTTTATGACCGGCTACGGCAACGTCGGCAAGCTGCTGCTCAACGAGGAGGAGTTTTGGTTCGCCTCGCTCGGCTCCAACGTCGGCACCAAGGTCGCGGGCGAGGCCCAACCCAACCCCGACACGACCGGCGGCCACAACGATACCGCCGGCTACCCAATGATCTCTGCCGTCGGCTGCGAAGAAATGTGCGGTCTCCAGGCCCAATGGCTGCGCGACACTCACGCCACCAACGGCGGCTCATGGGATAATAGCTCCTATCCTACGGTCGCGTATGACGGCGGCAACAATTCCTTCGGCTCCAACTTCTATATGAGCCAATATCGGGCGGTCGGCGCTGGCGGTAATTGGACTCCTGGTACGGACTCGGCTGTCGGCCCGCTTTGCCGCGTTGCGCGCAATTCGCGGTCTAGCGTGAGCGTGAGCCTCGGCGGCCGCGGTTCGAGCCGGAGTACTTGCACGTACAAGGAACCGTAAAACGGAGCACGCAAACCGCAAAACGGAAAACGCAAAACGAAAACGATGGCGAATTTAGGTGAGAAGTTGTTAGCGGCGGTCAACGCTGGCGGTAATTGGACTACTAGTACGGTCTCGGCTGTCGGCCCGCTTTACCGCAATGCGAACAATTCCCGGTCTAACGTGAACGTGAACATCGGCGGCCGCGGTTCGATACGAAGATGCTTTACGAGCATACTCCGGCTGAACTTCCCACCCCGTCAGGCCCAAAGGCTGGCGAAACACGCAAACGGAGGCGCGCTCGGCCTAGTAGGGACGCCGAAAATCCGCGCGCGCATTTTTAACCTGGCGGCATGAAACGGCACGGCGACTATCTCTGGCGGCTAATCACCGATCGCGACAATATCGCGCTCGCACTCTACAACGCCGCGCGCAACGTGAAGTGCCGCGACTCGGTGCGGCATTGCCTCGACAATTTCGACGATACCGTGAGCGCCGTGCGCGATCTGCTCGTCACCGGGCGCTTCCATACCGCCGAATACCGCAGCATGAGGATCTACGAGCCCAAAGAGCGCGAGATCCACATTCTGCCCTTTTTTCCCGACCGCATCGTGCAGCATGCCATCGTCGACATCATCGCGCCGCGGGTATGGGAGCCCAAATTCATCTACGACTCGTACGCCTGCCGCGTCGGCAAGGGCGCGCACCGCGCGGTAAACCGCGCCGCCCAATTCGTGCGCACCCACACCCACTACGTCAAATACGACATCCGCGGCTTCTACCACTCGATCTGGCACGACCGCCTCAAGCGCGCCATCGAGCACGACATCAAGTGCGCCAAGGTGCTCGACATTATCTTCGACATCATCGACAGCTTCGGCGAGAGTGGCCAGGGCTGCCCCATCGGCAACCTTACGAGCCAATGGTTCGGCAATATCTACATGAACGGGCTCGACCACTTCGTCAAGGAGCGGCTGGGCGTGAGGGGCTACGTGAGATACTGCGACGACTTCCCGATTTTCGGGAGCGACCGCCCGGAGCTGCGCTGGCGCGATCTGTGCGTGGGCGCATTCGTGCGCGATGAATTGGGGCTCGAATTTTCGCGGCGCGTCACCGCGCGCACCAAGGACGGGCTCGACTTCTTGGGCTATCGGGTATTCCCCGAAAAAATCCTGCTCCGCAAGTCCACCGCCAAGCGCATCCGCCGCCGCGTCGCCGGCATCCGGCGGGTATTGGAACACGAAGGGGCGGAGTTCGGCGAGGCGCAACTGCTCTCCCTGCTCGGCTCGGTCGCGAGCGCCAAAGGCGTAATGCGCCACGCCCAGACCCACAACCTCGCCGTGGTTATGAAACTGGAGGCAACCCATCATGACATCCTCGCCAGATATAAGGCCATTCGCGACGCTCGGCATTCCCGGAGTATTGGATGGAGAAAAAGCGAAAATGCCGGAAGTACTCAACCGGCCGATCGTGCTGACGCGCACGGAGCGTCGGATTTCGCAACACCCGGAGCCGGACGGGAGGCGTTCGCCGTACGCCATCATCCAGTTCTACTTCCGGGACGATCCGGCGCGGCGGCTGCGGGTAGTGTTTACGGCATCGCGCAATATCCTCTCGCAACTGGACAATCCCAACATGAGCTACCCGTGCGCGGCGACCATCCGCATGATGGGCAAGAGTTTCTGTCTAACCTAACACCCCAAACCCAAGGAACCAAATGAAGAAAATCGCGATACTGATTACGGCCGCGCTCGCCATCCATGCGGCGACGGCCACCGACTGGAAGCGCGGCGTCGCCATCGACGGCGCGGTGCGTTTCGCGCCCGACAAAACCGCGAGCGGCTACTATCCGATCGTCGACATCTGCCCCGCGCCCATCGACGACGAGCACCAGATCGCCGTCGACCATTGGGAAAACATCGACGGCAAATGCATCTGCATTTACAAGCAGGTGGAAATCCCCCGCGAATCCGCGCGCGTCTGGACGCCGCTCGCCATCAAGCGCGCTTGCGGCGACAAATGGGCGACGGTCAAGGCCGCGCTCCAGGCCGCCGACATCTACGAGGATTTCGTCATGGCGCAGGAGCTGCGCGAGGATGACGCCGCCTTCCAGGCGGGCATCGCCTGGGCCAAGTCGGTCTACGGCGAGGCGGCCGTGAAAGAAGTGCTCGCGCGCGCGGCCGGAGGTGCCGAGTAATGGCCGAAAGCGACACGGAGATCTTCCACAAGCTCGGCGAAATCGGCGAGCGCGTGGTGCGCATCGACGAGCGCACCAAGCGGATGGACGAAGAGATGAAAAACCACCACAAGGATCACGAGCGGCGGCTGCGCGTATTGGAGCTTAAAGAGGCCCGTCGCGGCGGCTTTGTCGCGGCGATCTCGGCCATCGGCTCGGCCATCGGCTCGGTGTTGACTTTACTCTTCCACCACTTCATCGGAGGTAACTAAAATGGCAGGCAGTACCTATATTTTCGCGCGCCCCACCCTCATGCCGGTGGGCGACATCAATCTCTACGAGCTCGCCGCCGACTGGACGGTGCGCTCGCCCGCGCTGGACTTCACCGTGCCGCAAGGCTTCCTCTTTGACGGCGCCTCGATCCCGCGCGCGCTCTGGCGGCTCTGCGGCTCGCCTTACGATTCGCCCCGCATCATCGCCGCCCTGGCGCACGATTACCTTTACAGCAAGCAGCCGGTCGCGCGCAAGGCCGCCGACCAAATCTACCGTGACATGCAAATCATGCTGGGGATCCCCGCCTGGAAGGCGCGCGTCGAATACGCGGCGCTGCGGCTTTTCGGCGGCATTGCCTGGAACAAAGCACAAAAGGAGGTGCAATCATGACCAAATGGATCATCCGCAAATTCCAGCAGGGCGACCTCGACTCGACACACGTCGCCATCTTGGCCGGCCTCGTCGTCCTCGCCCTCGCCTGCTGCGGGTGCCATAGCGCGCCCAAGGCCAAGGCCGCCGACGTCAAGGGGATGTACGCCAACGCCGCCACCGAGACGGTGGCGATCGGCTCGGCCCGCATCACCATCCTACCCGAGGCGATCGAGAGCTTCATGGCTCGCTATAGCGAGGATACGGCCTGGCTGTCGCCCGCCACCAAGACCCACGAACTCGAGATCTTCATGACCGGCACCAACTCCACCGCCAACGCCGCCGCCGTCGTCAAACAGATCTGCGAGGCGTTCATCGCCGCCCCCGGTTCCGTTGGCGCCGCGTCCGCGGCGCCCGTCCCCGCCCAATCGGAGGCCGCCCAATGATCGAGAAGAACATCGAAGCGGCGGTCATCAGCGCCATCGCCAACCTCAACCTCCCGGGCCTCGATATCCACGGTTTTTGGCAAGACGTGCCGCCGGGCGAGACCGTAGGCCTGGAAGCGGCCGAGGCCACCGCCGTATTGGTGGCCAAGGCGTCGCTCCTCAAATACGATGCCTACTCCTCGCCCAAGGCCGAATGCACCGTCAAGCTCGCGATGGCCGTACGCCTGGAGCGCTCGCCCACCGGCGCCGAGCTTGCCGGGCTTATCGATCCCGTCAACTCCCTGCTGCGCACCTGGCAACTGTCGCTCCCGGATCTCAAGCGCGACGTCGCGCCTGACGGCTTCAGCATTCTGGGCGCGCGCCTCGACGGCGGCGACGGCAACTACAACCAGGCCAACCGTACCTGGCAGATCGGCTTCTCCTTGGTACTGCGCGGTGTCGTGGTGCCGGTCACCACAAACCCATCCAACAACGAACGAAAGGAATAATCCATGAGCTGGGATAGCAAACAGGACTACGCTGGCCTCGCGGTCGCCAACAAGGTGATCTGCAAGAGCGCCAACGTCAATACCTCGGGGCAGTACCTCGAGAAGTTGGGCGCGCACGGCAACATCGCCGCCACCAAGCCCTTTGGCGTCAGGGCCTCGCCGTCAAACGAGTACACCATCAAGGCCGCCCACACCTACGAGGGCCTCAAGCTCGGCTCGATCTCGACGGTCGACGGCCACGCCTACGCGCTCGAGTCGATCCACTACGAAAAGTCGGCCGGCGGCGAACCGGTGCTCACCGCCACCACCAAGGAGGTGGAGGCGAGCGCCACCACCCAAACCATGAACACCTTCGCGCTACCGGATATCGACGTGAGCCCCGACGAGATCGCCGAGCTGATCGTCGACTGCGCCACCCTGAGCGGCGCGGGGTGCGAACTTACCAAGTGCGCGGCCGATTTCGCCTGCACTGTCAAAACTCACGACGTGAACAGCCTGCCGCAAGCGTCGGACGTGATACTTGGCAAAATCACCGTACAGCTCACGATCGGCCAGTACTCCACCACCGTGCCTACCGTGGCGGCCAAGACCGGCTGGGATATTTCGTCGCCGCTCACCGGCAACGATCCCGATAGCGACATGCCCGAGTGGACGTGCACGCTTTCGAAGCCGCTCGTCAAGACGCTCGTGTCGGCGTCGCAAAATAGCAACGGCAACACAGCCTCGCAGCAGGGAACCTGATAAGCGATGGTCAGCGACCTCTTTCTCAAGGACTATAAAGCGATGGTGTCGCAGGGGGTGGAGTTTACCCCTGCCGACATCATCCGCCTCAATGCTCTCGCGATCAAGGTCAAGCTGGCCAAAAAGCCCTTCCCGGCCGTCCACGCGCCGCGCGCCTTGGCCTTCCCCGGCTTCACGCTGCAGGAACCCACCATCGGCCACGAACTGTGGCTGGAGTGGATCGGCGAATATCTGGATCTCAACGATAACCGGCTCTTCCGCCTGGCGCACGCTTACGCGCTCTCGCGGCCGTGGGAGAAGCTGCCGGCCCATTCGAGCGCCCCGCGCGCCATCCGCAAGATCTTCGCCTTCGCCCGCAAGCATCTCCTGGGGCTCCCCGAGTCGACCTTGGCCGACGCCATCGACTATCTGCTCCATGGCGCTGATTGGACGGCGGGCGAGCTCCCGCCCCCGCGGGATGGCGATACCGCGCAGCCGTTCGGCGGCGAGGTGGAGTCGCCCGTTTTGATGATGATGGTAGGCCTCAAGGCTCGCCGTCTGCCGCTCACGCTCGATGAGGCCAAGCGGATGACGGCAAGCGAGATCCAGGCGATTATTCTGGCGTCCCGGCTGCAGGACGGGCAATACAACGCCGACCAAGAAGTGCATCAGGCGATGGGCGACTACGTCCGCGCCCGCGAGGAAATTAGGAATCGAGGTAAAAAGTAATGGCCGAATCCGACAATAACGTCAAAATCACTTTCTGGGCCAAACTCAAAAACGAGGTCTCGGCCGGCTTCAAAACAATGGCCCAAGGCGTGGCCACCGGCGCCAAAGGCCTGGCCGGCACTTTTGGCGCTTTGGGCGGCACCGCCTCCGAACTGTCCGGCAGGATGGGCAAGCTGGCCTCGAGCGCGCGCGGCGTCTACGGCGCCTTTGTCGCCATGGGGCCGGTCGGCATGGTGCTGGCCGGCGTGCAGGCCGGCGTCAATCTGCTCACCGGCGCCATCCAAAAGGCTTACAACCAATGGCTGCACTTTGTCCAGCTTCGCGCCGACGACATGTCGGCCGTGCTGCAGCGCCTCAAACAGCACCTCTTCGACATTGGCGACGCCGCGCTCAAAAAGGCCACCACCGAAGCCGAGCGCGCCACCAAAGCGTTCGAGGCGCTGGCCACCGCCTACCTCAAAGTGGCCAAGGCCAAGGACGCCACCGCCAAGGCCGGCGACGATGCCGCCATCGCCGGCATGCGCCGAGACAAAGCCGTCGCCATGAATGCCGCCGGCAACCGCGACGCCTCGGCCGTGGTCGGCGCCGATTGGGACGTCAAGATCGCGCAAGCCGAGCTCGAGGCCGTCCAGCGCGAGGCCGAGGCCGCCGCGCAGCGCGCCCGCGACGAGGAATACCAAAACCGCATCCGCCTCGAGGCTGCCACCGCCAACGAAGAAGCGGCCAAGATTGCGCTTGCGCAGGCCAAAGAGGATGAGGCCTTCACTCGCGACGTCACCAACCTCGAAGAAGAACACAAGCACACCCTGCAGAATCTTACCATCGCCGAAAAGACGCTGGCCGACGCCGCCAACGCGCGCGTGGCCGCGCAGGCCAACCTTGACGCTTCCGGCGAAGCGGTCAAGCAGGCGGAGCTGACCATGGCCGCCAAACTGGCCACCGCCGGCGCCGCGGTCGAAAACGCCACCCGCACGCGCAAGGAATTATTGGAAGCGCAGAAAAAGGCCCAAGAGGCGGCCCAGGAACGCGAGGAAAAAGAAGCCAAGCGCAAGGCCGACGATGAAGCCAAAGCCCGTCAGCGGCGCGAATACGCCCAAATGCAGCGCGAGGCGCAAGAGCGGCTGTCGAGCACTCAAGTTGCGCTAGGCGATGCGCAGCGCCAGGCGGATGCTTCGCGGCGCCAGGCCGACACGGCGTGGAGCTGGTATCGCTCGCCCTCCGCGTGGCAAAGCCAGCGCCAAGAGGAACGCGACGAG